>Ga0335079_10001814_pt1 | contig 24433 bp, 28 predicted proteins | sample Lox_Sample_33_FD_206719 | JGI IMG/M metagenome (GOLD analysis project Ga0335079, IMG submission 206719) | Soil microbial communities from Loxahatchee National Wildlife Refuge, Florida, United States - Lox_Sample_3.3 | ecosystem: Environmental > Terrestrial > Soil > Wetlands | place: USA...
GTACTTCGAGGAGGAGCACCAGAAGTTCATGGGAAACCGGTCCCTGTACTATTCGAGCCCGATTGAGGTTCCTGCCTACAAGCACACCGTGAGGGAGGCGGAAAGGATAGGGATGTCGCGTGATGAGATAGTGGAGCACCTCAAGATGGGACCAACTCCTCCAAATATCTTCGCGAGATTCCTGGAGGAGATGGAGCTCGGACGCGGGCCGAGGTCGCCGCATCGAATTGCGCTTCCCGTCCGTATAAACCGCAAGGCTTCGGTTCCCCTGTTCCCCTTCACCGATTACTTCAAGGGGTTTGAGAAGGTAGCCGCCGTTAGGACTGCTCTTGGGGAGCGAGCAGGCGAAGTCCTGGACCAGCTCAAGGTAGAGCTCGTTCATAATTCCTTCATGCAAGTGGTTCCGAATGAAGAGGACGGCCACCTTCTGGTCAGTGTGCCGTACCTCAGGAGCAGTGACACTACCTCGATCTACCTCCAGGTCCTGGTCTGCCTGAACCTGGTCAAACGGACTTCCGAGGAGGTGAAGACATCGAGGCCCCCGGAGACAGTATTCTGGGACAGCCCAGCCTTGGTGGAATCATACAAGGCCATGCTGCTAGAGGCGAGGAGGCTACGGGTGCCTCGTGCGAAGGTCCTGGAGCACCTGAACCTTCCGAGGTTCATGATGAGCCCCGCTCACTACCGGAGGTTCCTGCGAACTCTGGGGCTCGTCAAACCTGGCAAGAGGCCCCCAAAGCGATAGGGCCAACCCCACGGGGACCCATCGATGATTAATCAACCGACCGTGCGTAGCCTGATGCGCGTTGTCTCCTGAGGTGTCTTGCGCGTGGGAAACAGATTTTCCGCGAGCGCATAGCTCTGTCGTCTCATGGGTTACGATGCTGGATAATCCGTACCTGGCGAGGACGCTTCGCCACAGAATACATCATCATTGCGTAACATTCTCAAGAAAACTCGCGGATGGCGCGAAAAATAGGTTCCCTGTTACAGCGGTGCTGAAATCCAGGAGTTGGTCGTAGTTGCCAGGCGGATTGCCAACAAACATGTTCTGGAGCATTTGTTCGATGGTGCGGGGCGAACGGCTGTAACCGATGAAGTACGTTCCGAACTCCCCCTTCCCCGCGTGGCCGAAGGGCATGTTGTCCCTGAGTATCTTGACTTCCTTGCCATCCTCGACGACCTTGTTCAGCGCGTTGTGCGCAAAGGTCGGCTTGACCGAGTCGTCCAACTCGATGTCTGTTAGCTTTGTACGACCGATTATCCGCTCCTGCTCCTCCGTCTTCAGAGCATTCTATCCGGCCATGTTGTGGAGATACTTCTGCACGATGACATAGCTGCCGCCAGCAAAAGCTGGATCTTCGTCGCCAACCAGGGTGGCATCGGCTGCATCTTGACCCTTTGGATTCTCCGTCCCGTCCACGAAGCCAATGAGACCGCGGCTGTCGAAGTAGCGGAATCCGTGCACCTCGTCCACCAGGGAGACCGCTGAGCCGAGCCTGACCATGATCTGAGCTGCCAGCTCGAAGCACAGGTCCATCCGCTGCGCTCTGATGTGGAAGAGGACGTCGCCCGGCGTCGAGACGGCTTGGCGTTCTCCGGTCCCGATCACCTGCAACTTATGTAACTCCGCAGGCTTCGGCTGTCCGAACAGTGGGTTCCACGCTTCCACCCCGAAGGCCATCACGCACGAGAGTTCTCCTTCTGAAGAACGGTGCCCTACGGAGCGGACCAGCGCGGCGAGGTCTCGACATAAGGATCGGATCACGGATTGGTTTACTGCACCAAGATTGACTGTGAGTACGAGGAAAATCGCATTCCTGGTCACCGGGGCGGCGACGGGCTGTGGAGCGGCATGAGCGTCGGGCCGGATTGGCTTCGTCACTGCCAACAGCTTCCTAGGGCGGTGACCGTGATAAGGCTTGAGGAAAGGCTCTCGTCCCGCGCGTCAGGCAATTCAAATACCACAGCCGCATACCACCTTCCAATGGCAAGTATGGGAACCTGCGCCTGTGGTTGGACTGTAATTACGCCCCTCGGGCCCGACGACGTGAAGAAGCACGTATCCATCCACCTCAGGGACAATCATCCGGGTACCGTCCTGACAGCCGATGAGATGGACAAGCTGATCAAGACGGTCTGAACCGATACGCGGCCTAGCTGGAGGCGGCTCCTTTCGGAGCGTAACTGCTCGATATCTTTGCCTCTATTAACGAGTCGATCCAGTTCGGCCGGTCGGGCTCCGCAATCTCCTTCAACACCAGGACCGAGCAGGACCTGACTCCGTCAATCGTCAAAGTTCTGAACACTGTTTCTTCCGGTTCTCCGAGACCAAAACCGAAGAGGTTCGCGAGGAGCGCACCGGGCCGAGGACTTGTCATGGACCACAGCGTCTCTCCGCCCATGACCCTCAGTTCCTTGTCCACTACGATGTGCCTCGACGGGTCCAGCGAGATGTCCAACTCATAGAAGACCAGCCCTTGTTGCCTGCGAGTATCGATAACTGCCCTGCTCAGGACCGCACCCGAGGCTTGCACCTTTGCCATCCTGTACTCCGCCATCCTTCGAGTGATTGACAGCGTCCCCGCCACCTCCTTTGCTGTGCAACGGGCGTCATATCTCAGCCTCCGAATGATTTGCCAGTCAAGGTGGTCCAACCGTCCCCCTGGCTCTCGGAGGAGTCTCTCTCCTAGGCGTAGGTTCGTCAGCTCAAATCTGCCCGCGATCGCTCCGGCTGTACTCTTAATCTCCGCGGGGTCTGAGCCAGCGATTGAGACTGAAACAACGGGTCCAAGGAAGTCGAACGCTTCGACCACTCGTGGCAGGCTCTTCAGGTAGGCGAGCACCCGCTGTTTGGTTGTGATGTTCATCGCCTCGAACCTGTAGAGGCCGAGGTTCCTGAGCCCCAGCAGGGCAAGGCTTGGCGTCGCCTGGTAGTACTTGATGAAGCCAGAATCCTCCATCTTCCTGATGCGACTTCTGACGGTCTTCTCGTCAAGGCCCAGCCTTCTGCCGATTTCCCTCGGGCCATGATTGGCGCCTGACTCTTCACCGACACCTAGTTCCTTGAACGCCAGTTCGCAGAATATCCTGACGTCCTTTGCGTCCATGGGAGTCGGCTCGCTTCCTAACGATTTAAGCCCAGTCGCGGAGTTCAAGACCATTTCTGAATCTTTGTGTCGTTTTCGGGCGAGGGATTCCCGTCCCGGTCATATCCCTCGCTTCCCATCAACTCGCTATGGCAACAAAAACGCAGAATGTGCAGAACGGAGTAAACGTGGACCAGTTGATGGGCACCATCGAAGCGGTGAAAGGCACACCCTCGCTGGCGCAGTTCAGGTTCCGCTCGTCCAGCAGGTGGGACGGAGGAGCCCGATCTCGAACGTCAATCAGGTCCTTCTACGGAGCCGGAGAAGAAGACACGAGCAGGAAGGAGACCTTCGTCCTCGATGGTGACGAGCCGTCAGTGCTGCTGGGAACAAACAGAGCGCCGAACGCAGTCGAAGCGGTGCTCTCGGCGCTCTCGGGTTGCATGACGGTGGCCTTCATCTATCCTGCCGCGGCGCAGGGAATCAGGGTCGACTCCCTGGAATTCGCCATGGAGGGTGACGTGGACCTTCAGGGGTTCATGCAGCTCTCGGACAAGGTTCGTCCGGGGCTCCAGAACATCCGGGTCAAGGCCAGGGTCAAGGCAGACGCCCCAAGAGCGAAGATCCAGGAGCTCCTCGACTACGCAACGAAGACTTCCGTGGTCATGGACACCATTCGGAACCCCGTTCCTGTCACCGTCGAACTGGCCGAGTAGGCAAGAGAAGGGCCGCACCTGGCGGCCCACCCTTTTTCTGCGCACGAGATTACTGATTAGGAGTCAGGATGCGCCGCGCGTCGAAATAGCACCCGTTCTGGTCGGAATCCCCTCCGGCTCGAACCCTTGTCTAGGCAAAGTCCGAAAGTCGAAATTCGCTTAATCAGGCCGCTGTGTCCGAAGTAAGGACTGAGCCTAGCGGAGAGCGCTCTTCCATGCTGCCGGGACAGGGCCTTTGTAGACGACCTCCCTGGCTCCGATGAAATCCGAGAGCCGTTCGATGGTCTCCCCGACCATGGATGAAATCTCCTTGCCACCGGGTGCGCTAGGTTCCGCATGCACCGAGTTAATCACAAGTTTCTCCTCCTTCTTATCGAACTGCGGGTCGATTCTGCCGATGAATCGCTCTCCCCACAGTATCGGGAGAACGTATGTCCCGAATCTCCTCTTCTCCTTTGGCAGGAACTGTTCGCGGACGTAGTCGAAGCTGAAGACCTGAGAGTGCTGTCTGAGCATGTTGTCGAATGGGGGTAGGAGCGACATTCGCGGCTCCCAGGCGCCGCTGCTGACCGATTCGAGGAGCGGAACGTCCCGGTCATGGATGTACCGCTTGTCCCTCCCTCCGAGCCCGTCGACGCTTACCGGGTGTATCACGAACTCCTCCTCCAGCCGGGCCAAGGTCGACTTCAGGTTCTCATAGCGCCCCGGCGGGAAGTAATAGCGGACTTCGCGGAGGACAGCGGTCCCCAGGCCCCGAATCGCCCTCTGTGCGGCCTCCCACTCGAACTCTTCTTCGGACAGCTCCTTCCTCATCGCCCAGCTGGGCAGGAACTCCTCCGAGAGGCCCCATACGTTCTGGTTCCCCTCCCGGCCGACGACCATCACCTCGCCGCTCATGTGCATGTGGAAGAGCATGTTGGAGACGTCGCTCCCGCTGCTCCACCCGTCCTCGCTCCTCTTCGTCCGGACGTAGTCCCGGAACTGAGTGGGTTGCAGCGGGCCGTTCTTGAGCTCGGCAAGCATTCTCTTCCGCAGCTCGCGGTGCTCGGCGAGAAACTGCCTTGCCCTGGGAATGTGGTTCCCCCAGGACTTCGTCAGCGACTCTGGGTATCTTTTCATCAACGAGTGGTAGATCGGATAGTCCTCCGTGAGCACCAGGAAGGCGATGGGGGTCCAGTGCAGGAACACCCTCCTGTCGCGCCACATCAATCTGTCAAGGTCCGAGATCCTGAAGTCGCCGAGCCTGCTCCAGAGCGAAATGATGTGCGACGGCGCGACCACGGTCACCGGGTCCCACTGCACGAACGGAAGGTCGCGGATGAGGGATACGATGTCCTCCGCCGACGGTCTCTTAGGAAGCCTCCCTGCGAGGTGCTGCCTTGCGACCGCAAGCCGTCTGATCCCTTCAAGGCTGGCCGAGATGGTCTCTCTGCCCAATCAAGCCCGTTTCAAGCTCTGCCTATCTATCGGTTTCTGGGGTACCGTTGCACGACAGAGTACCCGGTCCCTTTCAAACTTGAGAATCGTCCTCGGGTCATAAGAGAGACCCTGACCGTCCTCCACCGAGAACGTAAAGCAGTTGCACCCGATGGAACATGGATCGAAGTCAGAACCTGTCACGGCACGGCAGTTGGCGCCGGACTACGGTAATTGGGTTTCCAAACGGTTGGTCTACATTCCCGCCCTTGCCGGGCTAGTATTTGCGGTGCTGGCGACCTGGGTGCTCTTGTTCGTAATTCTGGCTGTGATTCTAATTGCTATTGCAGGCTATTTCGCATACGCCCGCTATCTCTTCGCGCCTCGAGGCGGAGACGTACAGGCGGCAGTGTGGAATACCGTCCTAGAGCACTTGGATTGGAATGGTCAGGGGAAGGCCCTGGATGTCGGTTGCGGCAATGGTGCTCTCTCAATCAAACTCGCAAAGAAGTATGCTGAAGCGAAGGTCACAGGAATAGACCAGTGGGGCAAACAGTGGGAGTATTCTAAGGCCACCTGTGAGCGTAACGCGGACATTGAAGGAGTTGGGAACCGGACCACCTTTCAGCAGGCCAGCGCAGCTTCGCTTCCTTTCACAGACGAGTCGTTCGATGCGGTTGTAAGCAACCTGACCTTCCATGAAGTCAAAGATGTAGCCGATAAACGGCTGCTGGTTCAGGAGGCCCTTCGCGTGCTCAAGAAGGACGGAGTCTTCGCATTCCAGGACCTATTCCTCATCAAGCGGGCCTTCGGCGGTATGACCGACCTGGTCGTGACCATCCGGCGTTCAGGGGTCGGCAGTGCTGAGTTCGTCGACACAAGCAAGGCGCCCTACATCCCTACCGCGTTGAAACTACCTTTCATGATCGGCACGATTGGGCTCATCAAGGGGAAGAAGTAGAGTGGAAGTTCGTCCAAGGCGCCAGGCTGTAATCTCCAACTGTTCACTAGGGGACCTGAAGCGAAAAAATGGGGGCCGAGTACTCCAGGCTCAGCTCTGAATCGTGCCGCTCAGAGCAACCGCGTACTCGGTCGATGCTGCTTGGAAGTCTAGTTGTAGCTGACCTGTTGTCCCTGCGAAAGTGCCTCTCGCGAAGCCCTGCAGCAGGAATGTGCCTGTGGGCGTGGTGGTGCCCTGCCCCGTTATGACGTCGGCAGAGCGTCCCGTCTGTGCTGAGCCAGAAGAGATGGTGTAGGTGGTCCCTCCGACGACTATGGTGCCGCTGGAGATCGAGAGAGTGTATCCCTGAGATAGTTTGCCTGTGACTGTGAAGGTGATCGTCCCTGAAGCCGTGCCGTTGCTGCTGGGCGTGCCGATGACTTGGTACTCTCCCTGAGTGCTTGTCACCGTGATTGTCTGCCCGACTGTCATGTTAGTGGTGTTCTGTAAGTAGACTTGGCCGGGTCCAGCCATCCCCGAGCGGTCAGAACCCCGCCCGAAGCCCATTCCTTGCTGGCATGTTGCGTAACTCTGAGATGGAGTTGAGTTGGATGTGGACGTCGAACTCGGATTGTTCGTGGTGGAAGTCGTCGAGGCCGCCGCTATCACCCAAGGGGAAGCCAATAGAGCGAGTGTGATGGCGATTCCTGCTACTGCTGTCAGCTGCGCTGTTCTTGTTTTCATCCTTTCGTCGTTGTTCAGTAGCCTGTTCGATATTTACCGAATTTCCGAAATGGCTCCTAAATCGCAACTAACTCCATCCATGAAGGCTCCGTAATTGTGGGGACACACTCGAGTGCGTCCTGATTCTACGCGTTCTTCATCTCGTGGTGAGCCCACCACGTCAACCCAATCGCCAACGGGATGCCGACGATTACCGCGACGTAGGCCAGGATGGTAATCATCGAGCCCACCACGTAGTTAACGCTGAAAGATGCAACAGGGACGTTCCAGTTCCCGTCCAAGTAGATCTTGATGGCGAAGAGTATGAAGAAGAGAAGAGATATCCCGCCGCTCCCTCTGGTCCTGCCTGACCCTTTTCCAGAGAGTCGATACCCTCCCCTTTCATCCTCGGGCAGCCTCCTCCACCATTGCCAAGCGACCAGCGCTCCTACAATCACAGGTATCCCAAAGAATAGTAACTCCCAGAATATGGAGTAGATGATGAAACTCACGAGGTTACCCATCGTCCAAGTCCCCAGGCTCGAAGGCACCAGACCAGTCGACTGGGCGTTCCCAGTGAACCACCAGAAAACGTACACCGCCGCGGCGAGGGCCACGACGCACGCCCCCACAAAGATGGCCATGGCTCCCCAGTGCCTTCTCATGAACTCCCTCCAGCCATAATCTCTGACCCCCACCTCCGCGGTCATGCCCGTGTCCCCTCGTGGTCTCTCTTATCCGCGTTACTAGTGGATGGTGCGCGTCACGCTCCCTCCAGCGAAAGCAATTACGCTCGAACCGGCGACCGCGAGATGGAATCCTCTGTCTTTTCCAATCAGCGGAAAGAAAAACGTGAGGACGTTTGACCGTCCTCTACATCTTTGCGACCCAGCTCATGACCTCGTCGGACGAGATGGCAGGCATGCTTACTGAGGATCCTCCCATGCTGCTGAACAGCATGGCAACCCGCAGAGCTACCTTCTCATCAGGAGCCTCGGATATCCATACGGCGTCGTATGGCCCGAGCGTGAAGAAGCCTTGGTGGAACTTGACGCCCCACGACTCGGCTGTCTTCATGTTCTCCTGCATCTTCATCCCGGCCTCCTTGGATGGTGCTTGGGTGTTTTTCACGAGGGTTACGAACCACATCGTGGCGGCATCAGGGCTCCATCCTGTATAAAAGACAGCACAATATATTTTCAATAGAGGACGAGCTCGACGAGGCCGGAGTTGTTTGCGCCTCGTCGATGGGCCTTCTAGGCTCTACGACTTCCTTCCAGCCTTCGGAGGCAGGGTAGAAGCCCACCTGAGCGAGCCAGCCATCAGGCGGCGCACCCTATCTGAGTCCTTCGTCCAGGAGTCCGGAAGGACCACGTATTCCCTCATCTTGCGGCCTTTCACGGGCTCGAAGGTTGACGCGCCCTCCTCCTTGAGGACCGACTCCCTCGCAGCGGTGTCGAGCCGTACAACCACCTGCGTTCCAAAGGTGCCGGCGAACATGTTCCCGTTGACGAATGCTGCCTTGTGGCCGAACATGGGGTGAATCTTGACGGCCGGCCCAACGGGAACGACCTTCTCGAAGAACTTCGTGGTCACCTCGTCGCGCTTTGGGAACTGCAAGGAATGGCACCTCCTGCGGCTATCTATTTTAGTTGACAGACGTTTCTCCTGGTGCCCCCGGGAGAGCCGAGCCGCCGACTGCCCCACTCGTTCTGGTCCCACTCGTGCTGGTCACTACATTCCTGAACTCATGCCGGATGTCCTATCCGGCAAATTGGACGTGTCGGCCATCTTCACGAAGACCATGCCGCTTTCAGACATAGCCGAAGGCTACAGAGACATGGACGAACGGAAAGAGGTCAAGGTCCTGGTGAAACCGTAGGAAGACATGACCTCGGAGTCACGGCAAACCTTCCTCGATAGATTGAAGCATTCCAATGAAGTGAAGTTAACAGTGACAGGGAGAAGGACGAAGAAAAGGTTCTCAACTCCGGTATGGTTCGTATTGGACGGAGGGAAAGTAGTCCTCGTCCCGATGAAGGGCTCCGATAATGAATGGTTCAAAGACATGGTAAAAGAGCCTCGAATCGACGTCGCGGTAGATGACATTTCGATTCCATTCAAAGCAACGCTGGTATGAGATTCCGCCCGTGTAGAGAAGGTTCTTGATGGGTTCAGTACGAAATACAAGTCAATGTGGTCTGAGTCGTATTACACCAAGCGCGATGTGCACGTGGAAGTGGAAATTCCCGTGTGAACCTCGTCGAGCTCGGACGCTTTTTCGCTATGAGGGTTGGCTGCTGGAGTCTACTGCTAGAGCACTGCGGTTGAAGCCGGGTTCCTGTCTTCTCAGAGACTAGGCTGTCTTGTAGGAGATTATCTTCCCGTCCCTGTCGTTCACGATTATCTCTTTCTTGTCTCTCACCGGCTGCCCGATCTCGGCCGTCACCTTCCATTCGGCCTCCCCTTCTATCGCCACAGCCGAGGCAATCTTGATGTCTTCGAAGCCCTCGTCCTCCTTCAGGAACTTCTTGACGATGGTGATCGCATCAGAGACAGATAGATTCAATGCTTCTTCCCGGCCATCTTGCTTCAAGAACCGTCTGCGTTTGACACTGTTAACTCTTTCAGGCCGTCTCAGGCACGTCGTTTGGTCCCTGCTGAAAGTGAGCTTTCAGTTGAGGAGACTGGTGAAGGTACAAAGCGATAATAGGCGCGACCACAACAATCCCTTCTATTGAAGCCTCTTCCGGATTCCGTCAAGAAGCTGATTGAGGCAAAGACATTCGCGAACGTGGCGACTCTGATGCCGGATGGCTCTCCCCACGTCACGCCGACGTGGGTCGACCACGATGGGGACATCATCATAATCAACACCTTTGAAGGGAGCCAAAAACACAGAAACGCTGTCAGGAATCCCAAAATCGCCCTTGACGTCTTCGACCCGTCCAATCCTTTCAACATGGCGGTCATCCGCGGGCGGGTCAAGGAGGTGACATTTGATGGAGCCGAAGAGCACGTAGACAAAATGGCGAAGAAGTACCTAGGGCAGGACAAGTATCAGAGGCGCGGTCCCGGAATGAGGCGCGTTCTAATCAAAATCGAACCAACTCATGTCGTGGCCCCATGGGGATAAATTCCAAACTCTTTTTTCGGCTGAAGCCTCCGAGCGGCGGGGGCTCATTTTCGTAATGACATCGTGGTGGGCGTTGGAGGGAAGCAGATTATCGTAGATGATCCGTCCGGGAACCCCGTTGAGCTTTTTGAGCCGACCTTACCCGAAGCTCGGCTAAGTCCCACTACAAATCTGACGCCAGATTGACCCATGCGGAACTGATTGTCTGAAGGCGAGAATAGCATAGCGTCCAGCCGCAGGGGCACGTACCTCTTGCTCCCATGGGAGCGAATTCCACGGCCGCCTTTTATCCTCTGAGACCCATCTGGCTCTTCACGAGACGCGATCCGGGCCGAGGTTATCCCGCATTGAATCTAAGGTGAAACCCCGGAAACCGCGCTTGCATTGCCAATAGATCCCTGGGTCGGTAGAACCGTCCAGCGGGCAAAGGCTTTACATCGTCTAGTGTCTCAAAGGGACGGCGAAGTAGCTTCGTCACAGATCACTTCTGCCATAACTGATGTCATACAGCGGAATTACCTCGCGAAGTGGACAGTCGTTGGAATCCTGATCGGAACGATCGCAGGCGTAGGGGCAATCCTGTTTTACGAGATGATCCAGTTAGCTACAAACAGCCTCCTTGGTGGTCTGACCGGATTCTATCCCCCTAATCCTGCGGGCGAGGCAATTGCAATCGTAGGTGCTCACCCTGACCCTCTGCTGATTCCGATCGTGGCTGCGGTGGGAGGTCTGATTGTCGGGGTTCTGATCTACAAGTTGGCGCCCGAGGCCGAAGGCCACGGGACGGATGAGGCCATCGCCGCCTTCCATCGGAAGGATGGGGTCATACGCAAGAGGGTCCCTGTTGTGAAGGCGATAGCGTCGGCTTTCACCATAGGGTCGGGGGGGAGCGGAGGAAGGGAAGGCCCCACTGCTCAGATCGCGGCAGGTTTTGGGTCGTTCATAGGCGGCATCCTCAAGCTGCCGGTCCGAGACAGGAGAATCGCCGTCGCGGTCGGCATAGGTGCAGGCATAGGTGCGATCTTCAAGTCTCCCTTCGGAGGGGCGATTCTTGCCGGCGAGATACTCTACAGCGGAGGCGACTTCGAGGTGGAGGCGCTCCTGCCCGGTTTCATCGCTTCTCCCGTCGGCTATGTCATCTTCGCGTCATTTGCTGGCTACACCCCCATCTTCGGGGGCTCGCTATCCTACACGTTCAGCCAGCCGGTGAACCTGGTCTTCTATGCAGTTCTCGGGCTCCTCTGCGGGCTTGTGGGCCGGGCACACACGGTCGTCTTCTACAGGGTGAAGGGGCTATTCTCCTCCCTGACCATCCCGAGGTACTTCAGGCCCGCCATCGGCATGGCCCTCGCCGGCGCGATTGGGATCTTCTTTCCCGAGGTGCTGGGGTTAGGCTATGGCTTCCTCCAGTTCCTCATAGACGGGAACCTGAGCCTGATCAGCACCAACTACTTCGCGCTGCCCATACTTGCGGTCCTCCTGCTGGTCGTGGTCTTCAAGATCTTCGCCACCGCACTGACCGTTGGGTCCGGTGGGAGCGCGGGAGTCTTTGCTCCGTCCCTGGTGATAGGCGGATTCGTAGGAGCGGCGTTCTGGGTCGTTCTGAACACGCTGGTCCCAGGCATGATACCTGTTCCAGCTCCCTTGGTCATAGTCGGAATGATGGCCCTCTTCGCTGGCGTCGGCCGGGTTCCGATTGCGGTCATTCTCATGGTGAGCGAAATGACCGGGACGCTGGCGCTTCTGGTGCCGTCCATGGTTGCCGTGGTGATATCCTACTTCGTCACTGGCTCGAAGTACACCATCTACAAGAGCCAAGTTTCGCGCAGGTCGGACTCTCCTGCCCACAGAGGTGAGTACAATGTACCACTGCTGACCAAGATATTCGTATCCGATGCGATGAACCACAACGTAATGGCTCTCGCGCCGAACGACACCGCGGCCAGCGCCTATCAGATCATGCTTGACAAGGGCTTCCGGGGGATTCCACTCGTCCAGGATGAAAAGCTGGTCGGGATGGTGACGATGAGCGACATCCTGAGGGTTCCACGCGAGCAGATGACTTCCACACCGCTGAAGTCCATCATGACGCAAAACGTGCTGGTAGTGTACCCCGACGAATCGCTGCTGAGGGCTCTGGACAGGATGATAAATCACGGCGTCGGTCGTCTCCCTGTCGTCTCGAAGGATACGGGCAAGCTGGCGGGAATAATCACAAGGACTGATGTCATCCAGGCTTACAACAGAGCAGTCGAACTTCTCTCAAAGTCGGAACCAACATGAGGAGTTTGGAGAGGATTTGAACTCAGAGTCAAATGGCCGCGAGCTTTGTCCCTCTATCTCCTCCTGTGCGTACCCGCCGCCAGCCTGGTGTATGACGGGGTTGGCATAACATGACCCTAGATGATTACTACCTGTGAGATTGGGCTCCCGCAACTTGGGTTTAAGTAGCGTCTCACTCATTCCCGCCTAGAGACAGGTTGAGCCAGGACAAGCCGGCGAACAACCCGCGACCGGTAAGCGAGCTGTGGGAGATGTGGAAGCCACGGGTTAGAATGAAAGTCTATCCGTTCACCTACGCGTCGTACGGGGACGTTGAAAAGGTGATGACTACACTGACCTCCTACGACAGGGACGCATGGGCAGCTGCTTTCAGCGCGGTTGCGAGGCCGTATGAATCGAAGGCGACTCAGGCAGAGGGAGTCGGCGGCTCACAGGGTGCCAAGGAGAACTACCTGCTGGCCTATCAGTACTACATGCTCGCGCGATACCCCACTATTAATTCGAGCGGGAAGAAGGCGGCCTACAGAAAGTCGCAGGAGATGTTGATCAAAGCCTCGCGCTACTTCGAGGTGCCCATAGCAAAGGTCGAGATCCCCTTCAATGGCAGAGCGGACGAAGGCAGCTCGATTCCGGCATATCTACGGGTGCCGAGGGCCGGCCAGGGTCCTTTCTCGCTTCTGGTGACCTGGGGAGGAATTGACGGCTACAAGGAGGAGCAGTTGAATGACGCCGCATTGGGCATGGGGATGGCCCACCTGGCAGTCGACGGACCTGGCGTCGGGGACTCCCCCCTCAAAGGCTCGGAAGATGCAGAGAGGCTGTTCGGGGCCGTCTTCGACTGGGTCGCTACCCGGAATGAACTAAATGATCGCAAGGTCGGGGTTTGGGGATATAGCACCGGGGGATACTGGGCGGTCAAAGTGGCTCACGTGTTCAAGGATAGGGTAGCGTGCGCGGTGAGCCAAGGCGGACCAGTTCACTACGCCTTCCAATCCGAATGGATGAAAGTGCAGAAGGGAGGGGAATATCCCTTCGAATTCTTCGAAACAATTGCCTTCGCATTTGGCCTGTCGACCTACGAAGAATGGGCTGGTTACGCTCCGAAACTTTCACTCCTCGCGCAGGGAATCCTGGATGGACCGTGCGCCCCGCTGTTGCTTGTCAATGGGATACACGATTCTGTCTTCCCTATCAAGGACTACTATCTCCTCCTAGAACATGGTAGTCCCAAGAGTGCGAGATTCTACGATGCTGGTCACATGGGGTTCACGAGGGACACCTTTCAGACGATTATGACTTGGATTGCTGCACACCTCAAATGACCCACGCCACCCTGCGCCAAAGAAGAAATGAGCCCATCTGGCGCGGGAACGCAAATTCACCCTGAAGACAGGCGTCGACAGGAACTCCGCCATCGCCGAGGTTTCCGACAAGCTGGATAGAGTAATTATCGCGGGAGCCAATGCCCCTGACCCGGATTCGCGGCCTTTCTGCGTTCGATTGGCTCCCGAGAGCTCCGCAATGCAGATTAGAACGGGAAAGGCCCTATCAGTGGTTGACGAATGAAAGCGATTCTCTACGAAGGGTACGGGCCACCCGCTAGGGTACTCCAGCTCAGGGACGTGGAGAGACCCGTTCCCGGGGAAGGCCAGGTACTGTTGAAAGTCCACGCAGCGTCGGTGAACATCTCGAACTACTTCGGAATCACCGGTTTTTCACGTCTGTTCGGCGGAGGGATACGCAGGCCGAAGGACCCCAGGGTCGGGAGCGACGTTGCGGGGGAGGTGGAGTCAGTCGGAGCCAACGTTACCCGGTTTCGGCAGGGAGACGAGGTGTTTGGAGCGTGTCCGGGCGCCTTAGCCGAATATGCGGTGGCCCGCGAAACAAGGGTTGCCCTGAAACCTGCCAATACTTCATTCGAGGAGGCTGCTGCGGTCCCTGTAGCGGGGCTCACAGCCCTGCAGTGCCTTCGCGACAAGGGCCGACTGCAGGCCGGCCAGGAGGTCGCAGTCAACGGAGCGTCCGGGGGCGTCGGCACGTTCGCCGTGCAGATCGCGAAGGCATTGGGGGCCGAGGTCACAGGCGTCTGCAGCACGAGGAATCTGGACCAAGCTCTGTCCATCGGCGCCGACCACGTCGTCGATTACACCAAGGAGGACTTCACAAGGAACGGCCAAAGATATGACCTGATCTGCGACATCGCCGGGAACCGGTCGGTCTCTGATTACAAGCGCGCGCTCAAGGCCGGGGGAACCTGTTTGATAGTCGGCGTCGCAAAGAACCCCCTCCGCGGATTGGTAAAGCTCACAGTTCTTGGAAGACTTGGGTCGATGAGGGGGAACAAGAAGGTGAGGTTCATGGGAATCGCGAAGATAAACCAGGCTTACCTGGGTTTCATGGCAGAGCTTCTGAAAGCAGGCAAGGTCAAACCGGTGATAGAGAAGCGGTACGGACTAAGCGAGGCCGGGCAGGCCCTCCAGTACATTGGAGGCAAGCACACGCGAGGAAAAGTCGTGATCAGCATAGCATAGCGGCAGCGACTCACAGACCTCCTGGGTCCTGCCTCGCGTTTTCAAAACTAAATAGTTGGACAGACCTTTGTCAAGTGTGAGGACTCCTCCGAGTCGGATTCGGAACCGTGCAACCGCGGTAGTCCTGTGCCTCGTCTTCATGCTCGCACCTCTCGTGGGGGATTTGGCCCAGTTCAGGGTAGAGGCGACTAAGGTGGCCCCGACGCAGGTCTGTTCATGCCGCCCCCAGACTCCAGATTCGACCCCGCGGACCATGCCGCTCGTGCGGCGGACGCAGCCCCCTTCTCAGTCGGCGTACGACGAGCAGATCGGCCTGACCTTCACCCAGAACTTCGCGTCCATGGAATACAATGTCACGGCCGCGGAACAGACAGACCCGACCCTCGGGGACGGTCCCGCGTATCTTCTCAACGGCATCTCCAACTTGGGCTACTGGTATCAGGTTGGCGTGTCTTGGGATTGGGCGCCTGGACAAAACCCAGGGACAGGCTACGACATGAACTATGAGGTCTTCGACGAATTTGGAAATTCACTCTTCCCAGCCAACGGGCAGGGCGGGCTCCTGGCCTTCTCCGGCGAGGTCAATCCCGGGGACTCCATTTCCCTGGACCTTTACTTCTCCAACTCCAACCAGAGCGTTACGATGCTGGCGAAGGACACCAACACTGGGGCCGTGGCATCTGAGACCTATCCGAGCATGGGAGCAAAATACTTCGTGGGTCTCCCGAAGTCCGCTTCCGACCCGAATGGCTACTTCACCGGATTGATGACGGAGTGGTATCATGGTGCGCCCTACTACTCCAACGAGGCGGAGGCTGTCTACACCAATCATGTGGTCGCGCTGTCCTCGGCCTGGATGTGGATGGACGAGTACAACCCCAGCGCCGCCCAAGACGTCTTCTCAGCCAACACCTCGGCGCCGCTCTCGTTCAGCAATCCCACGAGGCTTCTGGAGCTCTCGTTCAACGGGACCTCCGAGTACAGTAATGGGTACGAATTCGTTACCGGGTCCCTGCCCAGCGCGACGAAGATACCGCCCGGTGTCCCCCTGACCCTGTCATACACGATAATGGGCGGCGGCTCCGGATCCACCCCTCCGACGCTCACCTACATCTCGAATGGGACTTTGAGCGCGACCCCCCTGACGCAGTCACCGATGATCTACACAGCTGACCCAGGGTCAAAGTGGAGCATCTCGCTCTCGTTGAACGGGTCCACTTCCAGTCAGAGGTGGGAGACAGGCCAGCCGGCATCTGGCCTTGCCAGCTCGCCTCAGACTTTCCAGGTCACCTATTACAGTCAGCGTTACGTGGTCTTCGGCTTTATGATTTCAGGAGGTGGGTCAGGATTCTCGCCTCCCACGATAAAGTACTCCTCCTTCGGGAGTTCGGCGACCGCCTCCGCGGGTATCGGAGTGTGGGCCGATGCAGGCTCGAAATACAGGTACCAGACCGTCCTCTCAGGTTCGACACAGGACGAGAGGTGGTACTCAGCCCAGGGGGGTTCTGTTGGCTCGTCAGAACTGATTAACGCGACATACTATCTCGAATACCTCGTAACCTTCGATGTCTCTTTCAAGAACACAGGCCTGCTCCCCGGCGTCGCTTTGAGCTCGACGTCGATGGGGCAACCATACTCTGCAACGCTGGTCCCCGGAACTAACAAGGAATGGCTCGATTCGGGGTCCTCTTTCTCCGTACCGCCGTCAATCTCGCAGGGAGTTGGTGACAGGCTAATCACGAATGGAACGGGGACGGGGAAAGCGACTTTGGACTTGGTTGTAGGGCTTGTGTACGAGCACCAATTCTACATCAACATTGCGCAGAACGTCCCCGGCGGGGGGACCCTGTCTCCAACGACGGGATGGTACGAATCGGGGTCACAACTGCGAATGGATGCGGTCGCCGCACCCGGATGGTTGTTCGAAGGTTGGGTCGGCGTTGGAGCTTATTCTGGGTCGAGCTCCAATGCTACGTTTTCACTGACTGTGGGGCCAGCCGTAGCTACAAACGAGACGGCAGTGTTCTATCCCGGGGTTACCATCGATGCGACGGGACCGGTCCCCGTCTCTTACAGCGATGGGTCTGTCTCGGGCTCCGTGACCGCGGGCGAGAGGGCGGAAGTGTTTGTCCCACCCTCCTCCGTGATGAGTCTGACGGCGTCTAACTTCGGCTTCCTGACCACCTTCAGTGGGTGGAGTGGTGCGAGCAACTCCAGCAATACCGGCACAACTTTCGTGGTCGAGGGTCCAGCGGTGGTCGCGGCGGTGTCACAATATAACTACGGCGCGATTGTCGCCCTCGTGGCGGTTGTCTCGGCAGTTGCCTTGGTGGTGGCACTTGCTCTCACAAGACGGCATTCGAAATCATCGGTGAAAAAGTCGGGGAACACTATTATCTGGCGAGAAAACGCGCTTCAAAGAGTTCAGGAGAGGCGTTAGTCTTGGAGGCAGAAAACGTGTTCAAGATAGCGACGACCCATTCCAGAGTTCGCGAGTTCCTAACAGCCAAGCACTGGGAATTCCTAGGAAAGGACGAGGAAATGGAGATGGATTCTTTCAGAAACAAGAAGACCGGGAGAAAGCTGTTCATTGAGGACATTTCGGAGGACTTCCCGGTGACCTTTCTCATGGGGGAGATCAGCCTAGCGGAGTTCAGCAGCATCGCTGGTGAATTGACACCGGGAATCAGTTTACTTGAAGTCGACAGCAGTTGGGAAGGTGAACCGACAAAGATCGTGGTCGCGATGACAGAGGAGCAGGTTAGGAACATGTTCGGCAGAAGAACAAAGATGAGAAAGCTCGTGGTTCCCCGTACGGCGCCACAGACTTGAACTCGACCCGTTAGTCCCCGGCGATCACACGAGTGGGAGAAGGCATTCTTAATTCACCCAGCTGAGCCGTTCAAGAGCCGTTGGGCGCGCCCTTCTACCCGACGTCAGCGATGGTGGTCGAGAAGATGCTTACCCTGGCCGGCGTGAACTCGAAATCTGTCGTCTATGACCTGGGATGTGGGGATGGGGCAATCGTGGTCGCCGCAGCGCGCCGTTACAATGCCATGAAGGTAGTAGGCATTGAGCAAAACCAGAAGCTCTGTTCTATTGCACTCAGAAAGACGCGCCACCTCAGGAACGCCAGCATAGTCAATGCGAACTATGACGACGTGAGCATTTCCGAGGCCAACGTTGTCACGCTGTATCAAAGCGCAAGCGAAAACGCGAGGTTGAAGCGGAAACTCGTCAGCGAACTTCAGGAAGGCACCAAGGTAGTTTCGCATGACTTCGGGATTCCTGGCTGGCGCCCTGTGGAATTTCATGTATTCAAAGAAGGTCACCACAGTCAAAGAGTCATTGTGTATGTGATAGGATCTCATACTCCGTTGGGAGTCAGGTGATTGCTTCGAAGCTCGCTCGACGACTTCGGCGATGAGCCGGGGCCTGGTCTGTCGTCGTGATGGACGAATTGAAAGACCAGTTTGGCGGCAATCGATTAGGGAGTGAAAGCGTCTGGATGTGTTATCCGTCGGGTCTGAAAGGCATAACTATACGCTACCCCATCGTCCCCCAGGTTGTCAGATTACGATGTAGAAGAAGAGAAGCTCAGGAAGTTATACGACCAGGCCCGGACACAGGGAAACAAGAAGAAGAAAAGGGAGTATAAGGAGAAGATTGCCGAACTGAACCGGGCCCGCAAGTCTGCCGAGCGGGAGAGCGCGAAGTCGAAGAAGTAGGCGCCCTATCGAGAAGGACCCCTTGCTGGGACTTCGTCCCCACTGTTACGCGCTTCTCGTCGGGCGTCCACCGCGTTGTTCGAGCGCGTGCTGGTGAGAAGCGTGCCTGCGTCTCCGTATCACTGCCCACTTCCTTCTTCGTGCGAATGTCATTGTCTAATCACCTCTCAAGCTTAATCAATCGGAATGGATCATCCGATGAACAGGTTTGCGACCATTACGCAGTTGGAACAGAGTCCCTTTGTTTCGTCCAAGGGTTTCCCGCAGTTCAGGCAGAAGCGTCTTGGGTTGAACCGAGTGCTCAGAATAAGCTGCCTGTTTGACTCCATGTAGTTCATCCTTCGTAATTGGTGCTACTCAGTATAAAATGACAAGGTATTTTTTGCGTTCAGATGCAATCGAAACCAGGGACTCTTGGCATTGCAATTGATTGCAGACAATACGTCGAGTTCAATAGCTTTCGTGTCCTGGAAATGACCGAATGACGATGACAAATGGAAAGGGGGAAGCAACCGTCGTCCTGAAGCTACAGGGCATGAGCGACTCAGGACAGGCCCAACGGTTCAGACGCACAACTGCCAAGCTTGACGGAATCCTCCGCGTCGACATAAACTACATCTTGGATTCGGTGACCGTGAAGTTCGATGCGGACAAACTGACATCAGCCCAGATCAAGAATAGGCTGGCTCTAAGAAATCACGCGCCAGTCATCCACCGTTCGAGAGAGGGTGCGAAGGTAGAATGAGTACGACACAACTGGCAAGTCCCCGTTGCAACAGGTGCGGCCAGGAGATAATCTGGATGAGGAACGGGGTTCGGTGGATCCCCTACAACCCCGTGGGGACTCGCCACAGGTGCACGAGCCAGTACTACGGCCGCTGAGCTAGAGGCGATCTAGATGCAACAAACAACAGAAGAAATTCTCGTTGAAGGAGGGAGGTCAGACGACAAGGCAACCATCGTCACCTACCCCGACGAGTTCACCAAGCAGGAAATCGTGGAACTCGCGAAGGCCGCGGGCTACAGGGTTCAGGCAGTGATCACCCAGAAGCAGGTAATCAAGTCCGGGTACGGCGTCGGAGTTGGAAAAGCCCAAGAGCTGCAGCAAATCGTCGCCGAGAATGGGTCCAAGACGATCATCATAGACGAAAGCGTCACATCGTCTCAGGCGAACAAGCTCTCCGAAGTGACACGGGCAGAGGTCGTTGATCGGGAGAGACTGATACTCAATATCTTCGCAAGGAGAGCGAATACGACGGAGGCAAAGCTGCAGGTCCAGCTCGCGGAGCTGCGATACGAAATGCCTCGCGCAAAGGACGTAGTCCGGTATTCGGTCAAGGGGGAGAGGGCAGGATTCTCCGGGATGGGCGAGTCGGCAGTCGACGTCAAGTTCAGGGCCCTGAAGCGCCAGATGGTCGCGATAAGGCAGAAGCTCGAGAAGAGCCGCAGCAACCGCGAGCTTTACACCGCCGAAAGACGGAAACTCAATATGCCGTTCGTATCACTTGCAGGCTACACCAGCAGCGGAAAGACGACGCTGTTCAACAGACTCGCTTCCGAGTCGAAAGAAGAATCGCCCAAACTCTTCACGACTCTGAGCACGACGACGAGGGCCGTGGCCTTCGCTGATTCAAGAAGGAAGATGATGTTGTCCGACACCGTGGGCTTCATTTCAAGGCTTCCGACCTACATGGTCGAATCGTTCAAGTCGACGTTGGACGAACTCAAGTATGCAGACCTCATCCTTCTCTTGATAGACGTCAGTGAGCCGTTGGACAGCATCAGGATAAAGCTGGAGAGTTGCAGGCAAACTCTGAACGGGTTGGAAGTCGACCCGAAGAAGATATTGTTGGTACTCAACAAGATCGACTGTTTTGAAGATGGACGGGGGAATCGGATAGAGCAGGAATCGATCTTCAAGGACTTCACCTCGATTAGAATTTCAGCCAAGCGGGGAGACGGGCTCCATCAGCTTAGGAACCGAATCACAGGTCTGGTCTTTCCACCGAAACCCACGATTGATAGTTTGATAGGGCACCTGAAGGGATTTGAGGCAGCTGACACCTCTCGGGTTGTACGGAACCAGGGGGGAGGCTAGATGGGCGAACAGAGAGACGAAGCCGAGGCAGTGGAACAAGAGCGAGAGGTAGAAGCAACCGAAGACGTCGAGCCGGTGAGTGAAGCCGAAGGCGAAAGGATGGAAGAAGAAACCGAAGAAGAGTCTGAAGAACACGAATCAGAGGAGATCGAAGATAGAAAAACCAAAACGACCCCTGGAGAGAAGCGCAAGCACAACGAAATCCTTCACCCTTAGAGAAATCTGATGAGGCCCGCGGTCGCCGCGGACGATGGATATCATACCAGAGAAGGATGAGTTCCGAGCCGAGCTGAACACAGAGCGCCAGAAGACTCTGCGCGTGCTCGTGGAGGAGGACCTTCTATGGAGATTGACCACCGGAGTGGCGATCAATCACATGCTTTGTCTTTCTCTTCCTCCTTACGTTTCTCCCCATCCTATTTCGTTCTGCCACAGGTTCATTTTAGCTATTAACCATTCGTAACAAGGATTTCAGAAGCGTCGGATGGTGGATGACCTTGAAGAGAGTCGGTTTTACTTGTGCAGCTCCTCTTTTGCCTTCTTCCTCTTCTTCCTTCGGAATTCCTGCTCCACCTCTATGTTCTTCTTCAGACTCCCATGGTCCATCACCCTTGCGCGAGTCCCTTCCTCGATTCTGTGCTCTTTCATGTATCTCCTCGCTTCCCTGGCCGTGTAGAATGCGGGGCTGCTGGTAGTCCAACCCGATTCGGGATCCCAAACCTCAACTAAGACTGTTGCTTGTTTCTTCCTCAATGGTTATGTCCCTCTTCTTCCCCTTTACAGTCCGCCGCGGGTCGGTATTAAGGACTAGAAAGAGTTCCTGTCGGGGTCATTTTGGCATAGGGCTCTAGCAACAACCACTGAGGGACCCAAGGGATGTTTGCATTATTTCCGCGATCAACATGGCTACTGAGATGTTGTTATTCCGGGCTCTCTTCCCTCGACATCGAGAAGTCCATCTCAAAGTACCAGGACCTACTGTCCTTCCGTCGTCGTCATGAACGAACTTTCTGAGATATTCACTCACTTGCAATCCAAAACAACCGAACGGGACTTCTCTAGCGGTGTAATCTTGCCCTGATCCGCCGGAGATAGTCCCTGAATCGACCGCCCGATTTGGCTGGTGTCTCTGGTACTTTCGCTTGTTGACTTGTTTCCATTTTGGTCACTGGAGTCGGTGGGCGACCTCCTGGATATAGAGGGAAGGTATTTTCTGCGCTTTAATGCAATCGAATGGAGGCTCTTCCCCAGTGTGTCTGATGAGACACTAGGGCAAACTAATAACATGGCAAATCCGCATGGTTGCTGAACACAACTTGAGACCGAAAACGGCGACAGCCTCATTCAGGTTGGATGAATCTGCGCTCGAAGCTCTCCAAGAAGACGCGAGAAAACAGAACGTCAGCGTTAACACCATGTTCAATCAACTACTTCTCACATATGCCAACTATGATAGACCGATGAAGAGGTTTCACATGCTGAAGCTGCCGGCGTCGAGCTTCATGCACCTCTTGCAGGCAGCAACGAGTGAAACGGTGATCGAAGCTGGTAATTCTGCGGGCAAGGACGTCCCGAAGACCTACATTAGAGCCAAGTGGGGGGAGCTGACCACCGAAAGCGCACTGGATTATCTCAGAACCACTGCTGACTACACGAACTTGTTCGAATACAGCGAAGTCGTGCGTGGGGGGAAGGTCAATGTCACCCTCTCACATGATTTCGGCGCCAAAGGAAGCTTGTTTCTGCAAAGTTACGTCCAGGCAATCTTCGAGCCGCTGGGAAATCCGCCTAGGTTTCTGCAAGACGAGAATGCGGTTTCCTTTGAGCTTCAGTGAGAAGTAACCCCCTTCGCCAGACGGTCTGACGTTTCATTCGGTGGGTTCCTTAGAACTTCATTACTCGCCTTGGTTGCACGAGCCAGTATCACAGCCGCCGAAAAGAGTGCGAACCAGACGCAGCGAATCGGTCTGAGCGAGAGCAGGAGAAGCCTAGCTGGACGAGGACCCCCGGCGCGCCCGTCGTTCCTCTTTCCTCTCCCTCACTTTCTCTTTCTTTTTCTTCTTCCCTTCTCTCCCCATGATCTACTTCCCAATCAGGGCGAGCTAATAAGACCGGCGTCTGTATGGTCAGGACCGAAAACCATTCATCAGACCTACTTGGCTTTTCGCGAGCTCTCCGGAGGGTCCAATTCGACCGGTTGTGCGAGGCGTAACGGTATGAAAGACACCCATTTGCTTAGAGCCTTCGCCACTTGGCAAAGGGACGGGGATTCAAAAAAGAAAAGGCGTGGTTGATTCAAAGAATCAACCAACACGGTAATGCACCGAACGTCTAGCTAGTGGTGCTTGACTTAGATTCAGGGGTTGCAGCCGGCTCTGAACTCTGTACTACCTGTCCAGATGCGAACCGCTCTGAGACCTGTGTGACCTTTATCCTCACGTTGTCTCCCTGCTTAGTGCCGGGGACAAAGACCACAAATCCTTCGACTCTGGCAATCCCTTCTCCGCGCCTGCTGGTGTCGGAGATACTCACGTTGTACTCCTTACCGACCTCAACGGGCTTGCGGAAACCGCCGGAACTTCTTCCGAAGCCCCCTCGATTGCCATACCCTCCGCGCTGTCCGAAACTCAAATTCTTTCATCCTCCTACCGTTATTCCGTCCGATGAGGAAGACGCTGGCTGAGGGCTACTTAAACAGGCGTATTGCTCTCTACGTCTTGGCAGATTTCAGCTTCATCTCGACCCGCTTGTCAATCCAAGTTTCGTAGGAGTCTGGGGCGGGCGTCTCCGAGCCGCGGGTCTTCTTGGACCGCTCCTTGTTGGTCCCCAGCCACTTCTCATAGGTGTCGCCGGGCAGTTTCGTCTGGTCTAGCTTGGATGATTCTCTCAACTGTCCTCGAAGATGAGCAGACGTTCTTCCCTATAAGCTAAATCGAAACTGTGTGCCGATGCTCCAGTGCCAGTCTATCACTTTGCTCAGGGGCCCGCTGCGCTCATGGCCTTCTTCATGACTTCGACCTTCTCCTTCATCAGGGCAATCGCCCCCTCAAGGCTCCTGCACCCCTGCTCCGCCTGGGCGAGGGCAGCCTCGAGGTCCTTGATCTTGCTCGGCGCGCTGTTCAGATCGCGCGATATCTGCCCCAGGGGAGCGTAGTCCAGCCTGCGCGGCATGTTCTCGAAAAGCTCCCGCTGAACCTGGTTGATCTCGCTCATCTTCCTTTCATCGGTCGCGGCCAGCCAGGAGACCTCTCTACCAGCCCGCAGGCTCTCGTAGAGCTGGTCCTGGAGCTTGATGTAGGAGTCCCAATACTTCATCCATGCCTCGTTGTACGCGGCCAAGATCTCTCTCAGTCTTGCTTCCTGGGCCTTGTCGTGGGATTCCAACGCTGCGAAGACCCTTGGGGGCTCACTAATAGGGTTGCTACATGGGATTACGCGCCTTTAATAGGCCCGCGAAACCTGATTCAGTATGAGTCAGACAGCACAACCAGAATTATGTCAAACTCACAGAATCAGGCTTCAATCTGACGGAACCTCAAATCAGCTAATTTGTCCGGTATGCGCCCAGATTGCCAACCAAGAGTCGCAAAGCAGGCGTTCCCGAAGGCGATAGGCCCGTGAGACAAGTGGAAACAGTCCAGCAGTCGCAGAAGCTCCCCAAAGCCTGCCCCAAGTGTGGCAGCGTCGAACGCCTCTACAGGACTCCCCGGGGGCTGATGTGCGGAGACTGCGTCAGGACGATGGATTCTGCCGGCCTGGGCTTCAGGTAGACG
>Ga0335079_10001815_pt1 | contig 24427 bp, 18 predicted proteins | sample Lox_Sample_33_FD_206719 | JGI IMG/M metagenome (GOLD analysis project Ga0335079, IMG submission 206719) | Soil microbial communities from Loxahatchee National Wildlife Refuge, Florida, United States - Lox_Sample_3.3 | ecosystem: Environmental > Terrestrial > Soil > Wetlands | place: USA...
TCAAATTCGCCCTGTACGGCCCCAACAAGACGGACTGGCTCAACAGGATTCGGAATATTTCTGTAACGAATGACCTTACCGGGTGGGAGTTTGCAGCGCAAGGCGAGGTCCAGCCCTACGAGCAAACCGAGAATTATCGAAAGCCCAAGATAGTCGACCGTTTCACTCCGGAAATGCTCGAATCCTACTGCGCTGCGCTAGGAATAGAGCTATTCGACGCAGGTTTTTACGGCGACCAAAGTCTCCTGGAGCACACGATGAGGGGGGCCGCCAGCGCACAAGACCCAATAATGTCGATCGCCGAGGCCAGATCTCACGTGCATATCCAGGGACTTTGATGGCACAAACCAGGCGGGTGACAAGCCCTAAGTGCTTGGCACTCAACGGGGTGCCTCTCGGTTTTGGAGGGCGGGAATTTTTCTTCCTTCCTGCGTCTCCTCCGGTTTAAATCACTACACAATACCCTTTATATTCTAGTTGACATTTTCCACCCGATTGTGCTATCGTGTTTTATGAAATTTGGCCTTCGTCCCGTCCCTACTCAGCCCCGCCCATGCGCTCCCCTCGCTGGCCACTCCATTGCCGTCTCGAATCCTTTCTCCCCATTTCCCCACGCGCAATTCTCTAACTTCTCTGTCTTCATGATTTTCCGCACTCTTGCCTCACTCCCTTGCCCCGAGCCTTCTCGCTCTGGCAATCGAAGCCGAGGGGTGCAAAACCAGGTTCCCGCACGCAACTACTTTCCTTTCAAAACCTTGCGCACTCTTGCTTCGCTCTTGCAAAACGAAATCTCCCTCCAACTGGTTTTCTTTCAAACGCTTGCGCACTCTTGCACAAAAACACGGGGGGTGGGGGTCTTCCATCCTTCCCATTTCGGAACTCCCCCAGCATTGGTTCACCGCTCGCCCCTTCACTCGGCGACCGCTCTCTCGCCGGGGCGATTCGAATTTTCGCTGCGGGCAGGTTTGCCTTTCTCGGCGTGCCAGTCCTCCGTGGCGGGCTTGCCGCACCGAGCGTCTCTCATGTACGCTGGCTCCATGCTCGAGGAGCACGATTTTCAGAAAAAGTGCGGCGAAGCCTTCGACGAATTGAAGCGCCGCATGCTTGCTGCTGGCGACGAGCATGGTTTTGACGTGGAAGGCGAAAGTGGCAAGCTGGAAGTCATTTTTGAGGAGCCCGAGGAAGCCAAATTTGTGATCTCTCCGAACACGCCCGTTCGCGAAATCTGGATTTCCGCCCTTTCCACGAGCTTCAAGCTGGCATGGTCGGAATCGCGCAAATCGTTCGTTCTAGAGAAAACCGGCGAGGATCTTTTCGCCGTGATGAGCCGGGTTATCTCCCAGCAGCTTGGCGCGGAGGTGACCCTGTGAAAATCAGGTCCCTGCTCGCCTCGACGCTCCTGATCTTCTCGACCTGCCTTCTCGCAATTGTTTCGGCCAATTCGCAGCAAATCATCCCCGCGCGCGAAGTCGTTTTGCCGGCCGCGTATTCGTCCTTCGACCCTGTTGCGCGAGGCCACGAAATGCAGGTCGCCGTCGTGCTCAAGATTCGCGACGGCTACCACATCAACGCGCGCAAGCCCACGCTGGATTACCTGATTCCCACCGACCTCAAGGTCGAACCACCCGCCGGATTCCAAGCGGGCGAAGTCTCCTATCCAAAAGGCCAGCTGAAAAACTTTGCGTTCTCCAAGAACCAGCCGCTCAATGTCTATGAAGGCACGGTCGTCCTTCGTCTGCCCGTCACTGTTTCTAAAGCAGCCGTCGCGGGCGAGCAGCACATTCCTCTGAAGCTTCGATACCAGGCCTGCAGCCAGGAAGTTTGTCTTCCCCCCGTAACCCTAAACCTCGCGGCAGCCGTCAAAGTGGTGAGTTTGCCTTCCGCGGCAAAACCCGCCCATGCCGATCTCTTCGCTCCTCACCCCTAAGTCCATGACAACAAAGGGTATAAAATAACTGTCGGGCGGAGCTCCCAGAAGGACTACTTTGCTGGTACTTGCGAGCTATTGGTCCCAGCAATTCCCTCGAACAGAATGCCCGCAGAGGTTGAGAGATGTTCTCCGCCATGCTACTCGCGATCTCGACCGTGGCACTCGCGCAATTCGGCCTGTTCTACTGGCGGGCGATCATTGCCGGCGTCGCCGCGGAACCTGTCTCCGGCAGGGTTTTGGAGGCGGCACACGTCGCTGGCGGCGAACTGAGCGGGAAAGACTTCGACGTTCTTGCCGAGCTGCACGATTTGACCCCCGATCTGCGGCCGTCCCAGGGGGGACTCGGCTTTGTCCGGGTATATTACAAGGCCGTGCAGCTGGTCGGCGCCCTCGCCGCGAATTCTTTGCCGGCCGTTTTTGCTTGGGCCGAGCGCGAAGGCATGCTGTGTGCTCGCTATGCCGCCGTTCAGGTTGACCGCCGGCTGCAGGCGAATCTCGCCCTGGCCGCTTCCATCCGCTCCTGCTGAATTTCACTCGAGAATTTCTGGCTTTTCTGCGCGCTCGGAAAAGTGTGCTCGAAGGCGTGAGCAGCGATAATTCAAACGCTGACTGAACTGCCTCAATACGCCCAACGGAGGAGGACGCCGCCCGTTGTATAGCCCGCGCCTACGGCGACAAGCAGAACCAGATCGCCCTTCTTGAGGCGGCCCTGTTCGATCGCATCGCGCAGGCCCAGAGGAATCGTTCCCGCAGTCGTGTTCCCGTATTTGTCTATGTTGATCACGAGCTTCGCATCCGGGATTCCGAGGCGCTCCTGCATCGCCTGGATGATGCGAAGATTCGCCTGGTGGGGCACGACCAGAGCCAAATCGTTGCTGGTATAGCGGTTGCGTTCGAGAAGATGAGCGGCCAGTTCGGCCATGCGGCGCACAGCATATTTGAAGACTTGGGAACCCTCCTGATGGACGCAATGCATTTTCTTGTCCACGGTTTCATGCGTGGGCGGGTGCAGAGAGCCTCCTCCTGGCATGTAAAGATATTGACCGCCGCTGCCATCCACATCGTGCATGAAATCAAGAATGCCCTCATTTCCAGCGGCGGGCTCAAGGAGCACGGCGCCAGCTCCGTCACCGAATAAAACGCATGTGGCGCGGTCCTGATAATCGAGTATCGAGCTCATCGTGTCGCTGCCGATGACCAGGACTTTCTTGTGCGCGCCAGAGCCAACGAATTGCGCGCCAACGGTGAGAGCGTATGCAAATCCGGAGCAGGCCGCCGAAAGATCGAATCCCCAGGCCTTCTTGGCGCCGATGCGATCCTGCACGAGACAAGCGGTGGCGGGAAACATCATATCTGGCGTAACGCTGGCTACGACGACCATCTCGATTTCAGCAGGATCCGTTTTGGATTGAGCGAGGAGGGCCTTGGCGGCTTCCGTGGCCATGTGAGAGCTGGCCATTCCCTTTTCGACGATATGGCGTTCGCGAATTCCTGTCCGGGTGCGAATCCACTCGTCGCTGGTCTCAACGATTTTCTCGAGATCCGCATTGGTGAGCACCTTCGGCGGGACAAAGCCGGCTACACCCGTAATCTTCGCTGCGATACGATGCGGCATAAGCTCCTCAGATTGCAGACAACTATCGGGACAGAAAGAGCAGTGTATGCGATGCGCGGCGGGAGTGACAAGGCGAAGAAGCGCGCTCTAGGTGCGGCACGTCTTCAAAAGCGGAACAGATAGCTAAGCTTGACGAAAAAAAGCTGGCTGGTGCTGTTGTTTGTGGCGCGCTGATAGACAACTTGCGGGGGCAAGAGAGTCTGATCCAGGTTGAGATCGGTGAGACCGTTGTTGTAGCCAACGTAGATTGCCGTTCCAGGGTGCAGCAGGTAGGTGAACAGAACATCGGTGACAAATTGCTTGGCGGGGGGAACCGGACCACCATCGTAGCTACCCAGATTCGTCTGGAAGTCCAGGAGCTGGGGGTTTCCGAGGGTGGCGTCATAATCGAAGATCAGACGCAACGAGAGTTCCCGCGTGAACTGATAATTCAGCTTGGAACGCATGAGGTGGTTGTTGAAGATGGAACTATCCGAAGCGTATCCCGATGGCGTGGACCCTTCTCGATTCCCGAGTCGATAGTAGATGTAGGTTTCGTCGAAGCGAAAGCGTGAGAAAGGCCGCAAGGTGAAGCCCAGATTTAAGCGCTTCACGTTGCCCAGGAAAGGAGCGAGGGGTGCGGCGGGGAAATAATTCTCGCCGGTGCCAGTTGTGAAGCGGCCGTTGAGAGAGAGCCATTTATAGGGCGCGGTGGTAACCATGAAAGAAGTGCTGTGCTTCCGGAACGGAATATTGTCGAACAGTTCGTACGCTTCCCCACGGCTCAGCTGAAAAGTTGTTTGATGTGTGAGGTCCACCTGCAACGCGACAGCCGTCGCCCAGTCCTGCAACGTGCCGACATGATCCCAGTCCACGGTTTCCGACGCCACCGGCCCAAAGTCCACAATTGTCTTGGACTTTGGGCGCCACAGATAGCTCGCGGTGGCGTTGTTCTGGCGGATATCCACACGGGGGATGAAGCCAAGTTCGGCGCAGAAGCCTGGGGAATAGTCGACGTAATTCGTGGTGAAATTCAGATGACGACCTGCATAAGTGGCATCCGCAAACAAGCTATTACCTTGTTGTGAGGCGGAGTTGGGAGGATTGGGTCCGGTTTGCGTGGGCGCGTTGAATTGCAAGCACAGTTGAGGAAGATTGATGTCCTGGCGGGTCCAAGTGTGGGCGGCTTGAAAATCGGCCACCCAGTTTTGCGAAAGCGTCACGCGCCCGTCGAGGGAGACCACGCGGTTGCTGGTATCGGCAAAATCACGGCTGGAAGCAAACATGCCGATGTAAGACTGTTTGCCGAACTCGCGCGCGACGCGCACGACGCCATCCACGGCGCGTGTGTCATATTCGCTTCCCGGAGGCTGGTTTAGACCGGGCTGACGATCGTCAATCGCCAGGGCACCCACGGTCCAGCGTGCGACTTTGCCGGTCATACGGGCACCGAATTGCGGATCGGCAATTTGCCGCGAGAAAAAGAGATCCACGGGGGTCTGGAAAAAACCTGCATTCTCGATGAAGAAGGGGCGCTTTTCCGGGAAGAATACGGCAAAACGCTGGTTGACGGTTACCTGGGGATCGTCGGATTCCACCTGGCTGAAATCAGGGTTCAGAGTGACGTCAAAGGTGAGCGCGTCCTTGGCCACGAACTTGGCGTCCAGTCCGGCGCGGTGCTCAAAAACGCTTTGGAAGGCAGGCGGAGTTGAAGGATTTGGAGGGGAAGGCTGGTTTAAAAAGCGATCGCCGGCCAGGAGCCCATAGGGGATGAACTGCATATTCCTGCCAGGAGAAACGTGTTCGAGTCCTCCAACGGGGGCGAATTGCTGGGCTAGCCCCTGGACGCGCTGTGTGATGTAAGGCCAGAAATCGTATTCGCTCTTGCGAAGAATCACGCGATACAGCGCGATCCCCCAGGTCTGTTCCGGGGCATGAGAGAATCGCAGGCTCTTGAAGGGAATGGAAAACCAAACAATGTATCCATCGGGAGTGACACGGCCCTGGGTGTACCAGAGAGTGTCGAAGCTGGTGTCCAGTCCCTGGCCTTCTGTGTAAATGCCGTCCTCCTGAATGCCCAACGGATTGGAAAAAAAGAAATAAGCACGCTGGCGGTCGAGAAACGTATCCAAATAAAGGGCCACGCCGTCGTCCTGATCGAGGAGCTCCCGTGGGGAAAGGTGCGCCCGAACCTGGCCAGGGGCATCGTGACATACAAAAACGACATAGAGATTCTTTTCGTCGTAGGAAAGATAAGCGGTGGTAGGCTCACTCGCGGGAATTCCATCGCCGGGAATATACTGGCGGAAATCCATCACCTTCAGCTCTGCCTCGCGCGCACGGTGTTCCAGATAATCCTCGAGTTTGGGAGCGCGGGTAACGCGGGGAATGTTGGCGAGCGGTATGGTTGCCCGGGACGGCGGGGGGACATGCGCGACCTGGGCGCACACCTCGCCGGAAACCAAGCAGAGAAGACCCACCCAGAGAGAGAGAAACCGCACACAGGGCCCCATTAGAACAAGATTGTATAACCCAGCGGGAGACTTCACGCAACAGTAACGGCCAGCTGTGTAGGTTGTTTCTAACCCTCGCCGGGAAGGATTTCGTAACGCCAGGCGAGGACGGCGTCCTTCCTGAGCGTGGCCGCCACGGAACAATATTTCTCTTGACTGAGCTGAATGGCATGGCGCACGGCTTCGTCGTCGAGCCGTCCACGGAGCCGAAACAAAACGTCCAACTTCACCCACACTGTTGGAGGTTGAGCGGCTCGTTCGCCGGCGCAGATCACTTCAAGAGATTCGAGTTTTTGCTGCTTCTTTTCCAGAATGATCACAATATCCGTCGCCGTGCATGCGCCAAGAGCCATCAGCAGAAGTTCCATGGGGCCAGGAGCCGTGTTCGAGGAACGATCGGAATCGAGAGTAAGGGAGTGCCCCGAAGGACTGGTAGCTAGAAATCTCTGCGCGCCCGTCCACTGAATCGTTGCCGTTTGCATGGTTTCACCTCACGAACAAGCAAGGGTGCTTGCGACGGAGGCCAATCCAGCGGCAGAGAAGCCCCCGCGGAAGATCTTATCGAGAAATCGATCAATGAGGAAATCAGGCCGCAGGGGTGGCAGCGGGAGCACGAAGGCATTCGCCGCTTTGAAGGAGAGTGTCGCAAATGGCCAGCGTCTGCTCCCGGTGCTCCGAACGCCTCCGAAGATCACTTGGGGCAGTCAGCAGTGTGGCCCCGCCGTGGCAAATCAACCAAATTGCATAAGTGAAGCGCTCGTATTCCTCGGGCTTGCCTCCAAATTTCCTGGCCAGCTGTTTACGCGCCCAGTCCAGGCCGGGGCGGGGACGGTCGGAACCAAAAATCTCATTCCACAACAAGAAGAGCAGCTTGTACTCATTGGGGTGGTCTTCCGCGTAGCGTAGATAGACGCGGCAAGCTTCCTGAAGGCTCTTGGATTTGAAAAGAGCGTCGTTAAGCTCATCGCGCAAGCGCAAGGCCAGCGCCAGCAGCAAGGCCTGCTTATTGCGAAAGCGCTTATAAACCGTGGGCGTGGTGGTGCCCGCGGCGAAAGCAACTTTCCGAAGTGACAGGCTGGCTTCACCCCGGGAGCGGAGAAGACGCAGGGCGGCATTGAGAATCTTTTCGTGAAGGTTTTTGTCCGCCGCAGGAGGCATGAAACACAACGCGATAGAAAAACAGTGTAAAAGGTACAGCGTAAAAGGACAAGAGGAATTGTGCGGTTAACGCAAGAGGGACAAGAACCCGGGTAACTGGGCCAAAGATGGCGCCTAGGAAGAAGCGGCAAGATTTGAATTAAAGCGATTTAAAGCTGGAATATATAACTTGACAGCGTTAAAGATACGCTGTTAAAGTATCAATTCGAATGCCGGAGGCCAGTTTTAGCCCGGGAACGACGATTAAGGAGCTGAGTGATGAACGGAACGGGAGATCCAAAAGAGCGGGTCGCCATTATACAGATGAACGCGGAGCTGCAGCGAGCGCAGATTGAGCTTTCGCGCATCCAGTTCGCCATTGGAAAGCTGTTCACGCGATTTGCCACCGAGGATATCGCCAGAAACGCGCAGAAGGAAACGGTGACAGCGGCGCTGGAAGTTCTGCAGACGCTCAACGGCTTTTATTCCGCGCTTGCTACGCATCGGCCGGGCGACTGCGCCATTCTGAAGCCTGGGACGCGCAGGTTAAGCGAGGAAGATACGCTTCATGCGATCCGCTGCGTTTCAGGCTATTTGAGGCGCCAGCGGGAGCAATACGTCCAGATGGGGAAGCCGATTCCGGCGGAGCAAAGAGCGCGAATGGAGCGGTTTTTCCCCACATCGCTGCTGCAGAGGATCCTGATTGTGGAAATGGCGGGATGCCGGATAGACAATCCACCCTTTTACCAGGAAGCGAAGGAACTCGGGTTCGCGAACCTGCCGGAGATCACGCACATGGCGTCGCTGACGTTCGATGACGTGATTGTATTCCACGAGAGCCTCACGGAACGGATACTATTCCATGCGCTGGTTCACACGGTGCAATTTCATCTGCTAGGGGTGGACGCCTATACGGAACTGTTCGTGCGGAGTTTTCTGCGCGTGAATTCGCACTTCCTGGTTCCGCTGGAGGCGCACGCCTTTGCGCTGGATTCCAAGTTTGCGGCAAATGGAGAGCGCGCATTCTCCGTGGAAGAAGAAGTCCGCCAATGGATTGAAGAGGGCCGCTACTAGGGGAGAAGCGGGCTTGCGGGCGCAGTGATTTTCCGAAAAGGCCGGCTATCAACGGAGGGCTTCATCGGGGCTACGAATTGCGGGAAGAAAGGGAGGCGGGCTCGATGATGGGATTGGGAAGCTGGCGCATGGTCCTTACAAAGATCTCCACGATACGTGCATCAAACTGGGCGTTGGCGCAGCGCTCGAGTTCGGAGAGGGCATCGACTGCTGCGCGGCCCTTCTTGTAGGTGCGGTCACTGGTGATGGTATCGTAAGCATCCGCGACCGAAATGATGCGCGCTCCGAGAGGAATATTCTCACCCGCCAAGGCCTCAGGGTAGCCGGAACCGTCGTAATACTCATGGTGGTGCAGGACCATCTCGCGGATGCGTGCGAGCGGTCTGAGCGGTTCGAGGATGCGCGCGCCAAAGATCACGTGAGATTTCATGGTTTCCCACTCGTCGGGATTGAGCGGGCCGCTCTTGTTCAAAATATTCTCGGGGATACCCACCTTGCCAATGTCATGGAGAACGGCACCCAAGCGAATCTCCTCGATTTCGGCGTCGGACATGTTCATGGCTTCAGCGATGAGCGCGGCGTAAGCAGAGACCTTCTGAGAGTGCCCCTGCGTGTAGTGATCCTTAGCGTCAATGGCAAACGCGAGGGAAGTGACTGTGTCCAGAACGGTTTGCGGAAGCAATTGCGGGCCGGTTTCCGAACTTGCGGCAATCGGGGCCGGATTTCCGTTGGCAGCTTCCGTGGCCGCGAGGGATTCCGTGAACTGCTTCAGGCGATGATAGATCTCCTCAAAGGCGTCGGGCCCAGTCGAAAAGAGCCGTTTGAGGGTGACGCCCAAGTAGGCTTCCAGGACATCGCGCTTCCACTTTTTTGCCTCGTTGGGATCGAAATGATCCGCGGTGGACACGGCATTTCCGCCCTGGTGCTTCGAGAGGTACATGGAAGCATCGGCGACCTGGATGAGTTCCTGGGGCGAGGAGCCGTGGAGCGGGTAGCAGGCGATGCCGAAGCTCGCGCTGATATTCTTTTCGCGCAACAGCGGATCGGCGGAAACCCAGCCACGGAGCTTGGTAGCGAGCTGGCGAGCCTGTTCCATGGAGGTTTCCGGCATCAAGATCACGAATTCGTCGCCGCCGTAGCGCGCCACGACGTCGGAGCGGCGGCAATTCGTTTCCAGAATGTGGCCCACGCGTTGAAGCACCAGGTCGCCCTCGAGGTGGCCGTAGAAGTCGTTGACGAACTTGAAGCGGTCCAGGTCCATAAGAACGAGAGCAAAGGCGCGGCCCGCGCGCGTGGAACGCTTCCATTCGGCGGACAAAGCTTCCATGAAGAAACGGTGCGTCTTGACGCCGGTGAGGCCATCGGTAATGGCTTGCTCCTGGGCCTTTTGGAAGGAAAGAGCGTTGTGAAGAGCGCCGGCAATCAAGTCCGCGAGCGTGCCAAGGAGAAGAATTTCTTCCTCGGAGAAATCTATGTTTTCTGAGGATTCGACATAGAGGACGCCATGCAACTGTTCGGCGTAAAAAATGGGCAAACCAATGGCCGCCACGGAGTCTGCGAGGAGTGGCCTGAGGGAGGCGTCGGAAGAGGCGGTGGCGCGGTAGGCAGCCATGATGCCGTTGCGGGCCACGTGCCCAACCAGCCCGGTGCCGAGCGGAATGCGCTGGCCAAGGACGCCGCGGCGCTTGCCGGCTTCCGCCTGGATCACGATTTCGCGGGTTGAGTAATCGAGGACAGCGATGCCGATGTGATCGTAGGTCAGCCCGGCCTCGAGCTGTTCCGTAATCTTGGCGACCATTTCGTCGGGATTGAGCGTGGCGATGGCGTTGCGGGAGATGGTGTTAAGCAGACTGAGGTGTCGCGCTTTGGTGCGCTCTTCGTTAAAGAGACGGGCGTTTTCGATGGCGATGCTGGCTTCGCTGGCCAGGACGCGCAGCAATTCGAGATGTCCCTCATCGAAGGCGCGTTCCTGATCCGAGAAGACCGCCATCGCGCCGATGGCATGGTCGTAGGCAACCAGCGGAACCCCGCAAAAGCAGCCGCGCGAGCGGATGGGCTCGACTCCGAATTTTCCGGCTTCGGCGGCAAAATTCTCCCTGATGAGCACGGGCTGGCGGGTACGAATGATGTACTCGGTGAGGTGATTGGCCGCGGGGCGAGTGCGCTTGGGAAGGCGCATGCCATCAATGATTTCGAGATCAAAGTGCATCTCATCGCGGAGTGGATCCAGCGAAGCGATATAGAAGTTCTCGACGTCGAAAAGGCGGCGAAGCTCTTCCCAGATTCTGCGCAGCAAATCTTCTTTATTGAGCGTTGAGCTCAAGGCGCGGCCGATTTCGTTGAGGACGTGCAGCTCCTCGGAGCGGCGTGAAGTTTGCTGAATGAGCAGACTATTCTCGACGGCCATGCCGATCTGGTGGCCGAGGGCCAGCAGGAGGCGCAGCTCGGCGGGGGTAAAGCGGCGGCTGTCCGGCGAGCCAAGAAGCAAGACACCGAATGCCTGTTCCTTGGCCTGGAGGCTGATGGCGATGATGCTGCGGAGACCCTGCTGCAGAGCCAATTGGCGGAACCTGCGGATCGGCTCGTCCTTCTCCAGGGCGGAGAGAGAATCGTCCTTGAGGTCGCGGAAGCCCAGCAAGCCGCCCAGACGCGCCACCAGGTTGACGAGATAATCGTCGAGGCCCTCTTCCTGAGCGGCCCGACAGAACTCATCGCTGAGACCCGCGGCGACAACAGAAGTTGGGCCTTGCGGATCGCCATGATGGAGAAAGAGCGCGCCCGTGGGCAGGCGAACGACGCCGAGGACGCGATCGAGCGCCTGGGAGAGCATGCGATGGATTTCGCCGCCGACAAAGCTGGAGGTCGCGAGGTTTAGGTTGGAGAGCGCCAGCATGTTGCGCTCGACGCGGCGTTTTTCTTCTTCGTAGAGGGCCATGACCATCAGCATGGCGGCCAGCGCGGCGGGAAAGGAGGCCACGGCATGGAGGCTGAGATCCCTGGAAACGAGCCAGCCATTCACAAAATGCAAGAAAATGCCGAACAGGGACCACACGCCGAAGGTCACAGCGAGCAGCTTATCGGCCAGGGTCTCCTGGCGCCTGCTCTCCGTCCAGAAAAGAATCGCCACGCCCAGATAAATCAAATTGGCGGGAATGACGACAGAAAGAGGAAGCACGTGGAGGCCATTGGCGGCGGCCCACAGCGCGAGGATTACAGCCGCGCTCGCCGCCGAAATCAGCCAGCGTTTGCGCCCGGAGTAGAGTTGCGCGCCAAGGAAAAAGAAAAGCCCGGAGATGCCGAAAAGCCAGTCGTCCAATAAACCCTGGAAGGAAAGTTCTCCGGGCCATCCTATGAGAGAAGAGCCCAGGTAGTGAAGCGAAAGCATGCTCCAGCCGGCGGTCCAGAGGAGGAGATAAGTCTGACGCTTGAGGCTGTAGATATACGCGAAGAAGCCTGCCACCAGCGAAGTGGCGACCAGAAGCACCAACGCAATGAGACTATGGTTCGTCAAAGCAGCGATCAATTCTGTCTGCTTGGCAGACGACTCCCCGTAAACGCCGTAGGCGGCACGAGTTTGTGTGCACAATGGCGCAGCGTAACTTCATCGCGCGCAAGGAGACACGCGGTGGCCGTTAGTGCCCCATTTGTACACAAAACAAAGTACTTGCGATTATGGAGCATGAATTTTTGTCTGCGCAAGCGTACTGCCGTACTGGTGGACCAAAAAGACAGCAAGGCCGGGAGTAACGAACTCAACACAGCAGGCCAAGGGCTTCGTCAGCGTTTGGGAACATAAGCTCGCCCGTCCTCGTACCCTTTGGCAGCTTCCTTGGAGAAGGATTCCTCGTCTAAAGGGGCAAGAGTGGTTGGGGGGAGAGCCAAGATGGGCCAATTCCTGCAGGATCTCCATTTCGCGCTTCGCCAGTTTCGCAAGTCGCCTGGCTTCCTTCTTACTGCGGTTCTCTCCTTAACTCTGGGAATTGGCGCGACTGCGGCAATTTTCAGCGTGGTTTATGGCGTGCTGCTTGATCCTTACCCTTACAAGGATGCGAACCGGATGGTGCACGTCGAATTGCGGGACAAATCAGGGCGAGGCCCTCTCCTGGAAGTCAACGGGACGGAATACCAACAGCTTCGGCAGGCTTCCGGCATTGATGACGTATTCCTGCAAAAGTACAAGCAGGAGAACTTGACCGGTGAACAATTCCCGGTTTCCGTAAATGTCGGAGTTTATTCCTCGAACCTTTTTCAGTACATGGGCGTCCCCCCGCTCCTTGGCAGGGAGTTCTCGCCTGCGGATGTTACCGGAGCCGGCCCCGCGCCGGTGGCGGTTCTGAGCTACCTATTTTGGCACAGGCAATACGGAGGGAGCCGGGAGGTACTCGGGAAGACGATCGAGCTGGACCACAAACCGTACACAGTGATCGGGGTGGTTCCGAAGCGATTTACGTGGGGAGATTCGGATGTGTACCTCACGGCAAATCCCACGGCAGACCCGCACGACTATTGGCTGTCGTTCGTAAAGCTCAAACCGGGCGTAAAGCACGCCACGGCAGCGGCGGAATTGCAGAATCTCCTGGACCAGTTCGTTAAGGCGGATCCCAAGGATTACCGGAGAGACAGGCGAGTAACGATTGTCACGCTGAATGAGGAAGTGCTCGGACGATTTGCAGGGACGATTGTGCTGCTTTTCGGCGCCGTCCTGGCGCTCTTGATCATCGGCTGCGCCAATGTCTCCATCCTGCTGCTCGCACGTGGAACGGCCCGGCAACACGAATTGGCGGTGCGAGTATCGGTCGGCGCGGGGCGTTCCCGGTTGATCCGGCAGCTTTTGACCGAATCGACTTTGATTTCAGCAACTGGCGCTGCTCTCGGGGTGTTGGCTGCATACCGCGGAGTGAGCGCGATTTCCGCGATGCTACCGTATTACTCGTTCCCGCATGAGGCCGCGATACGCGTGAACGGAATGGTGCTTGCGTTCAGCGCGGGGGTCGCGCTGATCACCGGCACACTTTCTGGCATTTCACCGGCGTGGCAGATTTCCCGGCCACAGCTCGGCCAATTGATGCAAGCGAGCAGCGCCAAGCACTCCGGCAGTCAGCACGGCCGGTATGCCCATCGGCTGCTCATCGCGGGACAAGTGGCCCTGACGATCGTGCTGCTCGCCGGAGCCGGGGCAGCGATCAAATCATTCCTCGCACTGACGCACACGCCCTTGGGATTTGACCCAGATAACGTGGTGGAAATGGACATCGCCCTCCCGAAGGGAACGAACCCGACTTGGCAGCAGCGGCTACAGTTCAATGAAATGGTTCGTCAGACCGTCGAACAAACGCCCGGAGTAGAATCTGCAAGTGTTTCGACGTCGTGGTCTCCGGGCTTGGGTGGATTCCGGGCAAAGATCGAGCTTCAGAGCAAACCCAATCTGGGCGATGCGCAATCGCAACTGGCGTTGGTCAGCCCAGGCATTTTCTCAACGATGAAGGTCTCCTTGCTGGCGGGGAGAGAATTCAACGACTCGGACGTCATGCGCGCGGCTCACTTGGCGCTGGTTAATCAGGTTTTCGTGAAACAGTATCTCGGGGACGCGGATCCGATCGGGCAGATGGTGCGCAGCCCGATGCTGAAGGTGGACCAGCCCTCGCTGCTGTCCGCACAAGCTCCCGACGACTGGCTCCAGGTGATTGGAGTCGTTGGGGACGCCCGGAACGATGGGCTCGATCATCCGACGATGCCCTCTGTCTTCCTGCCTTATAGCTTCGTGTTGCCGCCGGATGAGTCGCTTCTGGTCCGTGTACACGGCGATCCCGAAGCCGCGCTTCGCACGATCAAGCGGCGATTGAGCGAGGTGAATCCAGAGATCGTTGTCGCGAACGACCACACGCTGGCCTGGTGGCTGGATACCCAGGGATGGGGCCGCGAACGCTTCATTGCCACGCTCTTTGCTCTGTTCGCAGGTTTGGCCTTGGCACTTGCTGCTGCCGGGCTCTACAGCGTGGTTTCGTATGCGGTCACGCAACGGACTCAGGAGCTGGGAATCCGCATGGCGCTGGGCGCGCAACGCGCGAGCGTAGTCCGGCTGGTGCTGGGTTCCACGGCGGCAACTCTCGGTGTTGGATTGGCCGCGGGTTTGGCGGTGAGCGTGGCGTTGAGTAGGATCATGGCATCTTGGGCAGGAGGAAGTTCGCGTGATCCGCTGACGTTGTTGGGCGCAATAACCGTTCTAGCGATTGTCGCTACGATTGCCTGTCTTCTGCCGGCGTTGCGCGCCGCTTCGATTGACCCTATGCGCGCGCTGCGGATCGAATAACCGGCGAATCCACGTCTCCACCAATCACTAAAGATGGTTGCTTTTCGTATCTGCCGGCGCGGTTGGACGGTGAAGAATCGTTTCGCTAAACTGGTCGTCCGAATGTAGCGGAAAGGATCAGACCGAGCAACGCAGAGATGAGCACCCAAGCTGAAAACGCACCGCGCGTACGTTTTGCGCCATCTCCGACCGGCTATTTGCACGTAGGAGGAGCACGGACAGCGCTGTTTAACTGGCTCTATGCGCGGCGGGAGAACGGAACGATGATCCTGCGGATCGAGGACACCGACGCGGAGAGAAACAAACCGGAACTCGTGACCGGAATTCTCGAAGGCTTGCGCTGGCTCGGCGTCGAGTGGGATGAAGGTCCGTATTATCAATCGCAGAGGACGGCACTCTATCGCGAAGCCGCCAAGAAATGCCTAGCGAATGGCAGCGCTTTTCTCTGTACCTGTCCTCCGGAAAAATATGCCGGCGGCGATCACGCGGAGGAAGGCAAAGAAGGCTCCGCGGTGAGGCGGATTTTTCGCTGTTCCTGCCGCGATGGAAAGCCTTCGACGCCCGGAGCGAAGCCGGCGGTTCGGTTCAAGGTTCCGCTGGGAGGAACGACGAAGTTTTGTGACGCAGTTTTCGGAGAGCGCGAATTCGCGAACGACGAGATCGAAGACTTTGTCCTGCTGCGCTCGGGAAAGGGCGAAGAGGAATTCGGCCAGGCCATGTACCAGATGAGCGTGGTGGTGGACGACATCGAAATGCGGATCACGCATGTGATTCGCGGGGCAGACCATATTTCCAATACGCCGAAACAGGTGCTGCTTTACCAGGCGCTGGGAGCGAAGCCGCCCGTGTTCGCGCATGTGCCCTTGATCCTTGGCCCGGACAAATCGCGGCTTTCAAAACGCCACGGCGCGACAGACGTGAATATGTACCGTACGGAGGGATTTCTTCCCGAGGCGTTCCGCAACTTCCTGGCGCTGCTCGGATGGTCGGCAGGGGGAGATGAAGAGTTTCTGCGGACGAATGAATTGATCCAGAAATTCTCGCTGGAGGGAGTGAGCCGAACGAACGGCGTTTTTGACCGGTCCAAGCTGGAGTGGTTCAACACGCAATATTTGCAAAAACTGCCGATCGAGGAACTGCTGCCGGAAGTCGAAGCCGAATTGAAGCGAAGCGGTCTCTGGAAAAACGATTGGAGCAGCGGCGCGGGACGCGCGTGGTTTGCAAGGACTGTGGATTTGCTCCGGCCGCGCACTCGTCTGTTGCCGGATTTCTCCACGTGGTCGAGGGCGTTTTTTGCCGATGACTTCACGCGCGATCCTGCCGCAAAAGCAAAATTCTGGAAAGACGCTGCGCTCGTGAAGGATCTGCTGGCAAAAACCGCGGAGGCGCTGGAAAAACTGCCGGAGTGGAACCACGACACCTGCGATCACGCAACGCGTGCGGTCGCGGAAGCGGCAGGCGTCAAGGCCGGGGTTTTGATCAATGCGATCCGCGTTGCCATTGTTGGGCAGGCGGTCGCGCCGCCGCTATTTGACACCATGGTTGCGCTGGGACAGGAACGGGTGGTGCGCCGACTCCGCGAGGCGCTCGGCGAAATCGGGTAAATCCAGTCCCAGGAAAACCGGAGGTGCGGGATGCAACCTTCGCGGCGTGAGTTTCTGAAAGCGCTCGGCATTTCGGGGGCTGCGGCTGCAGTCCCTCGTGATTTTCGCGTCGCGCTTTCCAGTTCGGCGGACAACGATCAGATATCGCGGGCGCGCCTCGCTGCCGATCCACTTCGCCCCCAATTTCATCTTTTGCCCGCGCGCAACTGGATGAACGATCCCAATGGACCAATCTACTGGAAGGACGCCTACCACATATTTTTCCAGTACAACCCGAATGCTGCCGTCTGGGGCGACATGCACTGGGCTCACAGCGTCAGCCCGGACATGATCCATTGGAAGCATCTGCCCATCGCGCTTTCGCCCACGCCGGGAGGCGACGATGGGGACGGCTGTTTTTCCGGCAGCGCCGTGAATGACGATGGAACCGCGACGTTTCTCTACACGGGAGTGAAGTCGGTTCCGCCTGGAGATGCGACGCTTCGCGATGGCGTGCACAATTTCCGAGAGGTGCAATGCCTGGCCACATCTCAGGATGCGAACTTGCTTGACTGGCACAAACTTCCCGCGCCTGTTCTAACTCCTCCTCAAGATCCCTATCTCACGGGCTTTCGCGATCCGTGCCTCTGGCGTGATGGAGGCACTTGGTACATGGGCATTGGCTCCGGACAAAAAGGTGTTGGCGGCCGCGTGCTGCTCTACCGCTCGTACGATCTGCGGCAGTGGGAGTATTTACATCCGCTCGCTTCGGGGCAATGGAGTGGCAAGGATTCCAAAAACCCCGTTGACTCGGGCGAAATGTGGGAGTGCCCGGACTTCTTCCCACTCGGAGAGAAGCATGTATTGCTCTATTCGACCGAAGGAAAGGTCTATTGGGAGACGGGACAACTCGACCCGAAGGAACTTGTTTTTCACGCAGGGAAGCGCGGCCTTCTTGATTGCGGCGCCTACTATGCTCCCAAGAGCCAAATGGACTTCAGGGATCGCAGAATTCTCTGGGGCTGGATTCCGGAGACGCGGCCGGAAGCGGAATATCGCGCGGCGGGCTGGGCAGGCTGCATGTCTTTGCCGCGGGAGCTTGCATTGGGACCGGAGGGCGAACTCGTCATGCGCGTGGTCCCCGAAGTAAGCGACCTGGGGACGAATCTGGAGATCCTGCCGGGCAAGATTGTTTCGCCCGAGGCGCGGCGGACCGCGCTGCGACGAATGCGCGTGGAAAACCTGTCGGCAGAAATTCAGATTCGTATTGTGCCCAAGTCCTTCCGGCTGGTTGTGACCGATGGAACATCACAGTTTCTGACCATCGCCTACAACCCGGAAGGAGGGGGCAAGGAGTTGGAAATCAACGGCAAGTACGCGGAGCTGACGACCCGGAAAGGCGCGGACCTAGAATTCCATGTCTTTCTGGATGCCTCGGTTGTGGAAACGGTCGCCAATGACCGCGTGGCGCTGACATCGCGCGTTTACACTGTTCCTCGCGGCCCGTTGCACTTGGTGGCTTCGGAATCGGACTTGGACGCTCTAGTCTCCTTGCAAGTTTCACGGATGCGGCCCATCTCACCTGATCGTCTGACCACTTGAAGTATTTCACCCTTCTAGCGCCGGGTCGCTGCATTGCACAAGTTGCGAGGGAAGGCTATCCTGCCTCGCGCGAATCAAATCTTCAGGGACGGTCATTCATGAAGCCAAGAATCCGGATCAGCATTCCTATTCTTACGTGCGCTGCCGCTATTTTGCTCACTACCCGAAGCGCCGCACAAGCTCCTCTTTCAAAGCCGACTTCGGCTCGCGCAGCGATCGAGTCCATTCTGACGATGCAACAGGAAGCCTGGAACCGCGGCGACGTTGATGCGTTTCTGCAGGGCTACTGGCGTTCACCGGAACTGACGTTTTCCGGAAGCACCGGGATTTTTCGAGGCTGGGACAGGGTCAAACAGCGATATAAGCAGAATTATCCGGATCGTGCCGCCATGGGCCATCTGACATTCTCCGGCCTGGAGTTCCATCAACTTGGCCCGCGCGCCTATTTGGTTCTGGGAAATTGGCATCTGGATCGCGCCAGCGGGGATATCGGCGGCGTCTTTACGCTCGTTTTCCAGCGTTTTCCGGAAGGCTGGCTGATCATCCACGACCACACCAGCCTGGTTCCCGCGAAACCTTAAGAGTTCCTGCCGAGTCCCGGAGAGCGGCGCACTTCAGAGAATTTCGAGGATCTCTTCATATCGCTTAAATGGCGGGATCAGATAGGCGCCCGCCAATTCAGTGCGCGCCCAGGAAAGCATTTCTCGGGCAACCTGGAAGCCCGTTTCTCGCGCCGACGTTCCCGCAGATTCAAGCGAATGCAGCAGCGCATCCGGAATCACAATTCCCGGAACTTCGTTGTTCAGGCGCAACGCTTGCTTGTAACTGTTCAATGGCCAGATGCCGACCAGGACGGGAATCGGCGGCTTTGCGCCGAGCTTTTTCACAAAGGCGCGCCAATGTTCCGGGTCGAAGATCGGCTGGGTCATGGCGAAATGCGCGCCGGCTTCGATCTTGGCGTGGAACCGCGCGATTTCGCTGTCGAGGTCGTCCGTCACGGGATTGACGGCGACCCCGATAGTAAAGTTTGTAGAGCCCCCGAGGGTTTTCCCCGACCAATCCGTACCTTGATTCAAACGGTTCAGGACTTTCACGAGACCGACGGAATCCACTTCATAGACGCCGCTCGTTTCCGGATAATCGCCGACCGACGGCGGATCGCCCGTAACGGCGAGGACGTTGCGTACGCCTCCGACGGTCCAGGCACCCAGCAGGACGGCCTGCAAGCCAATGATATTTTGATCGCGCGTGGTGAGGTGCGGAATGGTCTCGACGCCGCGCGCCTCGAGCGCTCCCGCAACGACCAGTGCGTCCATTCCCACGCGCGCCATAGCGCCGGAGTTGATGTCAATGGCATCCACGCCGCCCGGAGCCATAATTTTGTCCACCTGTTCGTAGACGCGGTCGAGCGCAATGCCCTTTGGCGGATCAATTTCCACACAAACGACAAATTTGCCCGCTTGAATCTTCTTCCACAGCTTGCTTTCCGGTTCGCGGTGGAGGATAGCCGGCGGCCTGACGGGAATTTCCACACTGATTGATGCCGCGTGGGCCCTCGCCGGCTTCAGCGATTTGACCGCCTCGGCCATTGCGTGGATGTGCGCCGGCGTCGTGCCACAGCAGCCGCCGAGAATTCGCACGCCAAGCTCCGCAGCCTCGCGCGCGAAAAGCGCAAAATATTCCGGCGAAGACTTTGGATAGACAATGCGGTCGCCCTCGCGCTTCGGGAATCCCGCATTGGGCATCCCGCTGACGCGAAGGTCGTCAATCGAGGCAAGCTCCTGCAGGATCGGCAACAAAGCCTGCGGCCCCAGCGTGCAGTTCGCCCCGATCACCTGGACGTTTTTGTTCTTGAGCTGCGCAGCCGCGTCCGCCGGGTGAAGATCGCCGTAAGCCGTGCCTTCCTCGGAATACGTAAGTTGCGCGATGACGGGCAGACCCGAAAACGAACGAATGGCATCCACGGCGAGAAGAATTTCCTCGATGTAGGTGAACGTCTCCAGGATGAAAAGGTCCACGCCACGCTCTTCCAACGCCTGCGCCTGTTCGAGAAAAACGTTCAGGATCTCGTCCGGTTCCGGATGGCGCGCCTGCACTCCCAGCCCCAGCGGTCCCATCGAGCCCGCGATCAGCACTTCGCGCGCGGCCGATTCCCGCGCTTCCCGGGCGATTTTCACGCCGCGGGAATTCAGCCGCTGCACTTCGTCGCCGAGACCCAGCGGCACCAGCTTGAAGCGGTTGGCGCCGAAAGTATTCGTCTCAATGATTTGTGCTCCAGCCTCAATGTATGCCTGGTGAACGCGAAAGACGGCTTCGGGCTCGGTGGCATTCAGCTCGTCAAAGCAACGCTGCGGGCCGACGGCTTCGTGCAGCATCGAGCCCATCGCTCCGTCGGCGATAAGGATCGCGTTTTTCAGCCGCTCATTGAAATCGTAGATTTTCACTTTCTGTCTTCTCGTCCGCCGGTTTTTTTCGGAGAACTCTTCGTCAGCGCTTCTGTTCCATCAGGCTGGCGACCGTGCTCATCAGGTCGTACTTGGTGAGGATTTCAAATTTTGCCTCGCCCATTTCAACGAATACGGCGGGATTCTCGTAGCTGAGAATGTGCGTCACGCGTTCGACCGGAGCGGTTTTGGGAATCTTCGGCATGGGCTTGCTCATCACTTCGCGAACGACGAGCTTCCGCAAGTCTTTCCCCTGTAGCGCAAGAGTCAGAATTTGATCTTCGTACACCGTCCCGATGGGGATGTTTTCTTCAAACACGGGAATTTGGGAGATGTCTTGTTCCTGCATGGTTTTGAGCGCATGAAATACTGTTTGATACGGCCGCGCAACCACGAGTTCGCGCACCTTGCCCGCTTTGTGTTTTGCGCGAACCACTTCCGCGGCAGTAATCGCCACGGTCGCATCCACGTAGCCCCGCTCGCGCATCCACTCGTCGTTGTAGACTTTGCTTAAATAGCGCATTCCGGTATCCGGCAGAAACGCCACGACAAAATCCTTCGGTCCCAGGTCCTTGGCCAGCCGCAGCGCAGCGGAGAGGCAACCTCCGCCACTTCCCCCAGTGAACAAGCCTTCCATTTTCACCAGGCGCCGCGCCACGACGAAGCATTCCTCGTCGTTCACCTGGATCACGTCGTCCAGAATCTTCATGTCCATGGTCGCCGGGAAAAAGTCCTCACCGATGCCTTCAACCACATACGTCTTCGCCTTCACCACCTCACTGGACTTGTGAAAATCGTAATAGAGCGAACCTTCGGGATCCACGCCGATGATCTTCACCTGCGGGTTCTTTTCTTTCAGGTATTTCCCAACGCCGCTGATCGTTCCTCCGGTCCCGATCCCGCAAACGAAGTGCGTGATCTTGCCTTCGCAGTCGTCCCAGATTTCGGGGCCAGTGGTCTGGTAATGTGCTTCGGGGTTCTTGGGATTGTCGTACTGATTCGGATAAAAAGAATTGGGAATCTCACGAGCCAGTTTTCTCGCCACGGAATAATAGCTGCGCGGATCCTCCGGTTCCACGGCCGTCGGGCACACGATCACTTCCGCACCCAGCGCCTTCAGCAGGTCCACTTTTTCCTTGGATTGCTTGTCGGTAATCGTGAACACCATTTTGTAACCACGCACGGCCGCCACCAGCGCCAGGCCCATGCCCGTGTTTCCCGAAGTGCCCTCGATGATCGTTCCGCCCGGCTTCAACAATCCGCGCTTCTCGGCGTCATCAATCATGGTGACGCCGATGCGGTCCTTCACCGATCCCCCCGGATTGATGTAGTCCGCCTTCACGTACAGCTGGGGCTTCAAGCCTTGGTTGATGCGGTTCAGCCGCACCAGTGGCGTCCGTCCGATCGCTTCGAGGATATTGTTACAGCGCATTTCGCTCGATTCTCTTGATGAAGCGGCACGACGCCTCGCCCAATTCACTTGGACCGTGTGCCATAATTTCTCTCAGTCTATCATGCGGCCTTGCGGCCACGCATGGGCTCGCCCTGGAGGTAACTCGCATGGCCCGTCAGAATATTTCGAGTGGAACGCCGTGGGAACCGATCGTCGGATACTCCCGCGCCGTGCGCATCGGCAACACCATCACGGTATCGGGAACCACCGCGACAGGACCCGATGGAAAGATTGCCGGCATTGGTGACGCTTATGCCCAGACCGTCCAAACCATCCGCAACATCGAAGCAGCCCTGAAGAAAGCGGGCGCCTCGCTGGCCGATGTCGTGCGCACTCGCATCTACGTCACAGACATTTCTCAATGGGAAAAAATCGGCCGCGGCCACGGCGAATTCTTTGCCGGTATCCGCCCGGCAACCAGCATGGTGCAGGTCAGCCGATTGATCTCGCCGGAGATGCTCGTGGAAATCGAAGCCGACGCCATCGTAGAAGCATGATTGAAGACGCCTGTTCCCCTTGCGTGTCAGTACGCGAAGAAATGCTCGGGCGGTTGTCTAACGGGATTCTCTTTTGGGAGCTAGGCGCTTTACTTGGAAAAACTTGCCACCGCTTCTGCTTCCGTATTGAACACTTCGAAAACCGTTAGCAGCTTGGTGATTTGCAGCACTTCCTGGAATTTCGTTCCCAAGTGACACAGCCGCATTGAAGCTCCCTGCGACTTCGCCGAATGATGCGCCGCCACCAGCGTGCCCAAGCCCGCGCTGTCAATGAACGTGACGTTGTCCATGTTCAGCACAATCTTTTTTCTTCCTTCGGCGAGCAGGCTCTTTACTTTCTCGCGAAGCGCATTGCTCTCCTCGCCCAGCACAATCCGGCCGTCCAGCGCCACTACAGACACGCCGTCCACCTCACGGTTCGTCATTTTCAATGCCACTGTCGTTTCCTCCTCGTCGGAAAGCGGATCCGGCGGCAACCCGGGCCGGAGCCACAAAGGATACCAAATTGCCAAAAATTACACGCGGTTAATAGTAGTCCGCACAGGACATGTAATAGCCGCAAACCCTGCAGATCAACTTGCAGCGCCTCGATTCCAGCCTCTGCGAGCACACCGGACAGAACCGCGAAGCATCCTCAGTCACCTGTGCCGTTCCGGTTTGGGCGGCCATGTTGACGGCCGGGTCCCCGTACACCTCGGCTACGTCCCGCGCAGGTTCTTGCTTTACGGCATGTTCCACGGCGGCACCGTTTATAGCACATCCCCCGCAAAGGGGATAGTGCAGGCCGAGTCTGGGCCGGGCCCTCTGTCTGCTGGCAATCTCCGGGGAGAATGCCGCGCGGCGCCACCTCATTCTCCTTGACAGTCTAGGAGAGAAAAGCTATCTTCCTAGTCTGTCTAGGAGAGGTCGCGCCCGATGGAAAAACAACTCGATCTATTGCAAGGCACTCTCGACATGCTGATACTCAAGGCCGTCTCTCTGGGCCCCTTGCACGGGTATGGTGTTCTTCTCCGCATCCAGCAAATCTCCAAGGACCGCCTGGAAATCCAGCAGGGCTCTCTTTATCCCGCGCTCTACCGGCTCGAGCACCAGGGCTGGATCGAAAGTGAATGGGGAGAATCAGAGAACAAGCGCAAAGCCAAGTATTACCGCCTTACCACGGCTGGCAAGCGCCGTCTTCAATCTGAAACCGAAAAGTGGAATCGCATGGCCGACGTCATCGCCATCATTTTGGGATCAAGGCCAGAGGAGATCTGATGCTTGGGTCGCGCCTCCGCTCTTTGTTTCGCACGCTGTTCCACAGGCCCCGCACGGAACGTGAAATGGACGCCGAACTTCGTTTCCACATCGAAGAGCGCGCAGAAGTCTTGGAGCGAGATGGTATTTCTCGCGAAGAAGCGTTTCGCCGCGCACGAATTGAATTTGGCGGCATCGAACGCGCCAAAGAAGAATGCCGCGACGCCCGAGGCGCCAACGTGCTGGAATCTTTCGTGCAGGACCTCCGCTTCGGGTTCCGCATGCTCCGCAAATCTCCCGCCTTCACCGCTGTCGCCGTTCTCACGCTCGCCCTCGGCATCGGTGCCAACACCGCTATTTTCAGCATTGTTGATGCGGTGCTTTTGCGATCGCTTGCATATCCCCATCCCAATCAGCTGGTCCTAATGTTTGCTGTCCCTCTGAAAGAGCCAGAGGCGCTGTCCGGCATTTCCTACAGGGACTTCACCGAGTACCGCAAACAGAACCGTGTGTTTAGCGAGATGGCCGGAAATGCTTTTCACGATCTCACATTGACCGGGACAGGCGAGCCGTCCATCGTGAACACTGGAGACGTGACGCCTGAGATATTCCCTCTGCTGGACGCAAAGCCTCTTCTGGGCCGCATTCTGCTCCCCGAGGATGGCAAGCCGGGTGCGGCGCCGGTGGCTGTTCTGAGCGAGAATCTTTGGCGAAGCCGCTTCGGTTCCAGTCCGGCTCTAATTGGCCAGTCCATTACTCTGGACATGCGTACGTTCACCGTTGTCGGAATCCTGCCGGCCAGCTTTCGCTATCCCGATGGCGCTCCGCCTCAGGACGTATGGATTCCTATCGCGCAGGATCCGCTCTTCGGACCTCGGATATCGCAGTCCGGTGTGCCTGTGCTGAGCGGGATCGCCCGGCTTAAGCCAGACGTTTCTCTCGCCCGGGCCCAGGCTGAGATGAACACCCTGAGCGCGCGGCTCGCGAAAGAGTTTCCCGAAGTAGATTCAGGATTGACTCTGCGCATTGAGCCTTATCGGCAGTTTGTCGTAGG
>Ga0335079_10001816_pt1 | contig 24427 bp, 23 predicted proteins | sample Lox_Sample_33_FD_206719 | JGI IMG/M metagenome (GOLD analysis project Ga0335079, IMG submission 206719) | Soil microbial communities from Loxahatchee National Wildlife Refuge, Florida, United States - Lox_Sample_3.3 | ecosystem: Environmental > Terrestrial > Soil > Wetlands | place: USA...
GAGATTCAGTGCTGGAACAACGCAGAAGGCCCGGGCAGCACGTTCCTGGTGAGGATTCCGGTGGCCACGGAGCAGCAAGCGCTCGCGGCAAAAGAGGCAGCACGATGAAACTGCCGCCAGCCGTCGGGCAGAGCGCGCCGATCCTTTTGATCGAGGACGAGCCTTCCGTGATCGCGTTTCTGAAAGCGGCGCTCGAACGGAAAGGATACACAGTTGTGGACGCTGCTTCCGGTGCCGAGGGGCTGCAGCGCTTGGCAGGAGGCCGCTATGCTGGCGTGATTTCCGATATTCGCATGCCGGGCGCGATAAACGGCGCTGAAGTCCATGCCTGGATTCAGAAAAACCGGCCCGAACTTGGCGCAAAAATTATTTTGATCAGCGGCGACACGGCCAATAGCGAAACCCAGGCTTTACTGGCACGAAGCGGCACACCTTGCATCGAAAAGCCGTTCCGTGTACACCAGTTGATATCTGTCGTGGAAAAGACGTTTGGAAAACCATGAGCGATGATTTAAAAGTCCGGCTGCTGGTCGTCGACGACGAGCAAAGCATCCGCAAGCTGTGCATGACCATCGGCAACACGCTGGGCTATTCGTGCACGGAAGCGGAAAGCGCGGAAGCGGCTCTGGCCAAACTAGACGCGGAAGTGCCAGACCTGATTTTGACGGACCTGAAGCTGCCAACTTTGTCGGGCGTGGAATTGCTGAAGCAGGCGAGACTGATTCTGCCGCGCGCGGAAGTAGCCATCATGACCGGCCACGGTTCGATCGAATCGGCCGTGGATGCCATGAAGTTGGGCGCCTACGACTACATCGAGAAGCCGTTCCGCGTGGAAAAGATGCGGCTGCTGCTGCAACGCATGGCGGAAAAAGTTCGGCTGGTTACGGAAAACGAATTTCTGCGCGACCGCGTAAACACGGAAGAAAATCTTGATGGAATCATCGGCACTTCCGCGAACATTCAAGATGTTCTGCGGATGGTTTCGCGCCTGAAGGATACGCGCACGCCCGTTTTGATTTCCGGCGAGAGTGGAACCGGCAAAGAGTTGGTTGCACGAGCCATCCATTTCCGCGGAGCGCTGGCACAGGCGCCTTTTGTAGCAGTCGATTGCGGGTCGCTGGTGCCCACCCTCATGGAAAGCGAGCTGTTTGGTTACGAAAAGGGCGCGTTCACCGGGGCGACGAAATCCAAAGCCGGGCTTTTCCAAGCCGCGAACGGCGGAACGATTTTCCTGGATGAGATTGGCGAATTGCCGCTGGAAATGCAGGCCAAGCTGCTCCGCGTGCTGCAAGAAAAAGAAGTGCGGCCAGTCGGCAGCAATGACAAGGTGAATGTGGATGTGCGCGTAATTGCCGCCACCAATCGCGACCTGGAAGCGGCCTATCGCGCGGGAACGTTTCGCAAAGACCTCTACTTCCGCCTGAACGTCGTCACGGTGCATCTGCCGCCGCTGCGCGACCGCCGCTCCGATATTCCCATGCTCGTGCATCACTTCCTGGACCGCTACGCGCCTGGAACGCACTTGCAAGTCACTCCAGCGGCGATGAAGAGCCTGCTCCATTACGAATGGCCGGGAAATATTCGCGAGTTGGAGAACTGCATCGCGCGAGCAATCACCTTGGGCGATCGGCAAGTGATTGACGTCAACGACCTCCCGCCAGCTATACGCACTGAGCACGCAGATACTGCCGCTCCAAGTACGCAGGACGCCGCTTCTCTCTCCACCACGGCGCTAGCCGAGATGGAGCGCATGACCATCCTGCGCGTCTTCGAGCAAGCCAACGGAGACAAGGCACTAGCCGGACGGATGCTGGGTATCAGCCGCGCCACGCTCTATCGCAAGCTGAAGCGATACAACATTCCACTGCGCTCCGGGCCCGGAGAAGAAGAAAACGAAGCGGAAGAAACGCCGCAAGCCATCGAATAACGTCTCAACCATACTGAGCCGAGACAAAAATACAGCAGTGGCGCTGAGACGCCACGTTTCAGCGTGAGACACGTGAGCCAGTCCGCCGACATAGGAAAATCCTAAGTCGTTCCCTTTCTTGTATTTCAACTACAACCCATCGTCTACCGCTTTGGCGTGCAGCGTGCATTCCTCTTAGTGGGACGTTGTGTACCTTTGTGATTGCAGTAGCGGTCCGGAGCGGTGAATAGCGCGGCCGGGCCAGCGAGGCGGCGTGAGGCAGTCTTCCGAAGTGACAGTCAGCGGGAATGAGCAGGACTGCGCGGAGCAGTTGGCGCGCTTCTTTCCGCAAGCGAGCCGCGTGCGTGTGCCGGTGCAAGTAACTGCGGTGCGCCCGGGAAGCACCCGGCTGCGGGAAGCGACCGTGGTGGAGTTTGGCGGCGCGGAACATGCGATTTTCCTCTCAACGCTGCCATTGGAATTTGATGATCGCGTACGCGTGGAACGCGATCGCAGGGGCTGTACGGCGGAAGCCGCAGTGGTCGCCGTGCAGTATCACGAAGGACGCAAAGCAGTGGCCGTGCGCTTTCTGCAAGGCCCCTGCCCTTGGGTGACACAGCCGTGAACAAGACGACAACGCTCAACATTCCTGCTCCCGCGAAGCCCGGAAACTCGCGGCAAGCGAAGTGGCTCGAGGACCGCTCGGTTTTTCCGATCTACCTGGCGCTGGCGAAGAAGCTGGATATCGAAGTCCCAGTGCCACAGGAGAAGCGGAATCTGCCGGAAAAGCCAGACCTGGAATTATTCGAAGAGGTAGACAACTGGCTCGATGAGATGGATCAGCGCGTGGCAGTTCACGAACTGCGCCATTTGCTGCAGACCACCACGCTCAACGCCAGCGAGAGCAGCCTTTGCGCACTGATTCACCGGCACTTGAAGAAAACCAAGAAATCGAACGTGGACCGGGACAAGATCGACTTCCTGCTGGTCCAGTATTTCGCGCTATGCGCGCCCGCAAAGATTTATCACAAGCAGATCGAACCGTCGGATGTGGACCAGGTGATGAAGCCCGTGCTCGGCGACGTAGCCAGCACGACTCTCGACTGGTGCGAGCCGCTCGAAAAAATGATTGTGACGCTGCGCGGCTTTCGCAGTTTGCGCGACATCCTGAAGACCAACTTCATCGAGCAGGGCCGCAAAGTGAAGGAAACGGCCGGGGGAATGTTCTACGATCCAGCAGCGTTGTTGACCTTCGTGCGGTTCAATTTCCTGTTGCGGCGCACGTTCATCGAGCTGATGCACGCGGACCTGATTGCTATCCGGTCCGGCCTGGCGCAACTCGAAGCGGCCGGCACACGCGTAATTGATTGCCACACGCTGGGACTGACCAATTCTGAACCTTTGGCGAAGATTCGTGACATTGCGGACGAGTGGAAGCAGCCGTTCCAGAAGGAATACACCGAACGCTCGGTGAACCAGACCTTCGAAAAGCTGCTGGGATTGCGGGCGGACGTGGAAAAGGCGCTGCAGAAAGCGGCCCCGAAAGTGGGGGATGCCGGCGCTCCCGCTGCCAAGATCGGCAAGACAGCACCAGCGCCGGTTGCGGCAGCGAATCGTGAGCCAGCCGCGAACAACACTTCTCCAACGGACGCCAAGGCGACGGCCGACACGACCACCAAGAGCGCAGCATTCGGCGCTACCCTCGATTTCGAAATTTGCCTGGAGAAAATCTGGGAGCAACTCATCGCTACACCGCCAACCCGCGGCCGCTCCATGACCACGGTGCGCATCGGTGGCGCGCGCATTCTGATGTCGTCCTGGGAAGTCTCCGCATTTGTCAGCGAAGATAGCCCTTCCGCCGAGGATTTGCGCCGCGCTGTCGTTGCCCGCGCGTTGGTGACCGCAGCCATCGAGGCCGCCAAGGAGACGGGCAACGCTACTTCTCTCGACAAGGCTCTTTCGATTGCGCGTATCGAAGTATCGCGCCTGCAAGAGCGAGTGGATATCGCCAAGCAGGCCAAGGACACGGAAGCCGCAGTGAATCTCGGCATCAGCACCAAGCGCCTGCTGTCAGCGCTGGATGAAGCAGAGAAGCTGTAGACAAAACCTTTTCGCCGGCATGCCCGGTGATGAACCATGGAGCAGCCCCGTCCGTGCGAAATGCCAGCGTTCTAATCCTCAGTGATGAACCCGAGTTCGCGCGTCTTTTGACGGCGTGTTGGCAAGCCGAGCGCCAGGCGCCAGCGATTACCGTTCTTAGCAGCACACTTTGGAAAGAGCACGATTCCGTACCACACGATCTCGCGGTGGTCGGCCCGGTGGCGGATGGCAAACTGCCCGGTGTCCTGCGATCGCTGGAACCAGCCGCGGCAGTCATTCTGTGCGTTCCCGCAGATTCCCGCGAACTCGGACAATTGCGTTCGCGCTATCCACGATTAGTGCACATCCCGTTGCGCGAGGATTGGGCGCAAACGCTGCTGATCGTCGCAGGTGAATCGTTGCGTAGAGCGGAAGCATTGCGGCTCGCGAAGCAAGCCGAAAAGCGCGCCGCAAAAAACGAACACCAGGCCACGCTCGGCCGCTACATGACGGACATGAAGCACAGCGTAAACAACGCGCTGACGTCCATGCTCGGGAACGCGGAATTGCTGTTGCTCGAGCCGGGCCAACTGTCGTCGCACTCGCTGCAGCAGATCAAGACCATTCACAGCATGGCGCTGCGAATTAACGAAATCATGCAGCGTTTCTCATCCCTTGCTAGCGAGATGCGGGAGGCTGAGAATGCATCTCAAGCTGAGACGGAGGCGGAGCCGGCCTCGTCTGGAACGCGTCGTTAGGCCCGCCTAAGATTCCCTAAGCCGCTTTAATTCATAAGCTTAGACAAGTTGAACAAGCCAACAGAGGAAGTCCGCAGCATGGCTGCTGACGTGCACCTCTGGTCTGCGGAGAATTCTGGGGTTAGACCGATGTTGCAGAAAAAAGTACTCATCGTCGATGACTCGCCCTCGCAAGTGAAGCTGATCGAGGGCTTTCTCGAGCATGAAGGCTATCGACTGGTGGGGCTGAATGACCCAGAGCGCGTCGAGGAAGCGATTGCCGTGGAGCGGCCTGCAGTGATTCTGCTCGACGTCGTGATGCCCAAGCGAAATGGCTTTCAAGTTTGCCGTGAACTGAAGACCAGCAACGAGTTCAAAACGATTCCGGTGATTCTGGTGACTTCGAAGAACACGGAAAGCGACCGCTTTTGGGGCAAGCAGCAGGGCGCGGATGGCTACGTAACCAAGCCCTTCACGCGAGAGGAATTGCTACGCGCTGTGCGGCAGTTTGCCTAGGCCAACGGAGTGATGACGAAGAATAAAGCATGAACGAAGACTTCCATCTCGCGCCGCTACCCGCCGATGCGGAAGACCTCCTCGAAGCCCTCGGGCCCATCGAGGATCGGCCGCCGGAATCGCAGTACTGCGTGTTTCGCAGCGGCCGCGAACGGTTTTGTCTGCCGGTGCTGGATGTGGAAGAAGTGCTGGACTGGCCGATGGTCACGAAACTTCCGCTCGGACCGGCGTATCTGGCAGGAATTTTTAATTTACGCGGAGCAATTGTGCCGTTGATTGACATCGCCATTACTGAAGGCCGCCGCCCGGGTTTGCTGCCGAAGCATGTCGTCGTCGCCTCGATGCGCGGTGACGGCGTGCATGACGATTTGCGCATCGGAATTGCCGCCGACGAAGTGATCGGCACGTATTCCGTGAATACCGAGGATTTGCTGCAGTCGGCTCCCGAAAATGTGCCGCATTGCATCGGGATGTTGCGGCATGACGACCGTCTGGCCCTGGTGATCGATTTGAGGAGATTGCTGGAGGTTTTTCCGGGACCGGGCATTTGAGTTTCTGCGGCGCCGCGGAGAACAAGGCGCCGCGTTGGGAGATTTGGAGGAAGGCATGAAATCGCGATTGAGTTCCACCATCTGGACGCTGGTCATCTGCAATGGCCTGGCCCTGTTTCTCGTTCTGGGTTTGGCCTTCAGCGCCGGCAAAAAAGCAGGTGAGGCGTCCCTGTTCGATTTCGGGTCGCTGCCCGCGGGTGCCAGCGGTTCGGTCATGCTGGCGTTGCTGATTGCGCTAGGCATGGCCATCATCCTGGCCTGGCGACTCGGCAGCGGCTTGCTGACGCCCGTACAAGAACTGGCCCAATTCTCGGAGCGCCTGGCGGCCGGCGACCCCCGCGCACGCGCCGAAGTTACCACCAGCGACGAGCTTGGCTACATTGCGGAAAACCTGAATCGCGCTGTGGCGAAAGTCTCCAAAGCCACGAGTAATCAGGATGCGAACGACGCCTTGCAGCGCAGCATCACGGAGTTGCTGACCGTCATTAACCAGGTGGCGCGCGGCGATTTGACCCTGCGCGGTAAGGTCACCAACGACGCGCTGGGCAACGTCGCGGACTCGATCAACTACATGCTCGACAACTTCACCAAAGTGCTCGAGCGCGTCCGCAAAGCGGCCATGGAAGTGACGGCGTGCTCCAACAACATTCTCGTGGCCGCCGATGAAATGCAGGCCGGCGCGACCCAACAGGACCAGGAAATCACCAACACCTCCAGCGCCGTCGAAGAGCTCACGGTTTCGATGAAACAGGTATCCAACAACGCGGAAGCCAGCGCCGAAGCGGCACGCCGCGCGCTGGACGCCGCCGAACAGGGCAACCGCGCGGTGCGCGACACGCTGGAAGGCATGCAGCGTATCCGCGCCTCCGTGCAAGCCACCGCGAAGAAGATTAAATCGCTTGGCGATCGTTCCCTCGAAATTTCGGAAATCATCAACGTAATCAACGACATCACGGAACAGACCAACTTGCTGGCGTTGAACGCGGCCATTGAGGCGGCGCGCGCCGGTGAAGCGGGCCGCGGTTTCGCGGTCGTCGCGGATGAAGTCCGCAAGCTGGCCGAACACAGCCGCAGCGCCACGAAAGACATCGCAGCCCTCATCAAGGCAATTCAGGCTGAGACGAACGAAGCGGTCGTGGTCATGGAAGAAGGCACCAAGGAAGTGGAAGGTGGCGCGACGCTCGCCGATCAAGCCGGCCGCGCACTGGACGCCATTTCCAACGTGGTGCGCCAATCCGCCGAACTCGTTCAGGAAATCTCGCTGGCTTCCAAACAGCAGGTGCGCGGCACGGAAGGTGTGGCGCACGCGATGCAAATCATCTCTGGCATTACGCGCCAAACTTCGCAAGGCACACGTGGAACCGTCGCGACAGTAAGCCAGCTCGTCAAACTGTCGGATCAACTGAACGAGGCCCTCGCGCAATTCCGCGCCACCACCAAAGCCGCCGCTCTTGCGGAAGAAGCGGAACGTCCCGTTCCCGTAGGCGCGCGGTAACAGATTGACTTCCCCGGCGCAGCGGGCCGGGCGGAATCGGAACGGCCATGAGTGAACGCCACGGACCGGCGCACGCTTTGAGTGAACATGAGTTGAGCGAGATCCGCATGCTGATTGAAGAGCGGACAGGCATTCGCTTCGATGAATCGCGCGAGCGGTTTTTCTCCGGACGCGTGAAGGAACATCTGCGCGTCAAGGGTCTCGATCGCGGCATGGAATTGCTACGGTCGATCCGCAAATCCAACGTCGAATACGAAGCTCTGCTCGAAAGGCTTCTTACCCAAGAGACCAGCTTCTTCCGTTATCCGGGCGTCTACGAGGCGTTTGAGAAGCGGATTTTGCCCGAGCTGCATACCAAGAAATTCTGGAAGAATCCGCGGACCTTGCGCGTGTGGAGTGCCGGCTGTTCCACCGGCGAAGAACCTTATTCGATCGCGATTACGATTGCCGATTCGCTGTCTTTTGCGGACTCCTGGAATGTCGAGATTCTCGCCACCGATGTTGGCCGGCAGGCCCTCAAGCACGCGGAGCGCGCCATCTATCGGGGACGCAGCGTCGCCAGCGTTAATCCACAGCAATTGGATACTCATTTTTCGCCCGTCGAAGGCGGGCATCAGGTGAAGCCGAAGCTGCGCAAGCTGATCACCTTTGCCCAGATGAATCTCGCGTCCGCGGTTTACGTGGGCCGCATGGACATGATCTTCTGCATGAACGTCCTGATCTACTTCTCGGAAGAGCGCCGTCGCGCACTGGTGCAACGCTTCTATGACACGTTGGAGCCAGGCGGCTACCTGTTCTTGGGTCATTCCGAGTCCATTTCGAAAATGCCTGTGAAGTTTCAAGCTATCGTCTTGAACGACTGTATTCTGTATCGCAAGCCGACGGCCGAGGAACTGCAGAAGCCTGAACTCGTCACGGAGGGACGCGCGTGAGCATGCCCGACCGCGAAGCCGTCGAAATGTTCCTCCAGGAAGCTGCCGAGCACCTGCAGTATTTGCGGGAATACGTCAGTGTGCTGCAGGAGATTTCGCCGCGGCGCGAAGATCTGGAACGGCTGTATATTTCGGCGCATACGCTCAGCGGAACTTCTGCAAGCTATGGCTTTCCGCGTTTCTCCGAAATTGCGGCGAAGCTGGCTCACGTTTTCCAATACGCGCTCAATGCTACGCTCGGCGAAGATCTGCACGGTCCGCTGACCGAATTTTTATCGGACGGCATTTCCCTGCTCGAAACGGATCTTCTAGAAATCAGCGACACCGGCAAAGAAAGCGTCGACGACATCGCGGCGTTCAAAGACCGCTATAAGTTTGCGTTTCCGACCGAGCCACCACCGCTCAATTTGCAGCAGCAGCAAAACTATTCTCAGTCTGCGCAGGCGTTGCCAGAAGAGAAGGTCGTAGCCGCTGCAACGGGCTCCTACTTCGATGCGCTTCCCGCGGATGATGAAGTCGCCGACGAGATCCTGGAATTCTTCCAACCAGAAGCCGAAGAGCATTTGCAGGTTGTCAGCGACTGCCTGATTTCGCTCGAAGGCAGCAACAACCCAGAAGAAATCAACAAACTGTTCCGGGCCATTCACACGGTCAAGGGTTCCGCGGCCCAAGTTGGATTGAAGCGGCTTGGCGGTATCGCGCACCGCGTCGAGGATCTGATTGGTCGTTTGCGCGATGGCGAACTGGAACCTTCGCCTGCCGTCGTCGACATCTGCCTCGAATCTGTCGACGTTCTCAAGAAAACGCTGCACCGCCAGTGGGCCGACGAAAAGGCTATGCGCACCGGCGTCGATTCCCTGCTGGGCCGCATCGCCGAATTCGCTCCCGTTGAAGCGGAAGACAGCGAACCGTCCTCAGCTCCCGCCGTGCCGCAATTCACGCCCGAAAACGGAGAAGAAGCCGATGCCTCCGCGGCTGCTCCGGCCAAGAAAGCAGCCAAACCTGCAAACGCTGCCGCGGCTGCAAAATCCGTTCGCATTGCACTTTCGCGCCTCGACCGCATGATGAACACGGTCGGCGAATTGGTCATCAACCGTACGCGCATGGTTGGTCGCGTTGCTGAACTCGAGAAACTGATCGACACGCTCAGCTTCTCCAAGGAACGCCTGCAAGGCAAAGTGGCAGAGTTCCAGGAGAAGTACGAGTTCAACCGCATCAGCTCCACGCGCCAATCCGGTTCCTGGGATGCCTCGACTGCTCGCCAAGCGCTCACCAGCGCCGCTGCGGGCGACAATTCGTTCTGGTCCGATTTCAGCGAACTGGAAATGGACCGCTACGACGATTTCAACATTCTGTCGCGCTCCATGGCTGAGATTTCCGCCGACGTAAACGAAGTGCTCTCGCAGCTCGAGGGTTTCATCGGACGTGTCGAAGGCGACATCGACGAATTCACCAAACTCGCGCACCACCTGCAGGACGAAATCACGGCTGCCCGCATGGTGCCGATCGGCACTCTCTATTCGCGCCTCTCGCGCGCGGTACGCGACGCTGCGAAGTCGGCTGGCAAGCATGTCGATCTCGATCTCACGGGCAGCGAAACCGAACTCGACAACAACATCATTCAGCAAATCTCTGACCCGCTCGTGCACCTCGTCCGCAATTCTGTGGCTCATGGGATCGAGCGCCCCGAAGATCGCGCTGCGAGCGGAAAACCCGACCTCGGCAAAGTTTCCTTGAGCGCTTACCATCGCGGCAACCATATCTACATCGAAGTCGAAGACGATGGCCGCGGTATCGACTATGAACGCGTAAAGCAAAGCGCCATTGAACGCGGCCTCGTCTCCCCCGAGACCGCCGATCGCCTCACCGAACGCGATCTGCGCGAAATGTTGTTCCATCCCGGCTTTACTACGGCGCCGGTAAAAACCGAGCTGGCCGGCCGCGGCGTCGGGCTCGACGTGGTTCGCGCCAACCTAAACGCGCTGAACGGCGAAATCGACATTCAAAGCACGAGTGGCCAAGGTACCAAGTTCACGTTAAAGGTTCCTTTGACACTGATTATCTCGCCGGCACTCTTCATCCGCTGCGGACAAACGCATTTTGCTTTACCGCTCGCGGTGGTCGAAGAAATCCGCCGCCTGCGCGCCGATGAAATTGAGGATGTTGGCGGCAAACTGCTGACCAGGGTCCGCGACGTGGTGACAGAAGTCATTCGTCTGGACACCTATCTCGGCCTGCCGCCGCTCGAACCAGTCAATGGCTACTTCCGAATGGTTGTGGCCAACGCCGGCAATCGTCAGATCGGCCTCGTGGTCGAAGAAGTCCTCGGCAAAGACGAAATCGTGATCAAGAACCTCGGTGAGTATCTCCGCCGCGTGAAGCTCTTCCCTGGTACAACGATCGCTCCCGATGGCAGCCTCATTCTGCTGATCGACCTAAATCGCATGGTGGCTAACGAGCCGACGGACCGCCGTCCGCTGCAAGCCAGTTCCAGCGCCGCCCGCATCTTCGCGCCGGGTTCGGCCGCCGTGGCCAAGGGCACCATACCCGCCGAAGCGATCGACCGCGTCGAACAGGAGCGGCTCATCATCGTCGCCGACGACTCCATCAGCGTGCGCAAATTTGTCGGCCGCATGCTCGAAAAGAACGGCTACCGCGTAAAACTCGCCGCTGACGGCATGGAAGCCGCCGAACTCGTCGCGCAGCATGGCTGCCATCTGGTGATCACCGACCTCGAAATGCCGCGCATGACGGGCTACGAACTTATGGTGCAACTGCGGCAGAGCCCAACCACGCGCCGCATCCCGGTGATGGTCGTAACGTCACGCGCTGGCGCAAAGCATCGCGATCGCGCCATCAAAGAAGGCGCGGCCGCCTTCCTCACGAAACCGGTTCAGGAAGATCAGCTCATCGCGGCAGTCGAACAACTCATGGGAGCGGAGGCGCGGCCAACCGTACCGGTCGCATAAACGAGCATGGCACCCAGCAACAACAAAAAGCATCGCGTGCTCATCGTGGACGATTCAGCGTTCATGCGCAAAGTGCTGGAAAACATTTTTAATGCGGATGATCAATTGACGGTTGCGGGACACGCGAAGGATGGCCGCGAAGCGGTCGCGCTGGCCGAATCGCTTAAGCCCGATGTCATCACCATGGACATCAACATGCCGCACGTGGATGGCTTGCAAGCCACCGCGGAGATCATGACCACTAACCCGCGACCTATCGTAATTGTCAGTTCGGAATCGCGCGAAGGCGCCGCCAGCACATTAAAAGCGCTCGAACTCGGTGCGATCGAATTTGTGGCTAAGCCTTCCAGCGGCGTGGATCTGGACATGCAAAGCGTGAAAGAGGATCTGCTGCGCAAGGTGCGCATGGCTGCCAAAGTCCGCGTGGTCCGCACCGCTTCCCGCCTGGCCTCAACTCTGCAAGGCAACGGCAACGGAAGCAGCGTCAGCAAGCCTGCTGCCATCGCCAAGCCCGCTCCATCCGCTTCCGGTCTCGATCAGAAGTTTCCCGTGGTGGTTCTTGCTGCGTCCACGGGCGGACCGGCGACGGTGATGCGGCTCGCTCCGGGCTTCACCCGCGACTTCCCTGCCGCCGTCATTCTAGTGCAGCACATGCCTGCGGCCTTCACGACGCAATATGCTACGCAGCTCGCCGAATTTACCGGCATCCGCGTCAAGGAAGCCGAAACTAACGAGTTTCTCCAGCCTGGCATGTTGTACATCTGTCCCGGGAGCCATCACCTGCGCGTAACTCCGAACGGCCGCATTCAACTCGACGGCAGCAGCGGCCGCATCAACGGCTATCTTCCTAACATTAACGCGACCATGGAAACCGTCGCCGCGTACGCCGGCGCGATGAGTATCGGCGTCATTCTTACCGGCATGGGCAACGACGGCACAGGCGGCGCAAAGGCCATCAAGAGCGCAGGCGGCCTGGTAATCGCGCAAGATGAAGCCACGTGCGTCATTTTCGGCATGCCTGCTGAGGCCATCAAGGCCAACGCCGTAGATCACGTCCTCGGCATCGACGACATCTATGCCGCCATCGAGAAGCGCGTCATCGGCATCTGCCGTACCACACCAGTAGGAGTGCGCTGATGCGCGCGGCTTCCCAGCCAGCCAAGCCCGCGGCCAGCCGCACCGAACAGATCATTCTGTTTCGCGTTTCGGGCCAGCTTTTTGGAATTTCGTCGGCTTCGGTGCAGGAAGTGCGCAGCGTGGACAGCCTAGCCGGCGTTTCCTCGGACATCAACCAGCCGACGATTCGCAAAGTTCGGCAAGTATTGCATCGCGGCGATAAATCCTTGTACGTCGTGAACACCGCCATCCACTTCGGCTTGCCGGTTTCCTCAGCGGGGCTGGTTTTTGTGTTGCGCAAGACGCGCACCGCATTGCTCGTGGATGCGATGGAGCGCATGGCCACCATGACGCGCCTACAAGCTCTCCCGCTGGCCTATTGCCACGAAGAGCGCCGCTGGTATCGCGGACTAACGGCTCTCGATCAGGCTGTTTTGCCGGTTGTGGACGCGCAGGGTTTCCTAACCGAAGAAGAGTTCTCGCTGCTGGATGCTTCGTTCGCGGCGCAAAATGCTTCTGAAGACTCTGCGACCGACTCGACGGAGCTGCCGCAATGACCTTGCCCGCCGAGTTCGCACCGCAGTCCTTCGTTCTTTTGCGTCTTGGCGAACGCCGCTTCGCGATTGCCGCCACCCAAGTAGCCGAACTGGTTGCGCCGAGCCGCATCTTCCGCTTTCCCAACCGTACGCCGAAGCTGGAAGGCGTAGTTCTGCGGCGAGGCCGCATCATCCCGGTTTGTGACGTTGCCGAATCACTTCTCGGCCGCAGCCTGGCCTCTCGCCGTTTCTACTTGATCGCCGTCCGCCAGTACGCGAACCAGAAGGAATGGGTTGCTCTGCCCGTAACCGGCGATTGCGAACTGATCATCGCCGAAATGACGCCCGCTTCGGAGAACGACGCGCCGCATGTCGCGGGCTGGATTTCGCATAACGGCGAAGTCATTGAAGCGCTAAACCTCGGCGCATTGACCCCGGGCGAACAGGCAGTTCAGCTTCATCGCGCACCTGCGAATTCTGCGGAGGCCACACCCTGATGCCCGCCGGTCGCGCCCCGAAAGTTCTGCTAATCGACAGCAACGTCTATTTCGCCAAGCGCCTCGGCGATGCGCTCAAGCGCGAAGGCTTTGAAGTGGTGTCGAGCACGCAAGCCGCCTACGCGCTTACGACGATCGAATACGACGCGCCTACCGCGATACTTTGCTCCACGAACATGCGTGAGATGGGTGCTCTCGAAATTGCCCAGATCATTCACGCCGACCCAAAGAACGCCGCTCTTCAAATCATCGCCCTGGGCGACGGCAGCCAGCGCGCTCTCATGGAAGCCTTTCAAGCCGGCTGCGACGATTACATTGATCGGCAATCTCCTCCCGCGACGATCGCGGCGCACGTGAAAAGCATCATCGTTAGCAAAGCCGAAGGCTTTCAGCCGACCCAGATGCTCACGCAATCGGACACCAGTCTCAGCGGCAGTCTCACGCATCACGACCTACCCGGGGTAATGCAGATGCTCGGCCACGCGCATCAGACTGGTGCGCTGCACATCAACGCCGGCCAAACCGACGCGGTTCTGTTTTTCGACGCCGGCGAAATTACTCACGCTGAATGCGGCAACCTCTTTGGCGATGAAGCCGTCATCCATATCCTCAAGAGCTGCGTACAAGGCGGCGACGGCGTCTACAAGTTTGCTTACGGCACGACCTCGCCGCAGCGCACTGTGCTGCGCTCGTCGACCGATCTCATGCTTGATGCCATGCGCGAGTACGACGAAGGAGCGCGCGACATGGCGGACAAGGAAGCCTCGTGAGCGAAGCCATGACCGTTCCACCGCTGCAAGAGCCGGAGACCAAGCGCACGCCGACCGTCTACTTCATCGACGACAGCGCTACCATGCGTGAAGTCATCAAGATTGCGTTTCGCCGCGAGAGCATCAACGTGATTACCTGCGCCGACGCCGCTTCCGCGCTCGCGCAATTCGAACAGCACCGGCCGGATGTAGTGATCACCGACGTCATCATGCCCGATCAGGATGGCTACGCCGTCTGTAGCCAAATCAAACAGCATCCCGAGTACAGCAACACGCCGGTTGTGCTGATGTCCGGTGTGGTGAACAAAAGCGTGGCGGACAAGGCCGTCGCGGTAAAAGCTGACGAACTGATTCGCAAGCCCTTCCAGCCGCAAGAGCTGATCGGCCGCGTTAAAAGTCTGCTGGAACCCAAGAAAGATTCTGAGCCCCAATCCGCTGAGCGTTCGGCACCTGCTGCGGCACTCAACAGTCTCTTTGCTCCGCCTCCGCCGGCTCCCCGCGGCCCCGTGCATGTTCCTCCGGCTCTCGAACAGCGCCCTCCGGAATCCGCTTGGCCTCGCGCTCTGGCGGAGGCTTTCACTCCTGCTCCTCCACCGCACGCTGGCCTGCCGCCTTACCAGCAAGCTTTCCCGCCGACAGCTCCCCAACAGCGACCGGCGAGTTCGGTTGAAGTCCAGAAATTGCGCACCGAAATTGCTCGGCTTGAGCTGCTCGTAAAGAAATTGCAAACCGAAATGCAGATCGAGAAGCAATACACGCAGGCGCTCGAACTACAAATTCAGGCCCTCACCCGCGTCGACTAGCGGTGCAAACTCGGGCTGACGCTTCGTACGCATCCGGCGATTCGCTCGTTGACGCTGTCATTCGAATTCAGTAGCTTGCCTACTTGGCTGTTCCGCAACCTTCCATTTGGGGGCCGTGTTTGGGTAACCGCAGCCGTACATCAATCAGCAGACGAGAATTTGCCCGACGCACCGCCATGGCCTCTGCCGCTGCGCTGGTTACGGCAACAGGCCTGCCGGCAAGCGCGCCGCAGGATTCATCCATAGCTCAACAACCTCCCCAAACCTCATCGCTCTCGCCCGAATCCCAAGCCGAGGCCGAAGCTCGCTATCAAAACATTCTCAACGCGTACGGCTCGCGCTTTTCCGACGCGCAGAAGGCCGATCTCCGGCGCATGAGTCTCGAAGCCCAGCCTGCGCTTGACCGCATTCGCGCCCATCATCTGGAAAATGGCGATAATCCCGCGTTATATCTGAAACCGCTCGTCGAACGCGAGAAAAAGCCGTCTGCACCAGTCTCGGCTGGTGCCGCCACGTCGAAAAAAACCTGAGCTATCTGCCCATGCCGACCGAAGAACTCTTCTACCTGCCTATCAGCGAAGTCGCCAAACGTATCGAAACCAAAAAGCTCTCCCCGGTCGAACTCACGCAAACCTACCTGGAGCGCGCGAGCAAACTCGGTCCCAAACTGAACGCGTTCGCCACGCTCACTCCCGATCTGGCCATCGAACAAGCCAAGGCCGCCGAAAAGGAAATTCAGCATGGCCACTATCGCGGGCCGCTCCACGGCATTCCGTACGCCGCGAAGGACTTGCTTGCGGTCAAAGGCGTTCCAACGACCTGGGGCGCCAAACCTTACGCTCAGCAGATTTTTGATTACGACGCCACCGTCATTGAACACCTCACGCGCGTCGGCGCCATTCTCATCGGCAAAGCTTCGATGATTGAACTCGCGGGCGGCTTTGGCTACCGCCTCGCGTCCGCGTCCTTGCAAGGCGCTGCTAAAAATCCCTGGGATACGAAATGCTGGACCTGCGGCTCCTCGTCCGGTTCCGGTGCCATTGTCGCAGCTGGGCTCGCCGCGTTTGCAATAGGAACGGAGACTTGGGGCTCGATCGTTTGCCCCTCAGCGTTTTGCGGCATCAGCGGACTGCGTCCCACGTACGGCCGCGTTAGCCGCTACGGCGCGATGGCCGCTGCACCATCGATGGACAAAATCGGCCCGTTGGCCCGCAGCGCTGACGACTGCGCGCGGGTCTTCTCCGCGATTGCGGGACATGATCCTAAAGACCGCAGCACCGTCCCTATCGACCGCGGCGCGTTCACCTATTCGCCCTCGTTGGACCTCAAGTCGCGTCCGCTCAGACTCGGCTGGCTAACGAACGCCTGGCAAAAGCTCGATCCCGCAGTTGCCAAACCTCTCTCCGCAGCAGAAAAGATCGTCCGCAAATTCTTCCCAGGGACAAAATCCGCGACGCTCCCCGAAGGTCCTTTCGAAGACGTTGCCAATATCACCATGAACGTGGAGGCCGCGGCTTCCTTCCGCGACTTGATTCGTTCCGGTCGCGTCAGCGGGCTCACCGATCCGACCAGCCAGATCGCTGGCTACTTGAATGAGCAGTTTTCCGGCGCAGACTACCTCCGCGCGCAGAGCATTCGCGAGATTCTGCAGAGGAAGATGGAAGCTATTTTTGAGGTGTTCGATGTTCTCGTGGCGCCCGCTCTGCCCGTCGTTGCCACGCCGCTTGAAACCAATCTCGAGACCGCTCTTTCATTCGCCGACCCGCTCGGCGCCATCGGGAATCTCTGCGGCCTCCCGGCGCTCTCCGTGCCCTGCGGCTTCAGTGACAAGAATCTTCCCGTGGGGCTGCAGTTCGTTGCCCGCGCCGGTGACGACTATTCCGCAATCCAGGCGGCGCGCACCTTCCAACTCCACACGGAGTGGCACCATCGCCATCCAAAAGTCGCCTAAGTTGTTCTTAATTGCTGGTGCTTGGAAGTTGAATTACGCCACGCGCGCGGCGTTGAGTGCTTCACGAATTGTCCGCAACAACCCGCTGCGGCTGAACGGCTTGGTCAACAAATACATGCTTCCGTTCGATTGCGCGCTCTCCGCGGCCGTTTGTTCGCTGTAACCCGACATAAAAATTGCTGGCAAGCCTGGCCGCAGCGACTGGATTCGTTGCGCCAACTCTTTGCCGGTCATTCCGGGCATGACCATATCGGTCACCAGTATGTCCATGGTTTTGTTCTGCTCTCCAGCCAGCCGAAGCGCCTCACTCCCGTTGCGGGCCTCGATCACCGTGTATCCCGCAGACTCAAGGAACTCCCGGGCGACGTCGCGCACGTCTTGTTCGTCTTCCGCGAGCAGGATCGTCTCCGCGCCACGTGGCACATCTGCTGACATGTTCGGAGCGCTGGTCCTTTCTTCCGGCTGATCGACACGCGGCAAATAAATTTTGAACGAAGTTCCCTTTCCCAATTCGCTGTATACCCAGATAAAGCCGCCGCTTTGCTTGACGACGCCGTAGACCGTTGCAAGCCCAAGTCCGGTACCCTTCCCCGCCTCCTTCGTCGTAAAGAATGGCTCGAAAATGTGCGCCTGCGTCTCTGCATCCATGCCGATGCCCGTGTCGCTCACCGCCAGCGAAACGTAGCGACCCGCCTGCACAATCGGGTGCGTCGTGTTGTAGGCATCATCTAGGTCCGCATTCGAAGTCTCGATGAAAAGCCGGCCGCCATTCGGCATTGCATCTCGAGCGTTCACCGCCAGGTTCATGATGACCTGTTCCATCTGGCTCGCGTCCGCACGAATCGAACCCAAATCTGCGGCTGTTCGAATGCTGAGCTCAAGGTCTTCGCCGATCAGCCGTGGCAGCAGTTTGCCCATGTCCTCAACGACGGCATTCAAATTCATGACGCGCGGCTGCAGCACTTGCATTCGGCTGAACGCCAGTAACTGCTTCGTCAAAGACGCCGCACGGTCCGCCGCCCGATCAATCTGCGCGATCTTTCTGGCGGTACGGTCTCCAGCCGGCAATTCATTCATCAGCAGCTCAGTGTGTCCCTTCACGACCATCAAAAGATTGTTGAAGTCGTGCGCCACGCCACCCGCCAGGCGCCCCACCGCTTCCATTTTCTGCGCCTGCCGTAACTGCTGCTCAAGTACATGTCGCTCGCTGATATCTTGCGCCACGACTAGTCGCACCCTGCGCCCCGAATAATCAAACCGGTGCGATGTCATTTCCACTTCGAAAATGCTTCCGTCCTTTTTTCTGTGCTTGCAGATACCCTGAAAACGGCCCGCTCCCGTCTCTCGCTGGACATCGGCCCAACTTCCGCCATCCTCTCCACGAATATCCTTCATTCCCATCTGCCGGAACTGCTGGGCCGTGTAGCCGTATTGCTTCACGGCCGCCTCATTCACCTCAATGAATTGCAGGGTTTCATCGTCCATGACCCAAGTGGGCAGGGGATTATTCGAAAACAGCAGCCGAAACACTGATTCGCTCTTGCGTAGCGCCTCTTCCGAGCGCCGCCGTTCAATTGCCAGCGCGATATGCCCGCCCACCGAGTCGAGAAACTCAAGGTCGCGCGTGTCGTAGGCGTTGTCGTTCTCGTAATGCTGGACGACGAGCACGCCGATGGTTGCCGTCGGCGTCTTCAGCGGAACCCCGAGCCAAGATGGCGACGGCGATCCCACCAATTCGACCTCGCCTTGTTGCGCCAACCGGTCAAACTCTTTCTGCGGGATCAGCATGGCCCGTCCCGTTCGAAACACGAAAGCCGTACAACTGCGCCCGACCTTCTGGGGCGGGGGGGCACTGTCAAACTGATCCGCAAAAAATGGGAAGTGAAACGAATCCGTATCGCTGGCGTGTAGAGCGATAAAACAGTTGTCGGCGTAGAGGACTTTCTTCAGCGCTTGGTGAATCCTGCCAAGCAGTTGATCCAGGTTGGAGGTTTGGTTGAGCGCGTGCACCACTTCAAAAATGACCTGCCGCTCCGCCTCCATCCGCTGCAGCGCAGTTGCAATTTCGTCGTGGCTAGCTGTCGGGTTTTTCTTCAGGAAATCGTTATTGTACTGTGACATAGGTCGTTCCTACGAAAACGTTTTCGTATCCCAAGGAACCGCGCCAAACGCGAAATCCTCCACCCTTACGATTGCGTTCTCGAACGACCGCACCGCATGAAGAATGTCATTTCATCATAGCGGACGCCTGCCCTTGCGCCACCCTTCTCGCTGGCCCCTGTTGCCAAAACATGACTGCCCGAGGGTACAGGACTAGCCCTCCGAGACTGCGTATTTCTCCGTACATCCCGCCATGCTAACCTCGCTGCGCTTCTCGAAATCCGCTGCATTTTCGGAAATCGCGGCTATGTCCGCGTACCGCGCTTGAGGAGGGTTCGTGCCCAACCACGACATTTGGAAAGATATGTTTGTCTTGGGTCTCCCGCTGCTGGAGAAAATTCTTCGCCCCATTATCGTTTATATTTTTTTGGTGGTCAGCTTGCGGCTGTCAGGCAAACGCGAACTTGTTCAGCTCAACCCCTTTGATTTGGTCGTGCTGCTCACGCTTTCGAATACCGTGCAAAACGCCATCATCGGCGACGACAACAGCGTCTCCGGAGGCATCATCGGCGCCACTTCCCTGCTTTTTATCAACTACATTGTGGTGCGTTTTCTCTACGGCCACAACAAGCTGGAGCAGATCGTCGAAGGCCAATCCGATGTTTTGATCGACAAAGGGCAGGTGAAATTGGATCGACTCAAGCGCGAACTCATCACTACGTCGCAACTCGAAGCCGCCGCTAGAAAGCAAGGTTTTGACACACTCGCCGACGTAGACAAGTGCGTTCTCGAACCAAGTGGCACCCTGGCCTTTGTTGGAAGGAAGCCGGACACGGACGATCTACGCCACCGCGAGTTGGTTACCCACTTGGAGCGACTACTAGAAGAGGTGCTACGCATGCGCAGCGCAGAGCCTCCCGCGAACGCATGATACGCGCCCGCGGTAGCAGCCCTATTGAAGGAAAAATCCTGTGAATGCCATCACGACGCCACCCGCAGCAATCAACATTCCGCTAATCCAGAACAGCCGTTTCTTCGTCAGGAGCGTTAACGAGCAAATGACCAGGCCTACTTCCAGGAGCGCTTCGCCCCCGTCAAACCGGTCTGCCTTCCGGCCCAGCAGATCCCGCTCATCTTCCAACTCTCGCGCTTCTTTGGTGACGTCCTCTTTGTCCGACTTGTAGTGCTCCACCTGCGCCTCATATTTCTTTTCGACGGCTTCGCCCTTTTCCTTGTTCAACGGCGCCACAATACTAATCACGTCCGCGGCCGTTTGCGTCGTGTGCTGCCGGATACTTTTGCCTTGATACTGCGACCATTTATCCGCCGCCTGGCTCTGCCGCAGCAGTTCCTCTGTGTGCGATCGGTGGCTGAGCAGCGTTACGCCAGCAACCAACACCGCCAGAATTGAAATCGTTACCGACACCGGCACCAGAAACGGACTTTCTTCGCCGTGGTGATGCTCAGGCAGTTCGATCCCCTCACCCATATCGCCACTCTCCCTTTTGAAGGAAAAATCCGCCACTCTTAGCTTGCGATTGCCTTTAACGATTCGCGTGCCGCCTCGATCGTCCGTTCGATGTCGGTCGCCGTATGCGCTGCTGAGACAAACGCCGCTTCGAACTGCGACGGCGCCAAAAAGATCCCTCGCTCCAGCATCTCCCGGAAAAATCGCGCGTAGCGCTTTGTATCCGAACGCTTGGCGTCACTGTAACTTCTCACCGCTTCGCTGGTGAAGAAAATTGTCGCCAATGATTCCGTTGCGTTAACTGTAGCCGTAGCTCCGTTCTCGGCGATAGCTTGGCGCAGTCCATTCACCAGTTTGTCGGCAAGTTCCCGGATTCTCTCATACACTCCGGACTTCTTTAGCTCGGTCAGCGTTGCAATTCCGGCGCGCATTGCCAACGGGTTCCCCGCCAGCGTCCCTGCCTGATACACCGGCCCCAGCGGCGCGACGTTATTCATTAGCTCCGCGCTTCCGCCGTACGCCGCCACTGGCAGGCCCCCGCCAATGATCTTTCCCAGCGTCGTCAAATCGCCTCGCACTCCCAGCACGTCCTGCGCAGCGCCGTACTTCATTCGAAATCCGGTAATCACCTCATCCACAATCAGCAGCGCTCCATGGCGCTTCGTGATCTCCCGCAGTCCCGCCAAAAACCCCGGTTCCGGCAACACGACTCCCATGTTCGCCGCAATCGGCTCCACGATCACCGCGGCAATTTTCCCGCCTTGCTGGGCAAACACTCGCTCCACTGCTGCCAAATCGTTGTACGGCACATTGAGCGTCAGCGCCGCCAGCGCCTGTGGCACACCCGGGCACTCGGCAATTCCCAGCGTTGCCAGGCCCGAGCCCGCCTGCGACAAAAAGCTATCCGCGTGACCGTGATAGCAGCCCTCAAATTTCACAATGAAATCCCGCTTCGTCACGCCGCGCGCCAGCCGCACCGCGCTCATCGTTGCTTCCGTGCCGCTGGATACGAACCGGATCTTCTCGATCCACGGAATCGCCGACGCAATCATCGACGCTAACTCGATCTCCAATTCGGTCGTCGCGCCATAGCTCGTTCCGCGCCGGGACTGGTCCGCAATCGCTTCTGTTACCGCTGGATGTGCGTGCCCCAGCAGCATTGCGCCCCACGAACACACAAAATCAAGTAACTCATTGCCGTCAGCGTCGTATAGGAATTGCCCCGCGCCCCGCTCGATCACCAGTGGTTCGCCGCCGACTGACCGGAACGCCCGTACCGGGCTATTTACTCCGCCCACCAGCATCCGCTCACCGCGCTCAAAAATCTCGCGCGACCTTTTCCTCTCTCGTTTCATTTGTGTCGGTGTTGCGCCCATAAATTCTTCAGCTCGCTCCGAGCTTGTATCCGTTATGCGGTCTACTTTCTCAAGCTCCTTGTTTCATCCACTTCGCTACATCCTTCGCATGATACGTCAAAATAATGTCGGCCCCCGCCCGTTGTATCCCGGTCAAAATCTCCATGACCACGCGCTTTTCGTCCAGCCACCCGTTCGCTGCCGCGGCCTTCACCATGGCGTACTCACCGCTCACGTTGTACGCTCCCACCGGCACATCAAACGCATCGCGCACCCGCCGGATCACATCCAAATACGGTAGCGCCGGCTTCACCATCACCATATCCGCGCCTTCTTCGATATCCAGCGTTACTTCTTTCAGCGCCTCGCGCGCATTCGCCGGATCCATCTGGTAGCTTCGCCGGTCTCCGAACTGGGGAGCCGAATCCGCGGCCTCGCGAAACGGCCCATAAAAACCGGAGCAATACTTTGCCGCATACGAAAGGATCGCCACATCAGCAAATTTGTGCTCGTCGAGCGCGTCGCGTATCGCCGCCACCCGACCATCCATCATGTCCGAAGGCGCCACAATATCCGCCCCCGCTCGCGCATGCGACACCGCTTGCGCCGCCAGTATGGGCAGCGTCGCATCATTCGCCACGTCGTCATTTTCGATCACGCCGCAATGTCCGTGATCCGTGTACTCGCACAAACAAACATCCGTGATCACCAGCAGCTTCAAGCCCGCCTTGCGAATCCCTTCAACCGCTCGTTGCACCACACCGTGCGCCGAGGTCGAACTCGTTCCCCGCGCGTCTTTTGCATCCGGCAAGCCAAACAAAATCACGCCCGGAATTCCCAGACCTTCCACTTCCCGACACTCTTCCACGATGCGATCCACAGATTGCTGGTAGACGCCGGGCATCGAACCTACTTCCTTCTTCACGCCATCGCCCGGACACACGAAGACCGGATAAATGAAGCCCGCAGTCGTCAGCCGCGTTTCGCGCACCAACCCGCGCAGCCTTTCGCTCCGCCGCAACCGTCGCGGCCGCTGTGCTGGAAAACTCATCGCGATTTCGCTCCTGAACTCAATCGCAGCCGCATCCGCGCCAAATGCCCCTCGAGTGCCTGGATGACAGCGCTTGGCGTCGTGTCCGCCGCCCAAGCAATCCGCGGTATCCCGGCTGCGCTCAAAGCTCCTGCGGTTGTCGGTCCGATCGCCACCATCACCGCGCGCCCTTGCAGTTTTTCCAGACGCTTCCGCTCCACCAACTCTAGAAAATTCTGCACCGCGCTGGGGCTGAAAAACAAAACCCCGTCTACCTCCTCTTTCAACACGTCGTTCACCTGCTCGCGATCCGCTTTGCTCGGCGCTACCGTTCGATACGCCACCACTTCCGTCACCTTCGCACCCAGCCGCCTTAGCGCCTCCGGCAGCTCGGGATTCGCCCGATCACTGCGCGGCAGAAACACGCTTCGCCCTTTTACTTCTTCTGTCACCTCTGCCGCGAGTCCTGCGCCGCTGTGCTCTGCGGCCACATACTCCACTGCAAATCCCGCATCCTCCGCCGCTCGCGAAGTCGCCGGGCCCACCACGCCAATCTTGGGCTGCTGGCCCTCACCGGGCGCGGCCAAACGCAATTCCCCCATCCGTCGAGCGACTGCCTGGACAGCATTCCCGCTGGTAAACAAAACCCAGTCGAAACTCCCAAGCCGCTGCAGGGCCAAATCCAATTCGTCGAAATTCTCTGGCGGCGCAAACGCAATCAGCGGTAACAGCTTCACCTGTGCTCCACGCGCCCGCAACTCCGCGCACAGCTCCTCGCTTTGTCCCACCGCCCGCGTCACCACCACCGTTTTTCCACTCAGCGCCGACACGCCCGCTCGCTCATTCACGTTGCCGGCTCACTTCCTCAAGAATCTCTCGCGCTCCCGCCTCGGCCAAGAGCTGCGCCATGTGCTGGCCCAACTCGGCCGCTTTATCCGGCGGCGCTGCTGCACGCTGCCGTACATACTGCGTCCCGTCGACCGAACAAACACAAGCTTCCATGACCAATTCGCCGCGCTCCACGCGTGCCCACGCGCCCAGCGGCACCTGGCAGCCTCCCTGGACCGCACCCAGTAACGCTCTCTCGGCAATAATCCCCGCACGGGTTTCGGCGTCATCGAGTCCGCCCAGCAGGTCTCCCGCTTCGGTATCCCGCAGCCTGCACTCGACGGCAATTGCTCCTTGCCCCACAGCAGGCAAAAAGTTCTCTGGTTGCATCACTTCCGTAATCCGCTCGCTCATTCCCAACCGGTCGAGTCCCGCCTTCGCCAGCATCACAGCTTCGTACTCGCCACTCTCCACTTTTCGCAGCCGAGTATCCACATTCCCGCGTAAGTCACGCACATCCAAATCCGCCCGCAGATGCCGCAGTTGCGCTTGCCTCCGCAAACTTCCCGTCCCCACACGCGCGCCTTGCCGCAATGACGCCAACGTCGTTCCCTTCGCCCCTACCAGGCAATCCCGCACGTCTTCTCGCCGGCACACCGCCGGAAACATCAGCCGCGACGGCACTTCGGTCGGCACATCCTTCACGCTGTGCACAGCCAGGTCTACCGTTTCGTCCAGCAGCGCTTCTTCCAATTCCTTTACAAAAATTCCTTTGCCGCCAATTTGCG
>Ga0335079_10001817_pt1 | contig 24420 bp, 14 predicted proteins | sample Lox_Sample_33_FD_206719 | JGI IMG/M metagenome (GOLD analysis project Ga0335079, IMG submission 206719) | Soil microbial communities from Loxahatchee National Wildlife Refuge, Florida, United States - Lox_Sample_3.3 | ecosystem: Environmental > Terrestrial > Soil > Wetlands | place: USA...
CCGCCTTGCTGAGCGGTTGAAAACTCCAGAACGCACGCTGCTGCGCGGTGATCGTGTACTTCCCGCGCCCGCCCGGATTGCCCGTGGTCTTCGCCTCCGCCGGCCAGACCGCTCCGCTCTTCACCCAGGCAACCAGGTCGTCCACCTGTTTGGCCTCCAGTTTGCCGCCCATCGGCATCTTCAACGCACCTGTTTGCCGCACCGCGGCGATGAGCAGGCTCTTGTCGGGATCGCCAGGAATGATCGCCGGTCCGGATTTGCCGCCCTTGAGCAGCGCTTCCTTCGAATCCACCCGCAATCCCCCCAAGGCGGACGACGTGTGACACGAGTAGCACTGCGTGGCCAGCACCGGCCGGACTTTGGATTCGAAGAACGCGCCGTCGTCCGCAGCGGCCATGCAAAGCCCCACCGGCAGCAACCACAGTCGCGCGACGCGGGCGACCCTTCCCACAGATTCCCTCAATTCCCCTCGACCCTTCCTCGCCTTGCAGTTGTAAACTGACAAAACGGCATCACGTAGTATAGCGCTCGACCCTTGCCGGGGTCCCCTGCCGGGAGGAAACGTTGGTCCGCACAACGGTTGGTTTGATTGGATTGGCCCTGGGAATCGCCGTCTGGGCGCAGAAGCCGAAGACTCCGCCCGCCGGCGCGGGCACCGCGGCCGACAAGTCCGGAGTGAGGCCGATCCCACGCATCGGGTTCGCCAAACTGCTTCCCGACGCGACTTTCGAAGTGCCCAAATCGCCCGACTGGATGGTCATCGACGAGTCGGTCTGGGTCGCGCACTATCCCGAGAACGTCATCACCCGCATCGACCCCAAAAACAATAAGGTTATCGAGCAGGTGAAGGCCGGCAGGAATCCGTGCGCCGGCCTGGCCGCGGGTGCGGGAAGCCTCTGGGTGCCCAACTGCGGCGATCAGACCGTCACGCGTATCGATCTCAAGACCGGCAAAGTCACCGCGACGTTTCCGCTGCCTGTTCCCGATTCCGAAGGCGGCATCGCATTCGGCGCCGGCAGCGCCTGGGCGGTCACCGACAAGCGCGGCACCCTTGTCCGCATCGACCCCGCGAACAACCAGGCGGTCGCCGAGATCCGCCTCCCGACCGGATCCTTCAACGTAAATTTCGGCGAGGGCGCCGTCTGGGCCACCAGCACGACGGAGAACGTCCTGACCCGCATCGATCCGGCCACCAACCTCATCGTCGAGACCATCCCGGTCGGCAAAAAGCCGCGCTTCTTCGCGGTCGGCGAAGGCGCCGTGTGGGTGTTGAATCAGGGCGACGGCTTCGTCTCGAAGGTCGACGTGAAGACCAACAAGGTGGCGGAGACGATTCAGGCCGGCACCCCGGGGCAGGGCGGCGACATCGCGCTCGGCGGAGGATCGGTTTGGATCACCGTGCTCGGCACTCCGTTGACCCGCATCGACGTGGCCACGAACCGCGCCGTCCAGCAATTCACCGGCGAAGGCGGCGACGCCGTGCGTTTCGGTCTCGGCTCCGTATGGCTGACGCACCTGAAAGGCGGCAAGCTCTGGCGCTTCGACCCCAAACGGATCGAGGCGACACTACTCGAGTGAGTTGCTCGCATTCGCTCCGGCGGATTTTTTGATACCCTCTGGGGAACGGGTGATCCATCGAAGCACGCACTGGGAACATCACAAATCTCTTGAAGGCTTGGGGCGGCGGTGACGAAGCCGCCCTGGCCCGGCTTACGGAGCACGTCTATCCGGAACTTCGGCTCATGGCGCGCCGCTACATGAAAAACGAAGCCGAGGGCCATACTTTGCAGGCCACCGCGCTGGTCCACGAGGTTTACCTGCGCCTGGTGGACGTGACCCACGTCGAATGGCAGGCGCGCGCGCAGTTCTTCGCGATCGCGGCCCAGATGATGCGCCGCATTCTGGTGGACGCCGCTCGCAGGCGCGGCTCGCGGAGGCGCGATGGAATACCTGGCAAAGTGAATCTGGACGAATCCGCGGTTTTGTCGCCCGCGGCCGGGCACTCCATCCTGGCTCTTGACGATGCCCTGACAGCGTTCTCCCGGATGGCGCCGCGCCAGGCCAAGGTGGTCGAGCTGCGTTATTTCGGTGGATTGACCGAAGAAGAAATCGAGGCGGCGCTGGAAATTTCGCCGCGCACCGTCAGGCGCGATTGGGATTTCGCCAAAGCCTGGCTGCTGCGCGAGTTGGGTCACACCAAACAAAAACCATCAGGGCACCGGATATGACTGCGGAAGCGTTTCCGGCCAACGTAGAATACGCTAAGCTATAGCACTCCCGCCCACGATAATGGCTTCCGGCCTCTGGACATCGCACTGCCAGGGCCGGAAGCCGATGACTTATCGCCTCCCGTCTGGAGCGTCGTCCCCCACAGCCACTCCGGAAATCGTTCCCGTGAACTCCCCCGTTTCGGAAAAAAAGACAGGGGCGCCCAGGGCGTCGAACAACACCGGCAGCGACGTCTCGGCCAGCGTAACGATGCCCGACGCGCTCTTGAAACGGCCGGTTCCACCGCTGATCTTGAAGGTCCAGGTACAGTGAGCCACCAGATGCACAAAATCTATGCAATCGCCTCCCTGCGTGAGAGCGACATACAGCAGACTCCCATCCTGGAAGCGAAAGAGGCCCCCGCCGGCCACGGTTTGAAAATAGGAGCCCGAGCAGGTGCTGTTCGGTTGCGGACCATTTGCGCTGGCCTTGACAACTTGAAAGATGAACGAGCCCAGCGTCCCATTCCCGGCCAGGTTCTCTTCGCCGGTAGTTGCGTTGGGCTGCTTCAGGTCGGTGGAGCTGGCCCCGCCGGTTCCCGAAAACGTCATCTTGATGGGTATCTGTTGTCCATTGACGCCAGTCTGTTGTGCGTAAGCGCATGCGATCGCGAGATTCAGCGTCAGGGCGATCGTTGTCAGGTGTTTCATTTTGTGCCTCCTGCTTTCTGGCGGAGATCAAGGTGAGAATTTGTTCTCCGTCCGCCGGTACAGGCGGCAGTGGCCGCCCGAAACCGGCCACGGCTCTTGTATTTTTTTGGAGTCCGCCCCGAGTTAAGCCATACAATAGGTAAACCAAAGGGATAGGGGACCGAGGGATGACTCCGGAGCGTTTCCGGCAGATCGAAGAGCTGTATCACGCGGTTCGCGAGGCCACTGCCGACGAGCGTGCGGCGCTGTTGGCCCAAACAGATCCCGACTTGCGCCGCGAACTGGAGTCACTCTTCGCACAGCGCACCGGCGGCGAGCTCCTCGATCGGCCTGCGATCCATAACACCTCCGAACTGCTGGAGGATGCGACCGTCACGTCGGTTTCCGTAGGGGCCTGTCTGGGCCCGTACCGTATCGAGAGCAAGTTAGGCGAGGGCGGCATGGGCGAGGTGTTTCGGGCGGTAGACACGCGATTAGGCCGCGCCATCGCCATCAAAACCACGCGCGAGCAGTTCAGCGCCCGGTTCGAGCGGGAGGCGCGCGCCATTTCGGCGCTCAATCACCCCAATATCTGCACGCTCCACGACGTTGGTCCCAACTACCTGGTGATGGAGCTGGTGGAAGGTGAAACACTGGCGGCGCGACTGAAGAATGGACCCCTGCCCATCGAGACAGCGCTCCTCTTCGCTTCCCAGATCGCGGCGGCACTGGTGGAGGCGCACGGCAAGGGCATCGTTCACCGAGATCTCAAGCCCGGCAATATCATGATCGGGAAAACCGGCGTCAAGGTTTTGGATTTCGGATTGGCGCGCGTGAGCCAGGATGAAACCGTCACCGCGAGCCACATGATCGTGGGCACGCCCGCGTACATGGCGCCGGAGCAGCGGGAAGGCAAACCGGCGGACGCACGTTCGGATATCTACTCGTTCGGCTGCGTGGTCTATGAAATGCTGACTGGGTTGCGAATGGGGCCGCAGCCGCGGAGGCGGATAGGGCCGCGAAAGCTGGAGAGGATCGTAACGCGGTGCCTGGAAAACGACGCGGCACGAAGATGGCAATCTGCCGCCGAGTTACAGCGGGAACTGGCGCGAGTAAGGCCGGTGAGTCGCAGGGCGTACGTGGTCGCCGCCGCCGCGATTCTGGTGCTGGCCGCGGCAGCGGGATACTTTTCCCTGCGCAGCCAACCAAGACTCACGGCGAAGGACACGGTTGTACTGGCGGATTTCGAAAACAAGACCGGCGATCCGGTCTTTGACCAGACGCTTCGTCAGGGTTTGGCCGTACAACTGGAACAGTCCCCATTCGTCGCTCTTGTTTCAGACCAGAGCCTCCAGCAGGTACTCCGTCTCATGAACCGGCCGGCCGAGACGCGGCTTACCCCGGAGGTCGCGCGCGAGATCTGCGAGCGAACCGGTGGCGGCGCGGTCTTGGAGGGCTCCATCGCGGGTCTCGGCAGCCAATACGTCTTGTGGCTGAGGGCCAGGAACTGCGGCACTGGAGCGGTCCTCGCCGAAGAGCAGGCACAGCCGGAACGAAAGGAGGAGGTCCTGAAAGCGCTGAGCGGGATTGCGATTCAAATGCGGACGCGGCTGGGTGAGTCGCTGGCCAGCATTCAGGAGCACTCGACGCCGCTGGAGCAGGCAACCACGTCGTCGCTGGAAGCTCTGAAAGCCTACAGTGCGGCCAAAGTCGGCTTGTACGCGCATGGTGCTCCGGCCGCCATCCCTCATCTTCAGCAAGCCATCGCGATCGATCCGCAATTCGCCATGGCGCACGCCGATCTCGGGTTCATGTCGTGGGGCATGGGCCAAACCGACCTGGGGGCCGACGAAGTGCGCATCGCCTACGGGCTTCGGAATCGCGTCAGCGATCGGGAGAAGCGCTACATCCTGATGCTCTACGACCGCCAGGTAACCGGGAACTTACAGAAGGAGTTGGAGACTCTCGAATCGTGGGCACAGACGTACCCTCGCGATGCTTACGCCCGCGGCATTATCGCGGGCTGGGTCGCCTATGGCACCGGACAATATGAGAGGGGATTCAAGCATCGGAAGAAGCCATCCGGCTGGATCCGAGCATTCCGTTACCATATGCGAGTATCGCCCTCCACAACCTTTACCTCGAGCGGTTGAGACAGGCCGCGGATGCCTTGCAGCGGGCGGCGGAGCGCAAAATGGAACAACCGGATTTTCTGGTCATCCGTTATTACCTCGCGTTTCTAAAGGACGATCAGGCGGGAATGGATCGCGAAATCGCTCGCGCTCCCGGACAGCACTTGGAAGACTCGATGTCGCACTATCAGGCTCTGGTGCTCGCCCGTTCGGGGCGAATGCGGGAGGCGAGCACCATGTGGGAACGCGCGATCGCGTCGGCGCACCAGGCCGGCAAGCGCGAGACGGCGGCGCACTATGAGGCCGCGGCGGCGGTGTGTGAAGCCCATTTCGGGAATGAGACAGCGGCAAAGCAACACGCTCGCGCGGCTCTTGAGCTCGCCAAAGGCCGCGATGTGGAATACGCCGCAGCCTTTGCGCTGGCCCTCTCCGGCGACCTTTCGCAATCGCAGAGGCTCGCTGCCGACCTGGAGAAACGCTTCCCGGAGGATACCCCTGTCCAATTCGAGTATCTTCCCACGCTGGCGGCTCTTTCCGCGCTCGCTCATCGCGCGCCGTTGGACGCGGTTGCGCGGCTGCAACTGGCGGTTCCCTACGACTTCGCAGTGCCGGGCACGGCGTTCTTTGCCAGGTTCGGAGGCCTCTATACCGCATATGTACGCGGACAGGCGTACCTCGCCGCCGGACGCGGCCAGGAGGCCGCAACGGAATTTCAAAAAGTCCTCAATCACCGCGGCATCGTCCTCGCCGATCCAATCGGCGCCCTGGCGCACCTGCAACTGGGCCGTGCGTACGTCATCTCGGGCGACAGGACCAAGGCCAAGAGCGCCTATGAGAACTTCCTGGCAATCTGGAAAGATGCCGACCGGGACATCCCGCTCCTGGAACAGGCCCGCGTGGAATACGCGAAGCTATAGCAGCGCCGCGTCCTCTCCCCAAGCCCGGCGCTCGTCAGATGGTACTTGACTTTGAATTGCAAAGTACTTTAATCTTGAAGTCGCATGTTCGTCAAGTTCATCCTCCCCGCCCTCACCGAAGCCACCAGCCCTTTCTTCCGCCCCATCAAGTATTCCCTCTTCCCTCCGCTCGGCCTCGCCACCCTGGCCGCCTATCTCTCACCGGACGACCACGCCGTCATCGTAGACGAGCACGTCGAGCCCGTCCGCATCGACGACACCCCCGACCTCGTCGCCATCGAGGTCTACATCACCAGCGCCCGTCGCGCCTACCGGATCGCCGATTCCTACCGCGCCCGCGGCGTCTTTGTAGCCCTGGGCGGCCTGCACGTCACCTCGCTTCCCGACGAAGCCGCCGAGCACGCCGACGCCATCTTCACCGGCCCCGGCGAAGACACCTGGCCCCGCTTCCTCGCCGCCTTCCGCGCGCAGCGCCGATTCCCCGACCCCCGACCCCTGACTCCCGACCCCGGCGACGTAGCCGCCCCCATCCGGACCCTGGCCGGCGTCCCGCCCATCCGCCGCGATCTCATCCGCCGCCAACTCTACCTCGTCCCCAACTCCATCGTGGTCAGCCGCGGCTGTCCCCATGTCTGCGACTTCTGCTACAAGGAGTCCTTCTTCCAGGGCGGCCGCGGATTCTACACCCAGCCCGTGGACGACGCCCTGGCCGAAATCGACCGCCTGCCCGGCCACCACCTCTACTTCCTCGACGACCATCTCTTCGGCGACGCCCGCTTCGCCACCGCACTCTTCGATGGCATGCGCGGCATGGGCCGCGTCTGGCAGGCCGCCGGCACGGTCAACTCCGTGCTCGCGCCGCGCCTTCTCGAAAAGGCCGTAGATTGCGGCCTGCGCAGCCTCTTCGTCGGATTCGAAACCACCAACGCCGCCGACCTCAGGGAGCAGCGCAAATTCCAGAACCTCAACCGCGACTACGGCGCCGCCATCCGCCGCCTGCACTCGCTCGGCGTCATGATCAACGGCAGCTTCGTCTTCGGCATGGACCACGACGGCGTCGATGTCTTCGACCGTACTGTCGAATGGGCCATCGAGCACGGCATCGAGACCGCGACCTTCCACATCCTCACGCCCTATCCCGGCACCGCGCTCTACCAGCGCATGGAAGCGCAGGGCCGCATGCTGCACCACGATTGGGACCTCTTCGACACGCGCCACGCCGTCTTCCGCCCCGCGCGCATGACGCCCGGGCAGCTCGAAGAAGGCTACTGGCGCGCCTATCGCGATTTCTACCGCTGGAGCGCCATCGCGCGAGGCGCGATGATCCAGGACAACTGGACCCACCGTCTGCGCCACTTCGCCTACGCCGCGGGATGGAAGAAGTTCGAGCCCCTGTGGGATCTGGTGCTACGCGCCAAACGCGTCGCCGCCATGCGCCCCGTGCTGGAGCGCGTGCTACTGGGCGGCCGGCAGCGGAACGTGCATCAGCTCGAACAGGACCCGGTCGATTTCCGCGGCGGGATCGGCGGCGCGCGTGATCTGCCGGCCCATCACCACGTAGCTGGCGCCGTCGGCGACAGCCTGGGCGGGCGTGGCGACTCGCCTCTGGTCGCCCTTGTCGGCGCCGGCGGACCGCACGCCGGGCGTCACCAGCACAGCCTCGGGGCCGATGATGGCCCGTACGGCACGCGCCTCCAGGGGTGACGCGATCACCCCGTCCATTCCAACCTCCATCGCCTTGTGCGCGCGCCGCGCGACCAGCTCCGCGATGGTCCCCTGGTAGTCCAGATCCTCCATGTCCTCCGGGCCGAAGCTCGTAAGCACCGTGACGCCCAGGAGCCGCAGCCCGCTGCCCGCCCGCGCGGCAACCGCCGCCCGCATCACCGAGCCCACCGCGTGCACCGTCAGGAAATCCACGCCGCTCCCGGCCACTCTCGCCACCGCGCGCGAGACCGTCTCGGGAATGTCGTAAAACTTCAGGTCGAGGAAGACCCGCTTGCGCGCCGCCAGCAGCTCGCGTACAAAATCCATTCCGCCCGCCGCGAACAGCTCCAGGCCGACTTTGTAGAACTGCACTCTCGGCCCGATGCGCTCCACCAGCGCGCGCGCCGCGGCCGCCGACTCCACGTCGAGCGCCACGATGATCGGATTGTGCGTCCTCTTGTAGGTCATACCAGCCGGATCGGCTTCTCTCCCCGCGGCAGCACCCTGCCGATGCGGTACGCCCGCGTCAGCCGCGCCGCCTCCGCTTCCGGAAGAGTGTAAAGCAGCCCGCCGGAAGTCTGCGGATCGTACATCAGTGCTTCCAGCTCCGGCGGCATTTCGCGTGAAACGTCAACCGCGCACGCGGCGAACTCGCGGTTGTTATTCAGCCCTCCGGGCACCGCCCCCGCGCGCGCATAATCCAGGGCGCCCGGCAGCAGGCGCACCTGCTCCACCGCGATCTCGATCGTTACCTTGCTGGCCACCGCCATCTCGCGGGCGTGACCGATCAGGCCGAACCCCGTGATGTCCGTGCACCCGTGAACATCGTACGCCAGCATCTCTTCGCACGCCGCGCGATTCAGCTTGAGCATGCTCTCCACCGCCGCCGCCACGTCGCTCTCCCGCGCGGTGCCGCGCTTCAGAGCCGTGCCGATCACTCCCGTCCCGATCGCCTTGGTGAACACCAGCGCATCGCCCGCGCGCGCCCCGGCATTCGCCTTCACGCGATCCGGATGCACCAGCCCCGTCACCGCGTAGCCGAACTTGATCTCGTCGTCGGCCACGCTGTGCCCGCCCAGAATGGAGCAGCCCGCCTCGTGCATCTTCTCCGCGCCGCCCTTCAGAATCTGCTCCAGGTCGTCCAGGTCGCCCTTCGCCGGATAGGCCAGGATCGACAGCGCCGACACCGGCCGCCCGCCCATCGCCCACACGTCGCTCAGCGAATTGGCGGCCGCAATCGCGCCGAAAGTATACGGATCGTCCACGATCGGCGTGAAGAAATCCACCGTCTGCACCAGGGCACACTCCGGCGTCAGCTTGTACACGCCGGCATCGTCGGCGGTGTCAAACCCTACCAGCACATTTTCATCGGCCCAGCGGGGAACCTTCTGTAACACCCGGTCCAACAACTTTGGACTCAGCTTGCTCGCTCAACCCGCGGCCTTCACGTGTGCTGTTAATTTCCTGAGCTGGGTGGTATCTGCCATGCGACCCTTACTATAATAGCGGGCAATGCGACGCATCGCCGTTTTCTCCGTTGTTCTGCTTCTGGGACTGGCTTTCACGCTCGTTTCCCGCGACCCCGACGCCCGCCTCAAGAAATCCGCGCGCTCCGCCGACCGCAACGGATGGATCCAGGTGCACCTGGAAGGCAGCCCGGCCGAGATCGGATATCAGCACGGCTACCTGCTCTCCTCCGAAATACAGGACAACTTCAAAGCCATTTCCACGGAGATGGTCCACGAAGAGAAACGCGACTGGGAGATCTTCCGCAAGGTGGCCCAGGACGTCTTCTGGCCGCACATCGAGCAGGAGTACCGAGACGAGCTGAACGGCATCGTCGAGGGCCTGAAGGCGCGCGACGCGAAGCTGGACATCTGGGACATCGTCGCTCTCAACGCCTGGCTCGAGCTGCCCTACTACGACAAGGTCCACGACAAGGCCACCGGCACGCACACCAACGCCGCCGGACCGGGCGATCATTGCAGCGCCTTCGTGGCTACCGGCAGCTACACCAAAGACGGACGCCCCGTCATCGCGCACAATAACTGGACCAGCTACTCCTCCGGCGAGCGCTGGAACATCATCTTCGACATCCAGCCGGCCAACGGCAGCCGCATCATCATGGACGGCATGCCCGGCCTGATCCACTCCGGCGACGATTTCGGCATCAACTCCGCCGGCATCATGATCACCGAGACCACCATCAGCGGCTTCACCGGATTCGACACCGCGGGCGTGCCCGAGTTCGTCCGCGCGCGCAAGGCCCTGCAATATTCGGCCTCTATCGACGATTACGCGCGCATCATGAAGGACGGCAATAACGGCGGCTACGCCAACAACTGGCTGGTGGCCGACCGTAAGACCAACGAGGTGGCAAGCCTCGAGCTCGGCCTGAAAAACGTGGTTCTGCAACGCACCAAAAACGGCTTCTTTGTCGGCTCCAACTTCCCCGCCGACTCCAAGCTTGCCCGCGAAGAGACCGATTTCGACCTCAAAGACCGCGGCCGCAGCGAAAACGCCCGCCACGAGCGCTGGCTCGCGCTGATGGAGCAGAACAAAGGCAAGATCGATACCGGGCTGGCCGAGAAATTCCTGGCCGACCACTTCGATTCCTACGAAGGCGGCCCGGGCGGCAGCGAGCGCACGCTATGCGGCCACGTCGAGACCAGTCCGCGCGGCATGGGCACCTGGCAGCCGCCTTACGCCCCCGCCGGCGCCGTGCAGAACAAGGTGACCGACGCCGCCGGCGCCGAAAGGATGTCGATGCTGGCCCTGCTCGGCCACGCCTGCGGCCGCAGCTTCAAGGCCTCCGAGCACCTGGCGAGACACCCCGAATTCGCCTGGGAGCGCGACATCCTTAAGGACATGCCCGCGCGCTCCTGGACCCGCTTCACCGCCAAATAGGTTCTTTGTAGGGTAGGCCTCCCGGCCTGCCCGCGCCGCAGGCGCTATTGCCCGCCGGAGCTAATTACCAGAAGTATCTACTTATCACCTTCGGCGATGCCGGCGCCCCCGCGATCACCTTGACGTGCAACACCAGTTGCAGGTTCTTGCCTGGCCAACCCGCCGGCGCACCCTGTAGCGCCTCCGCCATCAGGTCCGGATTGGTTACCAGGTCCCCCGCCGCGTCCGTGCCGTATTGTGTAATCCCCGCGATCTCCACCAGCATCGCGTGCGTGTCCGGGTGAAACAGGCGCGACACGATCGCGTAATCCTCGTTGGTCCGCCGGTCGCGCGGCAGGTTGGCGATCGCCCACTCGGTCCGCTTGCCGCTATCCGTGATCCCCACGAAGTCCGGCGCCACCTCGATGAAGTAGCGCATCTGGCTGCTGATTTCCTTCCATCGCGTGTAGCTGTACCCCACCAGCACCGACGGCCCCGATCGCAAATCGGCGAACGAAACGTCGCTCCCCACCTTCAGCCGGTACGGCCGCTTCATGCGCGTGAACATGGCCGTCAGCCGCGAGGTCGCCACCAGGTCGCCGCCGCCCACGAACTGATCGTTCAGCGCGACAAAATCCTCCACGCGCAATGGCTGTTTGGAATTCGCGTCGCGATCCATCCCGTAGACCGGCACGTAGGCCGCACACACAAACACCGGCGAAGCCCCCCGGAATACAGGCGCCCAGAACTCGTCCACCGGCGTCTTAGCCGGCCGCGCCGCAATCCAAATCAATGCGCCCGCCGCCGCGGCCACGACTGCCGCCAGCACCCACCGTCGATTGGTTGGTGCGGGTCGGATCTCCGCTTCTGCCCGAGCGCCGGATGCCGGCCGGAACTCCGGCACGTACGTCCCCGAGGGCAGTTCGATCCGCAGCGGGTCGTTCGCGCCCTCGCCCGAGTAGTAAATCCCCAGCCGCTTGCGTACCTCGCCGGCCTTTACCCGCACCGTCGCGTCGTCGCTCGGTTCGTAATCGGTGCTCCGCCCGAACACCTCGATCCCGATGGTGCGCTCCTTGAGCATCTCGCCGTGCCCCTGAAGCGTGTGTTCCGTCACGTAGCGCAGAAAGTCCTGGCTCCGTTTGCTGGACCGGAACTCATGACTGGCCAGAACGCGGTCCAGTTCCTCGCGGATCTGCTCCTCGGTGACCCCGCCCATACTCCCACCTAGAAACTAGCACGTTCGATACACGTTACGAACCCCCCGGCAACTGTTTGGAACTGGACGCCCGCCGCTCACCCGCTCCACTATGCGGAATCATATGCTCCGGTCGGTCTTTCTGGTCGCAGCCCTCGCGTCGGCGCAGGCCTCTCCGCGGCTCAACCTCATGCCGCTGCCCTGGACGGTCACCCTGGCACCCGGTCAGCTACGCATCGATTCCAGCTTTCGGGTCGCCGCCACCGGCACTCCCGACCCACTCCTCCAGGCCGCCATCGACCGCTTCGCCGCACGCGTCTACCGGCAGGCCGGCCTTGCCGCCATTCATCCCGGCGCCCGTCCCGTGCTCGCCATCGATTGCCCCAATCCGGCGCTCGCCCGACCTACCCTCGGCGAGGACGAATCCTATCGGCTAGACGTCGCCCCCGGCGGCGCCCGCCTCTCCGCCCGCACCGTCACCGGCGCGCTCCGCGGCATGGAGACCTTCGCCCAGCTGATCGCGCCCGGCCCCGGCGGTTTCCAGGTCCCCGCCATCCATATAGAAGACCACCCGCGCTACCCCTGGCGCGGCCTCATGCTCGACGTCTGCCGGCACTGGATGCCCATCCCCGTCATCGAACGCAATCTCGACGCCCTGGCCGCCGTCAAGCTCAACGTCTTCCACTGGCACCTCTCCGACGACCAGGGCTTCCGCGTCGAGAGCAAGAGCCTCCCCAAGCTCCACGAGCTCGGCTCCGACGGCAACTTCTATACCCAGGCCGAGGTCCGCCACATCCTCGATTACGCCCGCGCACGCGGCATCCGCGTCGTCCCCGAGTTCGATATGCCCGGCCACGTCACGAGCTGGCTGGTCGGCTACCCCGAGCTTGGCAGCGCGCCCGGTCCCTACGAAATCCAGCGGCGCTGGGGCATTTTCGAGCCCACCCTCGATCCCACCCGCGAAGAGGTCTACCGCTTCCTCGACGCCCTCATCGGCGAAATGGCCGCACTCTTCCCCGATCCCTACTTCCACATCGGCGGCGACGAGGTCGAAGACATGCAGTGGAAGAACTCGCCCGCCATCCAGGCCTTCATGCGCGAGCACCACCTCGCCACCAGCATCGACCTCCACCATTACTTCAACAGCCGTGTGCAGGATCTGGTCAGGAAGCACGGCAAAATCATGATCGGCTGGGACGAGATCCTCGCTCCCGGCCTCGCTTCCGATACCGTGATCCAGTCCTGGCGCGGCGCCGAGTCTCTCGGCGAGGCCACCCGCAAGGGCTACCGCGGCATTCTCTCCGCCGGCTACTACCTCGATCACCTGCTGCCCACCAAAACCCACTACGCCGCCGACCCCGGCGATGGGGAAGGCATCCTCGGCGGCGAGGCCTGCATGTGGTCCGAATACGTCGGTCCCGAAACCGTCGATTCGCGCATCTGGCCGCGCATGGCCGCCATCGCCGAGCGTCTCTGGTCGCCGCGCCAGACCACCGACGTCGATTCCATGTACGCCCGCATGGAGGCCGTCAGCCGCACCCTCGAGTGGGTCGGACTCCGGCACCGCTCCAACTACCAGCCCATGCTCGACCGTATCGCCGGCGGTGAACCCGCGGATCCGCTGCGCATCCTCGCCGATGCCTGCGAAGCCACCGGCATCACGGTCCGCCGCGACGCGCGCAAATACACCAGCCTAGTCGACCTCAACCGCTTCGTCGACGCCGTCCGCCCCGAAAGCGAGTTCGTGCGCCGCCTCGCGCAGCCCGACCTGCGCGTCACATTTCAGCTCTGGGCCGATAACGACCGCCGCGTCCAGGCTCTCAACGTACCGGAACTCTCCACGCTCTCCAAGAACCTCTCGAAGTTAGGCGCCATAGGGCTTGAAGCCCTGAATTACATTGAATCCGGCAAACCAGCTCCCCAGGATTGGATCACCGAACAGACCCACTTACTCGATCAGTTAGAACAACCGACAGCCGAAGTGAAACTAGCCGCCGTCCGCACTGTCCGGATGGTCGTGGGGCAGGCCTCCCGGCCTGCCCGGCGCGCCCAGCGCGCAGGAGATTAGACATGAAAACCATCGCCGCCATTGCCGTTCTCTTTGCCTTGACCTTGCCGGTGCCGGCCCAGGAGTCCAGCGCCGCCATCACCGGCAAAATCGCCGACCCTTCCGGCGCCGCGCTCGCCGGAGCCACCGTAGTCGCCACCGACGCCGACCGCGGCACGGTCTGGACCACCAGGACCAACGAGGAAGGCGTCTACACCATCGCACGCCTGCCCGTCGGCCGCTACGAGCTCAAAGTCGAGGCCGCCGGATTTCAGACCGCGCGCCATGCCGCCTTCGACCTCGCCCTCAACCAGACCGCCAGGATCGACGTCACCCTGACTCTCGGCGCGGTCTCGCAGCAGGTCGAAGTAACCTCCTCCGCGCCTGTGCTGCAGACCCAGACCACCGAGGTCAGCTCCGTCATGGAAGCCAACGCCATCGCCGCGCTTCCCCTTCAGACGCGCAACTACAACCAGTTGACGCTGCTCGTACCCGGTTCCGTCACGATCAGCCCGGCATCCTTCAATACCGGCCTGAAGACCTTCAATGCCGCGCGTCCCAACCTCAACGGCAACCGTGAGCAGGCTAACTACTACTTACTCGACGGCATCGAGAATACCGAGTTTGTCGATAACAACGTAGCTTTCTCTCCCAACGTGGACGCCATCTCCGAATTCAATGTCATCACCAGCAATCCCAACGCCGAATTCGGCCAGTTCCTCGGCGGCGTAATCAATGTCACCCTCAAATCCGGCACCAACCAGTATCACGGCAACCTCTTCGAATATCTCCGCAACGACTTCTTCAATGCCAACGAGTGGTCGAATAACTTCAACGGCCTGCCCACGCCCCGCCAGCGCTGGAACGAATACGGCGGCACCTTCGGCGGCCCCATCCGTAAGAACAAGCTGTTCTTCTTCGCCGATTACCAGGGCTCCCGCTTCGACCTCCCAGCCACCTCCAGCCCGAAGACCACCTTCACGGCCCAGAACGTCAACGGCAACCTCTCCGACCTCGGCCTCAGCCTCCATTATCCCGGCACCACCGTGCCCATGCCCTCCGATCTGACCAAGGCCGCCATCTGCGGCGCGGGCCAGAAGATGGGTGTCGACCCGTGCATCACCGGCATCAGCCCCACCGCCCTCAAAATCGCCTCGGCCCTGCCCAAGCCCAACCTCCCCGGACTCGCCGGCGGCACCGTCAACAACCTCAATAACGTCGTCCAGAACTACACCCACGGCAACCAGGGCGACGTCAAGGTCGATTGGGCGCCCACCGACAAAGACCACATCTTCGCGCGCTACTCGCAGCAGCACATCGATAACCCCATCGTAAACAGCGAGGTTTTCCAGTACAGCGGCGCCGGCAGCAACGTCTTCCCACTGCAGCAGGCCGTGCTAGATTACTCGCGCACCTTCAGCCCCACTCTGCTCAACGACGCCCGCGTCGGCTTCAACTACTTCCCCGCCGAGGCCAACATCCAGGCCCTCAGCACCGCCGCCGGCGCCAGCCTCATCCCCGGACAACCCACGCAGTACCTGCCCGGCCTCTCCTTCGCCAGCGCCAAGCTCGGCGGCCAGCTCAACGGTCCCTTTGCTTTCGGCACCACTAACGGCCCCGAGATCTTCCACCAGAGCGCCATCCAGTTCTCCGATACCGCCATCTGGACCCGCAACGCCCACACCGTGCGCGCCGGCGTCCAGGTCATCCGCTACCGCAATAACTACATCCCGGCCACCAGTAACGACGGCGCCGCCGGCCAGATCAGCTTCAACGGCACGTACACCGGCTACTCCGAAGCCGATTTCTTCCTCGGCCTCCCGACTTACATGGGTTACGGCCTCGGCTTCGCCGGCACCGTCGGCCAGCGCAACAACGCCATCGGCGCCTTCGTCCAGGACGATTGGCGCATCACCCACCGCCTCACCATCAACTACGGCATCCGCTGGCAGCTTTTCACGCCGATCTACGAAGTCCACGACCGCATGACCAACTTCGGCATGTACTCCGGCCAGATCCAGCTCGCCGGCCAGAACGGCGCCAGCCGCGCGCTCTACAACCAGTACAACGGCGTCGCCAACTTCCTGCCACGCATCGGCCTCGCCTGGAGCCTCGACGACAAGACCGTCGTCCGCAGCGCATTCTCGCGCTCCAGCTTTCAGGAGGGCACCGGCGAGTTCAACCGCCTCGCCACCAACGCCCCCTGGAACGTGGACCTCGTCGGCCAGTGGGGCGGCGTCGGCGTCAATGGCGGCATCCCCGCCAGCCAGGTCACTCTCGACCAGGGATTCGCCGCGCTCGGCGCCACCAGCGGCTGCACCGTGCAGAACGTGACCTCCGCGCCCGCCGCGTGCTTCGCGGGCGTTCGCCTCCACGCCACCGACCCCGATTACCGCCCCGCGGTCTCCAACCAGTGGAACGTCACCCTCCAGCGCCAGCTTACTAACTCACTTACTGTGCAGGGAGGCTATGTCGGCCAACATACCGATCACCTTGCCGCCATTTACAACATGGGCCAGAACCTGCTCCAGCCGAACGGCACCGCCGTGCCCGGCCCCTACCTCGCCGGCAACCCGGCCCTCAAGTTCGGCGGTACCGGCCAGCAGCGCCTCAACACCTCCACCGCCATCCAGAACTACAACGGCCTCCAGGTGACCGCGCTGGAGCACGTCACCCGCGGCCTGGGTTTCCGCGTGAACTACACCTGGTCCAAGTGCCTTACCAACAACCAGGGCTACTACGGCCGCTACGGCAACGCCGCCGCCGCGCAAACCACCGCCGACGTCTCCTTCCAGTCGTACGTCTACAACGTCGGCCTCGATTACGGCCTCTGCGACGCCGACATCACCCACGTCTTCACCGGCTACGTCAACTACGACCTGCCCATCGGAAAGGGGCAGACCTTCGCCCGTAACGCCGGCAAGACCCTCAACACCATCATCGGCGACTGGCACTACGACGCCATCGTCAGCGCTCACGGCGGCCTGCCCATTTCGATGATCCAGTTCGGCTACGATCCCACCGGCGCCTACTTCCAACCGCGTCCCGACTGCCTCCAGCCCTCCGAAGCCACCCCGTATCAAAACTTCGCCGGCGGCGGCTACGTCTGGTTCAATCCGCTGACCATGGCTATCCCCGCCGCCGGCAAACTCGGCAACTGCCCCATCTCCAGCGAGCGCGGACCCGGCCTCAAGCAGATCGACATGAGCCTCTCCAAGCGTTTCAACATCACCGAGAGCAAGTACCTCATGTTCCGCTTCGACGCCATCAACACCTTCAACACGCCCATCTTCGCCGTCAACGGCTACTCGACCGACGTCTTCCCCGGCGGCGGCATCGACAAGTCGCGCTACGGCACGGATGCCGCCTACACCTCGAGCATCCCCACCGGCGTCGTGAATACGTCAATCGGCGCCCGCAACCTCCAGTTCGCGCTCAAATTCTATTTCTAAGTGTTTTGTGGGACAGGCTACAGCCTGGCTGAAGCCTGTCCCTCGATTGTCCGCGCTAATAACAGCCCAGGTTTTCGCAGCCGTTCCTCCGGCTTACTCGATTCCGTCACGGGTTCTGGCATAATAGAAGCAGAGGCTCGTTCGACAGGCCGGCGCACAGCGCACCCTCCGAAACAACCCTCCAACCCCGCTTGAACTACCCTATGAACGTAGAATCGCCAACCAGCATGCTCGAAATCCTCACGCCGGGAGCCGTAGCGAGCCGCGCGCGAGTCGTCTTGTTCGATTTCGACGGCACGCTATCGCTCATCCGCTCCGGATGGATGGACGTGATGGCTCCGATGATGGTCCAGGTGCTGCAACGGCAAAAAACAGGAGAGACGGAACAGCAACTGGCCGCCCTGGTGCGCGAGTTCATCTACCGGCTGAACGGCAAGCAGACCATTTATCAGATGATGCAGCTTGCCGAAGAGGTCAGGCGGCGCGGCGGGACGCCGGAAGATCCGCTTCACTACAAGCACCAGTATCTGGACCTGTTGTGGCAGCGAATCAGGCATCGCGTGGCCGCGCTCGAATCCGGAGCCGCCCAGCCTGGCGAGTACCTGGTGCCCGGTTCCATGGAACTCATCCGGGCGCTGAAGAATCGCGGCTTGACGCTCTACCTGGCCAGCGGCACCGACGAGGCCTACATGAAGCGCGAAGCCGACCTACTGGGTTTGACGCCGTACTTCGACGGCGGCGTCTTCGGCGCGCTGGACGACTACACGAAGTTCGAGAAGGACATACTGATCCGCGACATCATCCACAACGCCGGGATTCGCGGAGAGGAGTTTCTCGCCTTCGGCGACGGGTACGTGGAGATCCAGAACGTCAAAGAAGTGGGAGGCGTGGCCGTCGGCGTAGCCACCGACGAAGAGGAATGTCTCACGGTGGACGCGTGGAAGCGCGACCGGCTGGCGCAAGTTGGCGCCGACTACATCATCCCGAACTACCTGGGACGGGAGGAACTCTTTTCGGCGCTCTTTACGGCTTGATCCCGATCAAGCCGAGATTTTGAACCGGAAACTCATGTCCTCGCCGAACCACTGGATGTAGTTGGTTCCCCAGCCGTTGTTGAAGAGGCTGAAGTGGAATCCTTTGGCCGGATCCGGCTGGTTCCTGGAAAAGTACACCGGTAACTTCTCGCCCAGGGCGACTACCGGCGCATCCCACGACTCGATTTTCAGAGTGCCTTCCGGGCCGCGATATCCCAGGCCGCCGAGGACCGCATGCATCGCGCGGTTGCCGCCCGTCACCACGTCGAAAAGCGAAACCGGACTGCCGGACTTGTCCATCATCCAGCCTCGAGGATCGGAAGCGGACGGCAAGAAACTCAGCCACAGACCTTCGGGCATGCGGTTCGCGGCCTTGCCGAACCACGAGAAGCGGATCTCGATTGCGGGTTCGGAATCGGGCAGGATCAGCTCCAGGAACATCTTTTGCGGCCAGGCGGTGCAGCCGGTCTTTTCCGCCTCGGGATCGTCGATTTTGAGCTGAGCCACGATGCGCTGGCCCTCCGCGGTTCGAGCGGCGCGGCAATCGCCGATCACGGGCTGCCACACGCGGCTTTGCGCGCCGAAACGCTCGATGTTCGGTTTGCCGAAATCCTTCGGAGCCCAGTCGGCCTGGCTCTTGAGGTATGCGGTAAAGAAGCGGTCGTAGTCGGCCTTGGAGAGCGTTTGGTAGGAGAACACGGCGAACGGCCGGGCCGGCGAAGCCCACTCGTGCCCGGACTTGCGGCTTCGCAGGCGGGAGATGGCGCCCGTTTTCGGGTCGAGTGCGACGGTGAAATGCTTCGTCTCAATGGGCTCGGCGGCGGCGTGCGGCTTCAAGCCGGAGACGTCGGGCTCGCGGGGCTCGAGGCCGCGCAACCGATCGGCCGCCTCGGTGCGAAGGGGCGCCGGCAAGGCTGCAACGGCATCGAAGAGGTCCTGACGCTTTTCCGACCAGCTCGACTGCACCACCTTGTATTTGGGCTGGTCCAGCATCATCCGCAAATCGTGGGGCGTGTAGTGATCGAAATCCAGCCACGTCTTGGTATCGGTGCCCCACGTGTGCTCCACCTCCAGCAGGAAGCTGGCGAGGAACGCCAGGTCGGCGGGGCCGCCCGCCTGGAGCTTGCCGTCCGCGATCCACCGGCTGCGCAGACGCGCCGCTTCCAGATAGCGGGCGACCTTCACGGGATCGCTGGGCACGCCGTAGATCCAGGTATCGCCGATCTCCTGCGTCACGACCGGGAGACGGCCGCGGTACGGCTCGACGGCATCGGCGACATCGGTGAGGCTGGCGGCTTTGACCTGGGCATTGGGGAACTGCTTTCGCAGGCCGGAATAGATATGGCGGATCTCGTCGAGAGTGTGAGGGCCGGCGTTGTCGTCGCGAACCTCGATGTCCACCGCGAGGTCCGATCCGGGAATCTTCACGACGCCGCCGTATTCGTGCAGATGGTACATGACGACCAGCGAATTGCCGGCGGCGTCCCTCCACAGGAACAGGGGCGGCACGTCGGGCGGCGTACTGGCGGAGTTGACGCCGATGTCGAGGAACTTCACGCCGTGCCCGGCAAGAGGAGCGACGATGCCGCGCGTGTGCCCGGGAACGTCGGTCATCTTGGCGCCGGTGGTGGTGCGCTGAAAGCGCCGGTCGAGCGATTGGGAGAGCGCCAGGCCGCCGGCGATCAGGGTGGGATCCATGAGCTCCGTCTGCCAGGTAAACGGCAGGGCGTGCCAGGCGAGGTCTCCTTCGCGGATGGCCTGCTCCATGCGCTGGCGCTCCGCGCCGGAGTGCTTTTCCAGGTACTGGTAGACCAGCCAGGAGCCGGTGGTCCAGACGTAACGGTCGGCGCCCTGGCTGCGCAGCGCCGCCGCGGTCTGGATGGCGCGCGGGAAATATTGCTCGAAGTACTTGCGGATGATGTTCGCCTGAGTATCGACGAAACCGACGTCGAGGTGGCACTTGAACATGACCAGGACGCGCTTTACTTCCCGATCCGGCGCCGCGGATTCGGAAGCCTGGAAGGCAGGTGCGGAGTCCGGAGTCAACATCCGGAAGGCGCCGCCGGCCAGCAGATTGCCGATGAAGTTTCGACGTTCCATCACTTCCAGATTATGACGCCGCACATCGCCGGGGTTCGACTCGACAAAAAATGTACCCGGGCGAGGGCCGCCTGCATCAAACCGTGTATCCGCGTCGGAACCCGTGCGTAAGGAGCACACCAATGGCTCGAAACATGTTTGTGGCGCTGGCATTCGTTTTGGCCGGTACAGGGTTTCTCGGTGCAAATACCCCGGTCACATTTTCGTTGAACGAACCGGTCACGGTCGCCGGTGTGCCGCAGGTCACACTCGGCCCGGGAACGTACGTCGTGCGGACGGTGGATAGTGCCGCCGGCATGAAGGTGGTTCAGGTCTTGAGCAAGGGGCAGGACTATGTCTACACGACGGTCCTGACCATTCCGGCCACGAGGCCCTACCCGGACGACAAGCGGCAGTTTGTCTTCTCGGAGACTCCGTCGGGCACCCCGCCCGCGCTCCACTTCTGGTTTCCGCCCGGCGAGACTTCGGGACATGAGTTCGTCACTCCGCGCGGCCTGTTCGCTCCGCAGCTTGCCAGCGTGCCGGGATCGCTGCAGACCCGGCCCGATCGTGGCGCGAACGCCGGGGAACGCGCGCAGACCGCAGCGGACCTTTATGCCTTGCGGGAGGTTCTCGAGCAGATCGAGAACGGCAAGTTCGGCGCCGCGCGCGATTCGTTCCGGCGCAATTACTTCCTGGCACAGAGCCGCGAGGGCGCGATGGCGTCGTTCCTGCTCGCGCTGCTCATGACCGACAGCAAGGAAGCGAGAGCATCGCTCGACCTGGTGAACCGGCTGGACCCGGTCCGCGCCAGGGTGATGGCGGACCTGGGCGTTAACGCCGTAGTCCAAACGCTTCCGGCCGCGCGCAAGGACCTCAAACGGAGCCCGGTTCGCCGCTTCCTACTGAATTTCGCGATGGAGAGGATCGACGATACGATTCCGCGTACGGCCGTACTCGCGTTCGAACGGCATACGCTGAAGGGCGATTCGTTCCCGGTCGAGCTGGCGTTGGACCGGCGGCGCGAAGAGGTTGCCCGGAACAGGGCGCGGGAGGAGCAATGGGTTCTGGCCCGGGCGCAGCTCTCGAAATTGAATGACTGCGTCAAGCTGCTGCTGAATCGAGTGGGGGCTCTGGAATACTCGGCGACCGTGGAGGCGAAGGTGGGGTCCGGGAGGGTGACCTTCCGCGTGGTGCTGGACCGGCGGCGGCTGACCGATCTGGATGCGATCGTGGAACTGTCGCAGAGGACGATTTGCGGCCGGCACTCCAGGCTCGAACGGCTGATTTCCGAGCGGAATGCGGCTGTGGCCCGCGAGCTCGATTCGCTGCGGTCGGCGCTGCGGGAGCTCGACCGGCAACCGGGTTCCACCACGAGGTCGCGGTACGCATCGATTCGCAACTGGGAGGGCGCGCGGGCGTCCGACGTGTCGCGCGATCTGATGATGCTGGCCGAGGCCGCGAACTCGCCGCTGATGCGGCCCTCGAGCGTGTTTCGGGCGGACAGCGGCTATGTTCAGATGAACATAGCCGGGTCGCTGGCGAGACTCGCCGATTGGGCCGGGCTGTAAGCCGCGCACGGTTCAGTTCAGGAAGCGCCGTCACGCTCTGGGATCTATGACATAATTGGGGCAACCTCACTTAGCGAGAGGGGCACGAAGGTGAAGACCGCAGCGCGTTTTCTTCTGCCGGCCGGGATCGCGGTGCTTCACGTCATGGCGCAGGCCGGTGGAGGAGCGACCACCGGCGGTGGCGGCCAGACAGGCTCCAGTGCGGGCTCCGTCGGCGGAATCAGAGGGTCCGAGACGCGCTCCGTATATATTTCCGGCAAGGTTGTCATGCAGGACGGTTCGGCGGTCTTGCAGAATATCGCCATCCAGAGAGTCTGCAGCGGGATCGCAAAAACGGTAGCCTACACCGACTCCAACGGGCGCTTCAGCTTTCAATGGAGCGACCGCAACCGTGTTCTCACCGACGCTGCCGATGCCGGATCCGGTTCCAGCCGGAATGGAGGTTCCGGCGGATTCGCCAGTTCTCAGTCCGCCGGCGGCGGTAACGTGCTGGCTGCCGATCCATTCGGGAGCCGGATGATCAATTGCGAGATACGGGCGAACCTGGCGGGATTCAGCTCCGGCGCGGTCCGGCTGTTCAACCAGGGGCCTGCAGACAGTCCCGATATCGGCGTTATCGTGTTGAGCCGGATCGCGGGTGTCGAAGGGTCGTCGATCAGCGTTACGTCGATGATGGCACCGAAGGAGGCCAGGAAGGCTTACGAACATGGCCTCCAGGCTCTTTTGAAGAACAAGCCCGGCGATGCCGCGAAGGATTTCGAGAAGGCGGTGGCGGTCTACCCACAATATGCCGACGCGTGGGTGGAGCTGGGCAGGATCCGCATCGAGCAGCAATCCATGGCGCCCGCCCGCGCCGCCCTGATGCAGGCCATGAGCTGCGATCCGAAACTGGTCACTCCCTATGTGGAGCTCGGCCTGCTGGCGGCGAAGGATGCCAACTGGCCGGAGTCGGGCAAGTACCTGGATCGCGCCGTGGAGTTAGATCCGGTCGACTATCCGCAGGCCTGGTACACCGATGCAGTTGCCAACTACAACCTGAAGAAATACGACGCGGCGGAGAAGGGCGCACGCATGGCGGTCAAACTGGATCTGCGGCATGCCAATCCGCGATCGGAATATCTGCTGGGGCTGGTACTCGCGGAAAAGCAGGACTACGCAGGCGCGGCGGCAGAGCTGAAAAACTACATGAACCTTGCTCCGAATGCTCCGGACCTGGCGCAGGTGAAGGATCAGCTTGTGCAGATCGAGAAGCTGATGGCGCGGCCAAGGTAGGTTCGAAGGGCACACTGGGCTCAGCGCGCTTCCATCCGGTACATCGGCATTCCCGATTGAAACATGCGGAGCGCCTTGCCATCCACGATCGTGTCGAAGACGACGCGCTCGGGAGTGAAATCCGGCTCAGCCGGACGGAACGTGGCTGGACCGGTGGCGATCAGGGCAGTCCCGTCCATGAGGAGCTTTCCTTTGAGGACGTAGACGCGGACCGCGCCCTCTTCGGGATTGTGATTGACGTAGCGGCCGGTATAGGCAGCGTATTCGACGGGTGTGTCGAACTGCTTCGGCCCGCTGTAGGCACTGTTGGTGAACCAATCGGGTCCGTGAGACACCTCGACGACCTTGCCGGACGCGCGCTGAAATAGAAACGGGAAATCGGCCAGTTCGTCGGATTCCACGCGAAAGCTGTTGGCCTGCATGGGCAGGAGCGGGGTCGAGCGGCCTTCCCGCTTGAGGAGCAGCCGATTGCCGTCCGCGGCGAATTCCAGGGTCTTTCCCGAGCCCGAATAGACGCCCGCGTAGTCGGCAGCGTTGGAGACCGCCGAAGGATCGTGCCGGGCCGGCGGGTCCGGCAGCGGTTGGTTGCGGATGGCCGTCTTGACCGCGGCGCTGGCCCACTGCACGAGCGGGCGATCGAGCCCGCCGTTTCCCATCACAACGATGCCGAAGCCGTCGTTCATGTGGGCTTCGAACAAGGTGGCGAATCCCGCGATCCCGCCGCCGTGGCTGATGACGGTATCGCCGTCCACGTCGCGAACGAAGATGCCATAAGCGTATTGGTTGAGCGCGGGCTTGGTGAGCATGGCGAAGGCACGATCCGAGAGCACTCTGCCGGCCGGCGCCATGCCACGGTTCAGAATCAGGCGCGCGTACGCGGCCATTTCGCCGGCCGTGGACGCGATGCTGCCATCGGCCGCCAGGTACTCGAACCAGGGCTCCTCGGCGTACTCGCCATTGTACGGCCATCGCGAATAACTCACCGGAAGCCTGGCCCGCAACGCGTCGACGATCGCGCCTTGGGTGGCGCTCATGCCGACGCGATCGAGCACCCGGCGGCGCACGATGGTTTCGTAGCGGGCGCTCTCAATGCGCTCGAGCACGTAGCCCAGAATCTGGAACCCGAGATTCGAATACCAGAAATGCTCGCCGGGAGCGTAGGACGGCACGAAATCGCGCACAGACCATGCGGCGAAGGGCATGGATGCGAGATCGGGGCGATAGTTCTGCAATC
>Ga0335079_10001818_pt1 | contig 24419 bp, 21 predicted proteins | sample Lox_Sample_33_FD_206719 | JGI IMG/M metagenome (GOLD analysis project Ga0335079, IMG submission 206719) | Soil microbial communities from Loxahatchee National Wildlife Refuge, Florida, United States - Lox_Sample_3.3 | ecosystem: Environmental > Terrestrial > Soil > Wetlands | place: USA...
GCATCGAAATCCTTCATGAGCAGCATCGGCTCGACGTTCTCGCCGACGTTCGCATTGCAGATGAACTTGATGCCCTCTTTCTCCATGAGCTCGATGCGTCGCAGGACCACCTCGCGCTTGTCGAGCTTCATGTTCGGGATTCCGTACATCAACAATCCGCCGGGCCGGTCGGCGCGCTCCAGCACCGTGACCAGGTGCCCCGCGCGATTGAGCTGCGCCGCGGCGGCAAGTCCCGCGGGCCCGGAACCGATCACGGCGACTTTCTTGCCAGTACGCAGGGGCGGAGCTGTGGGGATCACCCAGCCCTCTTCCCAGCCCTTGTCGATGATCGTGTTCTCGATGTTCTTGATGGTGACGGGCGGTGCGTTGATGCCGAGCACGCACGAGCCCTCGCAAGGCGCCGGACAAACGCGGCCAGTGAATTCCGGGAAGTTGTTCGTCTTGTGCAGCCGCTCGAGCGCTTCACGCCACAAGCCGCGGTACACCAGGTCGTTCCACTCCGGGATCAGGTTGTTGACGGGACAGCCCGAGGCTGCGCCCGAGATGAGCTTGCCCGTATGGCAGAACGGCACGCCGCAGTCCATGCAGCGGGCGGCCTGCTGGCGCAGCCGCCGCTCGTCCATGTGGAAATGGAACTCGTTCCAGTCGCGCACGCGCTCGAGGGGCGTGCGATCGACCGGAAGCTCACGAAGATACTCGATGAACCCTGTCGGCTTTCCCATGTACTTCTAATTGCCACCGACGCGCGCGAGATCGCGCGCATTCTCTTCAAATGCCGCCATGACGGCCTCATCGCCGCTCAAGCCCTGCTCGTGGGCGCGGCGGATGCACTCGAGCACGCGGGCGTAGTCCTTCGGCAGCACGCGCACGAAGCGCTTCACGCTCGCATCCCAGTTCGCGAGCACCTGACGTGCCCGCTCGCTGCCCGTGTATTGTCCGTGGCGCTCGATCATCTCGCGCACCGCCGCAATCTCTTCGGGATCCTCGAGCCGCTCGGCGGTCACCATCTGCGGATTCACGCGGTCGCGGAAATCGCCCTGCTCGTCCAGCACGTAGGCGATGCCGCCCGACATGCCGGCGCCGAAGTTGCGTCCCGCCGGACCGAGCACGACCACCCGGCCGCCGGTCATGTACTCGCAGCCGTGATCGCCGATCGCCTCGACGACCGCCTTCACGCCGCTGTTGCGCACGCCGAAGCGCTCGCCCGCCATGCCGCGCACGTAAGCCTCACCGGAGGTTGCGCCGTAGAAGGCCACGTTGCCGATGATGATGTTCTCTTCCGGCGCGAACTTCGAAGCCGCCGGCGGAAAGATGATGAGCTTGCCGCCCGAAAGGCCCTTGCCGACGTAGTCGTTGGCATCGCCCTCCAGAGTCAGCGTCATGCCTCGCGGCACGAAGGCCCCGAAGCTCTGCCCGGCCGATCCCGTGAAATGCAGCCGCACCGTATCGTCCGGCAGTCCGTCAGCGCCCCACTTGCGCGTGATCTCGCTGCCCGTGATGGTGCCCACCACGCGATTGACGTTGCGGATCGCGACGCGCGCTTCCACTTTCTCACCGCGCTCGATCGCCGGCTTGCACAGAGCGAGCAGCGTCGTCACATCCAGCGACTTCTCGAGCCCGTGGTCCTGCGCCATCTGCCGGTAGCGGCCCACCTCCGGTCCCATGTCCGGCTGGTAGAGGATGTTGCTGAAATCAAAGCCCCGCGCCTTCCAGTGCTCGACCGCCTTCTTCGGCTCCAGCCGATCGACGCGGCCGACCATCTCATCGAGCGTGCGGAAGCCGAGCTTCGCCATGATCTCGCGCAGATCCTGCGCGATAAAGCGCATGAAGTTCACGACATGCTCGGGCTTGCCCGCGAAGCGTTCGCGCAGCCGCGGATCCTGCGTCGCCACACCCGCCGGGCAGGTGTTCAAGTGACACACGCGCATCATGATGCAGCCGAGTGCGACCAGCGGTGCGGTGGCAAAGCCGAACTCCTCGGCACCCAGGAGCGCTGCGATCGCCACGTCCCGGCCGGTCTTCAACTGGCCGTCGGTCTCGACCGCGATGCGGCTGCGAAGATTGTTGAGCACGAGCGTCTGATGTGTCTCGGCCAGACCGAGCTCCCAGGGCAGTCCCGCGTGCGCAATCGAGGTCTGCGGTGAGGCTCCGGTGCCACCGTCGTAGCCGCTGATGAGCACCACATCGGCGTGCGCCTTGGCGACGCCCGCGGCGATCGTGCCCACGCCGACCTCGGCCACCAGCTTCACGCTGATGCGGGCGTTGCGGTTGCCGTTCTTCAGGTCATGGATCAGCTCGGCCAGATCCTCGATCGAGTAAATGTCGTGATGCGGCGGCGGGGAGATGAGACCCACGCCCGCGGTGGTATGCCGCGTCTTCGCAATCCACGGATACACCTTGGTGCCGGGCAGCTGCCCGCCCTCGCCGGGCTTGGCGCCCTGCGCCATCTTGATCTGCAGCTCCTGGGCGTTGACGAGGTACTCGCTCGTCACGCCGAAGCGGCCCGAGGCCACCTGCTTGATGGCTGAGTTCCTGGAGTCGCCGTTTGCGTCACGCACGTAGCGCTCCGGATCCTCGCCACCCTCGCCGGTGTTGCTCTTGCCCCCGAGGCGGTTCATGGCAATGGCGAGCGTCTCGTGCGCCTCCTTGCTGATCGAGCCATAGGACATCGCGCCCGACTTGAAGCGCCGCACGATGGCCTCCACCGGCTCGACTTCCTCGAGCGGCACGGACTCGGACGGCTTGAAGTCCAGCAGCCCGCGCAGCGTGCACAGGTGCTTCGACTGATCATCGATCAGCTGCGCGTAGGACTTGTAGGTCGCGAAGCTGTTCGTGCGCACGGCCTTCTGCAGCCGATGGATCGACTCCGGATTGAACAGGTGCGACTCGCCTTCGGCGCGCCACTGATACAGGCCGCCGGCAGGCAGCGACTGACCGTCGACGGCACGCGGCGGGAACGCCGCGCGATGGCGCATCAGCACTTCCTGCGCAATCACATCGACGCCGATGCCGCCGATGCGCGAGGCGGTGCCGGAGAAGTATTCGTCGATCACGTCCTGGCGCAGACCCACGGCCTCGAACACCTGGGCACCGTGATAGCTCTGCACCGCGGAGATGCCCATCTTGGACATGACCTTGATCACGCCCTTGGTCGCAGCCTTGACGAAGTTCTTGCACGCGGCCTTGTGGTCCACGCCGGTGAGAAGCTCCTCGCGGATCATCCCGTCCAGAGTCTCGAACGCGAGATAGGGATTGATGGCGCTGCAGCCGAAGCCGATGAGGAGCGCGAAGTGATGCACCTCGCGCGCCTCGCCCGTCTCGAGCACCAGGCTGACGCGAGTGCGCAGTCCCTCCCGGATCAAATAGTGATGCAGGGCCGATACGGCGAGCAGGGAGGGGACCGCGGCGAATTCCTTGTTCACGCCGCGATCGGACAGCACGAGGATATTGACCTCCTCGTCCTCCACCATGCGCCGCGCTGCATGGCGCAGCTCCTCGATCGACTTCACCATCCCCTTCTCGCCGCGCGTCGCGCGGAAGAGGATCGAGAGCACGCCGACCTTGAGGCCCGCGACATTGAGGCGGCGCACCTGCGCGAATTCCTCGTTCGTGAGCACCGGACCCTTGAGCTCCAGGCGCCGGCAATCGGCGCGCTGGGGCTTCAGGAGGTTGCCCTCCGAGCCCAGCCACACCTCCGCGGAAGTGATGAGCTCCTCGCGGATGCAGTCGATCGGCGGATTGGTGACCTGGGCGAAGAGCTGCTTGAAGTACTCGTACAGCAGCCGCGGCTTGCTCGACAGCACCGCAAGCGCGGCATCGTTACCCATGGAGCCCACGGCCTCGACGCCGTTCTTCGCCATCGGCTCGATCAGCACACGCTGGTCTTCGAACGTATAGCCGAAGGCGATCTGCCGCTGCAGCAGAAGGTCGTGATCCGGCGCCGGCACCTCGGGTGCGGGCGGCAGATCCTTCAGGTTCAGGAGATGCTCATCGAGCCACTGGCGGTATGGACGCTCGGAGACGACGGTACGCTTGATCTCCTCGTCCTCGATGATGCGGCCCTGCTCGGTGTCCACCAGGAACATGCGCCCCGGCTGCAGACGGCCCTTGCGCACGATCTTCTCGGGCGGCACGTCGAGCACGCCGGCCTCGGAGGCCATGATGACGAGGTCATCCTCGGTCACGTAATAGCGCGACGGCCGCAGGCCGTTGCGATCGAGCACGGCGCCGATCATCTTGCCGTCCGTGAAGGCGATGGACGCCGGGCCGTCCCAGGGCTCCATCAGGCTCGAGTGGTACTGGTAGAAGGCGCGCCGCTGGTCATCCATCGCCTCGTGGTTCGACCACGGCTCCGGAATCATCATCATCATGGCGTGCGGCAGCGAGCGGCCGGCCAGGACCAGGAGCTCGAGCGTATTGTCGAACATCGCCGAATCGCTCCCATACGGGTTCACGATCGGACGGATCTTCTTGGTGTCCTCGCCGAAGAGCTCGGACTCGAACAGCGCCTCGCGCGCGCGCATCCAGTTGATGTTGCCGCGCAGCGTGTTGATCTCGCCGTTATGGGCGAGATAGCGATAGGGGTGCGCGCGATCCCAGCTGGGGAAGGTGTTGGTGCTGAAGCGCGAATGCACCAGCGCCAGCGCCGACTCCATCGCCGGATGCTCGAGGTCCGCGTAGTACTGCGAGAGCTGCTCGGTGAGGAGCATGCCTTTGTAGACGATGGTCTTGTACGACAGGCTCGGCAGGTACCAGTACTCGGCCCCGTCCACCGTGGATGCGCGGATCTCGTTGTAGGCGCGCTTGCGGATGACGTAGAGCTTGCGCTCGAACGCCATGTCGTCGGTGAGCGCCGGATCGCGGCCAATGAACACCTGGCGCATGAACGGCTCGCTGCTCTTGGCGGTCTCGCCCAGCGTCGAATTGTTGGTCGGCACCGTGCGCCAGCCGATGATCGTCTGGCCCTCCGACTGCACGATGTGCTCGAAATGCTCCTCGAGCCGGCGGCGCTTGGTCGGGTTCTTCGGCAGAAACACGATGCCGCTGCCGTATTCGCCCGGGCCGGGCAGCGCGAGCCGTGCCTTCCTGGTGACCTCTTTGAGGAAGCTGTGGGGCATCTGCAGCAGCACGCCGGCGCCATCGCCGGTGTTGGCCTCGCAGCCGCAGGCGCCACGGTGATCGAGGTTGCGCAGGATCTGGATTGCCTGCTGGACGATCTGGTGCGACTTGCGCCCCTTCACGTCCACGACGAAGCCGACGCCGCAGGCGTCGTGCTCGAACCTGGGGTCGTAAAGTCCCTGCTTCCCGGGACGACCGGGACCGCGCCTCTTCGCGCGCGCGTCGCTGCGTTGCATCCCCATCCTCGACTCCTCCACGGGCACGGCGTGCCCGGCCTTCCCGCCGCGGACATCGCCGTGGCAGTTTTTCTGTCAAAAACTTTGCGTCAGGGGGCCGCGGAACGACCGCGGCGGGGCGGCGATGCCGAGAGCGCCGTTCAGCCGTTACCGGCCGGCGCGTCGCTCGCCTGCGTTTACCTGGGCTATGGCCCGAATATGAACGAGCGCGCCAGCGCGGTCAATCACCGTGCCAGACGCTGCACACCAGCGGTGCCGGAGGGCACTTTATGCCCCTTTTTCACGCACGGGGATCATGAGGAGCAGTCCCGCCAGCAGGAAGGCGATGCCGACTGCGACGCCGGCGCGCTGGCTGGCGAAGGCCGACGTGATGAGGGCGATCGAGAACGGCCCGACGAACGAGGTCGCATTGCCCGACAGGGCGTAGAGGCCAAAGAATTCATTGAGCATATGCGGCGGTGCGAGCTTCGCCATCAGGGCACGGCTGGTGACCAGGCCCCCCGTGACGAAGAACGCCATGAAGTTCTGTGTCACCAGGAAGATCTGGTCGGGCAGGGTCGGGAACAGGCCCTGTGCCCCCGCCGGAGCCGCATAGGGCACGAAGAAGATGCTTTGCGGGGTCAGCGAGCACACGACGATGTTCGCGATCATGCAGCCGGCGACGAACAGCATCGAGGAGAGCTTGGAGCCAATCTTCAGGTCGAGCCAGCCGGCAAACAGTCCGGCAAGAGTCGCGACGACGCTATTGATGAGACCCATGGTCACCAGCATGCGCGGCGTCCAGTGCAGCACGCCCGCCGCGACGACGCTGGTGAACAGCATCATGACCAGGAACCCCTCGTTATAGAGGAGCCGGGCGCCAAGGAAGAGCGCCGTGTTGCGGTACACCTTCAGCTGCGAGAGCGTGTGAGCGAGGGTCGAGATGCCGATGCGGATCGCCTCGCGCCAGCTGCGCGAGTTGGTCGGCGTGTCCGGGGTCAGGAAGAACATCGGCACGTAGAACGCCGCGATCCAGATCGCCGCGACGATGCCGACCGCGCGCTCCGGCTCGTGGGCGCCGACATTGAGTCCGAACCAGGGATGAGGATTACGGTCCCAGGCGAGCAGATAGAAGGCGAAGACGATGATGCCCATGAAATTGCCGAGACAGAATCCCAGCCCGCTCAGGAACCCCACCCGCTCGCGCGGCGCGAGCGTCGGCATCATGGCGCTCGTGAACACGGCCGAGTACTCAAAGCACATCGTGCCGCCCACGACGCACAGTGCGATCCATCCCAGTCCCGAGCTCATGCCCGGTGTCGCGTACCACAGGCCGATCATGCTCGGCACGCCGATGATGAGGCAGGCGACCAGCCAGGGCTTGCGCCGCCCGCCCGCATCGGCGATGGCGCCGAGCACCGGAGCGCTCAGCGCGACCAGGACCGCCCCGCAGCCCGTGAAATAGCCCCACAGCGACTGCCCGCGCACCGCATCGGGAATGACGACGGTGCTGAAGTAGGCGGCGAAGACGAAGATGTTGACGAGAACGTTGTAGGGACTGCGCGCCCCGTCGCAGATCGCCCACGCGAACTGAGCGACCTGGCTCGCCGGCCGCGGTGCGGCGGTGGACGTGACAACAGTGGCTGCGGCCTGGGCCATGGTCTCCCCCTCAACACTCTTTCTTATGACGGCAGTCTATCCCGGATTCTGATCCAGGGTCGCGAGGTGCTAGTGTGCGCGCATGATCGAGCACCTCGAGCTCAAGCTCCTCGCCCCGCCGGATCACCCGGCGTTGCCGGGACATTTTCCGGGCCATCCGCTCATTCCCGGCGTCGTTGTCGTCGACCTGCTGGTCGATGCGATCGCGCGTCATCTGCGCAGTGCGGTGGCGCTCGCGCGGCTGCGCCAGGTGAAATTCGCCGCGGCGCTCGAGCCGGCGTGCGAGGCGATTGCCGCCGTGGAGCTCGATGGCATGGCGTTGTCCTTTCGAATCGAGCAGGAGCGGCGGCTCATTGCCTCAGGCCAGCTCGAGCTTCGATCCCGAGCGCAGGCGGCATGAGCCGCGCTGCAGCGCTCCGCCGCGGCGGACTCGGCTTTCTGGGCGTGTTGCTCGCTTTTCCCTTGAGCGCCTGGAGTGACGACCTGCAGCTGGACGTACTGCTGAAGAGCATCTCCCACACGGGCCCCTCGTCGACGCCGTTCATCGAGGCGCACTTCTCGAAGCTTCTGGCGCGACCGCTCATCGTCGGCGGCAAGCTCGAGTACCTGGGACCGGATGAGCTCGCGCGCAGCATCGAGACTCCTTATAAGGAGCGCACCCTGGTGCGTGGCGATCAGGTGACCGTGGAGCGCGAAGGCTCCAAGACCCGTCAGTTCTCGCTGCAGCGGGCACCGGACCTGAAGAGCCTGCTGTCGAGCTTCGGGGCCTTGCTGTCCGGCAATCAGAGCGGTCTGTCGCAGCAGTTCGAGCCGCAGCTCACCGGCTCGGTGAAGGACTGGGCCTTGACGCTGACGCCGCGGGATGCGCATATCGCCGCGCGGATCCACTCGATCACCGTTCGCGGCAACGGCAGCGAGCCGCGCTGCATCACGACACTCGAGCCGAACGACAACGTCACGATCATGCTCCTGGGCGCCGCAACGGAGACCGAAGTGTCCGATCAGATTCAGCGCAGCAGTCTCGAGACGCTGTGCCAGCAGGCCGCTCTGCGCTAGCTTCACGTCCCGATGGCACGTTCAGGCGCCTCCGCTCTGGTGCTCCTCGTCTGGGCGGCAGCAATCGCCGCGGCCGCCGCGGTCATTTTTGCGCGCCTGCAGGTGAGCGGCGATCTGCGGCTGTTCATGCCCGCACCGCACACCTCGGCCGAGCGGCTCATCCTGCAGGAGGTGAGCGAAGGTCCCGGCTCGCGCCTGCTGATGCTGGTACTCTCCGGCGCCCCGCCGGATTCACTCGCGGCAAGCTCGCAGGCGCTCGTCGCGGCCTTGCGCACGGACGCTTCGTTCCGGCTGGTCTCAAATGGCGAGAACCGGCTCGATGTCGTGCCGGACCGGCTGCTGCCCTACCGCTATCTGCTGTCACCGACGCTCGATCACCAGCGTCTCGATGCGAACTACCTTCGCAGCGAGCTCACCGAGCGCCAGCGCGATCTCGCCTCCCCCGCCGCCTCCCTCCTCGAGCCCATCATCCCGCGCGACCCGACGCTCGAGATCGTGAAGCTGCTGCAATCGTGGGAGCCGGAGCACGAGCCGCAGACGATCGATGACGTTTGGTTCGATGCGAGCGGGAAGCGCGCGCTGCTCGTCGCCGAGACGGCCGCGGCGGCATTTGACCCGCAGGGCCAGAAGCAGACGGTGGCGCGCCTCGAGGCGCAGTTCCAGCGCGTGCGCACCTCACCGGCCGTGCAGCTCACCATTACCGGCCCGGGGGCGTTCTCGGTGCTCATGCAGGGACGCAGCGAAGCCGACGCCAGACTCGCGGGCATTCTCGATACGGCGGGCATGATCGGGCTCATGCTCCTCGCCTACCGGCGGGTACGGCCCATGCTCCTGGGCGCACTGCCGCTGGCGACAGCCGGCGTCTTCGGCCTGGGTGCAGTGGCGGCGCTCTTCGGCACCGTTCATGGCATCACGATTGCGTTCGGCTTCACGCTGATCGGCGTCGCGCTCGACTACCCGATCTACTTCTTCAGCCAGCAGATCCCGGGTGTCGCTCCCGAGGCCACAGCGCGCTCGATCTGGCCGACGCTCGCCATCGCGATCACCGGCATCGCCATCGCCTATCTCGCCTTCCTCGCCTCAGGTGTCACGGGTCTCGCGCAGCTCGCCTGCTTCAATGTCTGCGGCCTGATTGCTGCGGGCCTCTCGACCCGCTACCTGCTGCCGCGGCTCGCGGCGCCGGGGCGGTTCGACTACGCCGAGTCGCGTGTGGCTACGTGGGTTTTTGCGTCCGCCGCGCGCCTGCCGCGCCCGGTATGGCTGGCACCGGTGCTGGGGGTGCTCGCACTCGCGGTGCTGTTCCTCGTGCCCGGACCCCTGTGGGAGGACGACCTCGGACACCTGACGCCCGTGCCGCCGCAACTGCTCGCCCAGTACGAGTCGCTGCGTGATGAGATGGGCTCGCCCGATGTGCGCTACCTGCTCGCGATCGACGGCGCAGACCCCCAGTCGGTCCTCGCGAAAGAAGAGCGCCTCCCCGCGCAGCTGCAGCCGCTCATCGACAGCGGTGCGATCGCAGGTCCCGACTACGCAGCCCGCTACCTGCCTACGACGCTCGTGCAAGAGCGGCGGCGCGCGAGTCTGCCGTCGGATGCCGAGCTCGCGACGGCTGTGAATCAGGCGACTGCCGGCTTGGCGTTTCAGCCGGGACTGTTTGCGCCGTTCCTGAAGGACGTGGCGGCGGCCCGGGCACTCCCCGCGCTCACGCCCGCCGGACTTGCGGGCACGCCGCTGGATCTCGCGGTAGGAGCACTGCTCCTGACGCGCGACGGCCGCAGCACCGGACTTGTCACTTTCGCGCAGGTGCACGATCCGGCCGCGCTCGAGCGCTTCGCGGGCAGCTCCGGCGGCGTCATCTCGCTGCTGGATCTCAAGGCTGCCGCCGAGACCCTCGTCGCGCACCAGCGCATCCGCATCCTCTGGTGCGTCGCCGGCTCCGTGGTCCTGCTCGCGATCGTCATCCTGCTCGCGCTGCGCTCGGCATCCGCCGCGCGGCGCGTGATGACCCCGATGCTGCTCACCGCGCTGTCGACGCTCGCGATCCTGCACGCGCTGGGCGTGGTGCTGAATCTGTTTCATCTCATCTCGCTCGTGCTGGCGGCCGGATTGGGCATCGACTATGGGTTGTTCCTGGAGCGCTCCGGGGTCGATCCCCCGGCTCGCCGACGCACGCTGCACGCAGTCATCATCTGTGCCGCCGCGGCCAGCGTCGTCTTTACGGTGCTCGCGACCTCCGCGCTGCCGGTACTGCGCTCGATCGGCGTGACGGTCGTGATGGGCGTCATCGGCAACTTCCTGCTGGCGCTCATTCTGGTGACACCGCGCGGGGAGGCGGCAGCGCTTGCTCGAGCGCCGTGATTTCGAGGGGCTGATCCCGCACGCGGGGACGATGTGTCTGCTCGAGCGCGTGCTCGAGTGGGACACGAACCGGATTCTCGCCGCTACCACCACGCATCGCGCACACGCAAATCCTCTGCGGCTCGCTCAGCATCTGCATGCCGTGCACCTGTGCGAGTACGGCGCCCAGACGATGGCCATTCACGGCGGATTGATCGCACGCGCGGCGGGCTCACGCGCTCAGCCCGGTATGCTGGTGTCGCTGCGCGACGTGGAGCTGTACTGCGATGATCTCGATGATCTGCCGGGTGAGCTTCACATTGAGGCGCACAGTCTTCTCGTGAGCGAGTCGAGCTGGCAGTACCGCTTTGAAGCGCGGCACGGCCGCACACTCCTCGGATCCGGCCGCGCCGCCATCATCGCCCGTGCGCCGTTCAGCTCCTCGTCAGCTCCAGGCTGAGTGCCAGCTGCCCGGAGAGCCGCTGAACGATGCGGCGTGGCGCGCCGCGAGCGAGCGCCTCGAACAGCGGCAACGCGCATGACATTGCGTTGCCCGCGATGAGCGCGGCATTCGCTTCGTGCACCGTCGCCTCTTGTGCGCCTTCTGATTCGACGATCCCGATCGCGAGTCGACTTCGCGCACGCGCAGTGCGCTCGGGAGCGAGCACCAGCGCGCACGCAAATGCGCCCTTCGAGCGCGACAGGGTTCCCAGCGGTCCGCGACCCTCGATGTCGTAGGCGACGAGGAGCATCGGCCGCAAATCGGCGAGCGCCTGCGCCGCCGCGCTCAGCAGTCCTTCCGCAAACGTGAACTGCTGGGCCGCCACGGCCGAGTAAGCCTCCTGACAGCCGGTCGCAATCGCCCAGTAGCCGGCCGCGGCGTTATGCACCGAGTTGTGAAACTTCGTCGGAGACGTGAGCTCGGGCGACCTGGCAATGGTTTCGCAGATCGAATCCGCCACCGCCAGATCGCCGTAGGTCGATGCGAACACGCTTGGCAGCGTCTTCGGGTCGCGTGTCGCGTGGGCACAGGCCTGCGCGGCCACTTCGAGCGCGATAGCCACCGTATCCGGGGCACGACGCCGCTCGGTGGGCGCCAGCAGCTGCGGCGCCGGCCGCGGCGCGGGGCTGGCCGGCGCGGCCTCCTCGCCGCGCAGGATTCGCGCGCCCGCTTCCCAGCCTGGCAGACGTGGAGCCCACAGTCCGATGCCTTCCACCCACAAGGTGGCGGGGCTCATACGCCGAACAGCAGCGAGCAATTGCTGCCGCCGAAACCGAAGGAGTTGCTTAACGCGCGGCGGATCGGGCGCTCCTGGTTCTCCAGGCACACGCGCGCCCCGCACACCGGATCTACTTCGGTCGTATTGAGCGTGCCGGGTGCGAATGCATGCTCGAGCGCGAGCAGCGAGATCACCGCCTCAACGATCCCGGCCGCGCCCAGTGTATGCCCGGTCCACCCCTTCGTTGAGCTCGCCCGGGTCGTCGCGGGAAAGAGCTCGGCGACGACGCGGCCTTCGATCTCATCGTTCTTGGGCGTCGCCGTGCCATGCAGATTGATGTAGTCGACTTCGCTCGCCGCCACGCCGGCGCTCTCGAGCGCCCGGGTGATGGCCGCACGCGCGCCCGCCCCTTCCGGATGCGGCGCCGACATGTGGTAGGCATCGCTCGATTCGCCGTGCCCCAGTAGACGCGGACCCGTGGCATCGCGCTCGAGCAGGGCGAACCCGGCGGCTTCGCCGAGATTGATGCCCTTGCGAGCGGTGTCGAAGGGTCGGCAGCGATCGGCCGAGATGATCTCGAGCGAATTGAAGCCGTAGAGCACGCTGTCACAGAGCGTGTCGGCGCCGCCCACGATGGCCGCATCTGCAAGTCCGAGCCGCATCAGCCGCTCGGCGTAGGCGAAAACCTTGGCACTCGAGGAGCAAGCGGTCGCGATCGTGACGCACAGGCCCTCGAGCGCGAGTGCGTGCTGCACGAACTCTCCCACCGCATGCGGCGCGTGAATGATCGGCCGGCGCAGCGCCGGCGGGAACTGCCCATCGGGCTCGAGCTCGCGGTAGCCCTGTTCGGTCTCACCGATGCCGGCGGTCGAGGTGCCGACGATCAGGGCGATGCGGCGGGCGCCGTAGTGTTGGCGCGCTGCGAGGACGCGCTGCAGGAATCCATCGGCCCCGAGCGCCCGCCAGGCGAGGCGATTGATCCGGCAATCCCAGTACGCGAGAGCTGCCGGCAAGGCCTGCGACTCGAGTCCGGGGACGCGTCCGATCCAGGTGGGGAGCGGTGTCGGGGTGAAGTCGTTCGGAGTGAGGCCGCTGCGCCTTTCGCGCAGGGCATCGAGCACAGCATCGCGCCCCGAGCCGGCGGCGCACACGAGACTGTAGGCGCTGATGTGAAGCGGCGGCACTCGCATCGGCTCGCCCGGTCGGTCGGCTGAAGGGGCGCTCGGTGCGCCGTCTAACGGGTCACGCGATGCGCGTCGATGTAGCCCGCGAGGGAGCGCAGGGACGCGAATATGCGCTTGTTTTCGTCATCTTCCGAGCGCAACTGGAAGCCGTAGCGCTTGGAGATCTCCAGCGCGATTTCCAGGGCGTCAATCGAATCCAACCCAAGTCCGGAGCCGAACAGTGCCGCCTGCGGGTCGATGTCCTGGGGCGAGACGTTCTCGAGGTTGACGGCGCTGACGATGAGCTGCGCGAGCTCGTGCTCGGCGGGAGACTGCGTGGCGGACATGGCGCAGAATCGTATCACAGGGATCCTGCGGGCCTTCGCAGGCGCAGCAAACGGGGGTTAGCGTAAGCTTCGCCAGTGGCACTACCACCCATGATCGTCCGTGAAGACATCCGCCTCGCACCGGCGGGCCCGGTGCCGCGGATCGAGTACATCGCGCTGGCGGCCGGACAGCCCGTCGGCGAGGACGTGCTTGCCGCGGTGGTGTTCGGCGATGCCGAACGGCGACTGAATGATCCGCGCTGTGTCTGCGTGGGCCTGGAATCGCTCTCCTCCCCCGCCGTCGCCGAAATCTGGCGCGGCACCGGACCAGTGCGCATCGGCTTCGCCGGCGCCGTGCGCTACACCATGGATGAGGAGTTCCTTGCGGGGGCGGTGGAGCTCGACGAGCGGGAGTACGGCGGGCTGGCCGCGGCGGCGCGGGCGGCGTATTCGGCCATCGACCGCTTCCAGTCGCAGAGCACTCATCCGCACCTCTTGCGGATGTGGAATTACTTCGACGGCATCAACCGGGGCGAGGGTGATGCCGAGCGCTACAAGCAGTTCTGCCTCGGACGTGCCGAGGGCATCGGCTCCAGAAGCCCGGCGGAGTATCCCGCGGCCACCGCGATCGGCCGCCGCGACGGCAGCCCCATCCTGCAGATCTATTGGCTCGCCGGCCGCCGGCCCGGCGTGCCCCTCGAAAATCCGCGACAGGTGAGCGCCTATCGCTACCCGCGCCACTACGGCCCCGAGGCCCCCCGCTTCTCGCGCGCGATGCTGGTGTCGAGCCGCCTGCTCATGATCTCCGGCACTGCAAGTGTGATCGGACATGCGTCGCACCATCCGGGCGATCTCGGCGCGCAGCTCGGCGCCACGCTCGAGAACCTCGCGAGCCTGCGCCACCGTGCCGCCGCGAGCGGCGGTCCGGGCGATGAGTGGAGTGCCTCGACGGTGCTGAAGATCTATTTGCGCGAGCGCGAGATGGCCGCGACCGTCGCCAGCTGGCTTGCCGAGGAGCTGCCCTCACCGGTGCAATACATGATCCTCGCGGCCGATATCTGCCGCTCGGAGCTGCTCATCGAGATCGACTGCCTGCACCAGCAGCCCTGAACTCGGCGACCAGCTTTGCGAGCGCCTCACGCTCGATCTTGCCGACATCGTTGCGCGGCAGCGCGCTCACCAGCACGAGCGGCCTCGGCAGAAACGCCGGATCCACGGCGCGGCTCAACTGCTCGCTGATGCTCTCGGCGGCAAGTCCCGGTGCGACGACCACCGCCGCCACGCGCCTCACGGCGGCATCGCCCGCCGGGTCCGGCTGAAACACGACGGCATCCTGCACGCCCGGCACGGCGAGCAGGCGCCGCGTGAGATCGGCGGCGGAGCTGCGCTTGCCTGCCACCTCGATCATGTCGGTGTTGCGCCCGCGGACGATGAAGCGGTGGTCGGGGAGTACTTCGATCATGTCCTGCAGCGTGGTGGGCGCATCGAACCAGGCTGCGCTCACTTCGGCCGAATCCTCGCCCGCTCTTAAGCGGACCCCGGGATACAGCCACCACGCCGGCTCCTGCGCCGTGCGCCGCGTGGCGATCACGCACGTCTCGGTCGAGCCGAACATCTCGAGCATCATCGTGCCCAGCTCGCGCTCAACGCTGACGGCGAGCTCCGCATCGAGGGGTGCCGTCGCCGACAGAACCACTGCGATCGCGGGAAACCGCTCACCGGAGCCGACGAGCGCACGCAGATGAACCGGCGTCGTGACGAGGATCCGGGGCTCGGGCACATCGTCCAGGGCCCGGGCGACATCGGCCGGGAACAGCGGCCGGCCCGCGTGGACCGCCATGCCGGCCAGCAGCGGCAGCAACACGGAGGTCTCCGTGCCGTACATATGCTGGGGCGGTACGGTGGCGACGATCGAAGGGCGCGCAAGACCGTGACGGGGCGCCAGGCAGTCGCGGATCCGCGTGGCATTGAGGGTGCTGCTCGCGAGGAAGTTGCCCCAGCGCTTCACGTGCGGGCGCGGCTTGCCGGTGCTGCCGGAGGTGAACGCGATCGCCGCCTGCATGCGCTCGGGAATCGCAGGGCTCAGGCCCCGCGGATCGGCCAGAGGCCCGCTCTGCGCCATCGCCCGTGCAACGCTCTCATCGTCGCAGCGGAAGCTCCCGGGGTACTGTGCCAGCACCTCCTCGACCACCTGCGGTGCGCGCGAGGCCGGCAGCAGGTTCGTGCGGCCGCGCAGGAGCGCGGCACACCAGCCGATCAGGAAGGCATCGCGGTGCTCGCACAGATTCACCAGCGCGCCCGAGGGCGGCAGAGTCATCGCCAGATGCCGCACGGCGCCCATGAATTCGCCGACCGAGACGACGCCGCTCTCGCGGTAGATCAGCGGCCGGCCCGGGTCGGAATCGGTAAGCAGCGGCACCGGCATGCGCGAGCCGTTACGCGAGGCGCCGGAAGATGAGCGAAGTGTTCACGCCGCCGAAGGCGAAGTTGTTGCTCATGACGTATTCGACGTCGAGGCGGCGGCCCGCGCCCACGATGTAGTCGAGCTCGCCGCAGCGCGGATCGATGCGATCGAGATTGAGCGTCGGGGCGAACCAGCCGCCGTTCATCATCGCCACGCTGAACCAGGCTTCGATCGCGCCGCAGGCGCCCAGCGTGTGGCCGAGGAAGCTCTTCTGCGAGCTGATCGGGACGCTGCGCCCGAACGCCGCCGCGGTCGCGCGCGACTCGGCAATATCGCCGTGCTCGGTCGCCGTGCCGTGACCGTTGACGTAGCCCACCGCGGAGGCGCCGATGCCGGCGTCACGCAACGCGAGCTGCAGCGCACCGTTCATCGTGGTCTCTTCGGGCTTGGTGACGTGCATGCCGTCGGAATTGGTGCCGAAGCCTACGATCTCGGCGTGGATCTTCGCGCCGCGCGCCCGGGCGTGATCGAGCTCTTCGAGCACGAGGATGCCGGCACCCTCGCCCACCACGAGGCCGTCGCGATCGCGGTCGAAGGGCCGCGGCGTGGCTCCCGCCTCAGCGTTGCGGCGGCTCGTCGCATAGAGAATATCGAAGGACATGGCCTGCGTCGGACACAGCTCCTCCGCCCCGCCCGCCAGCATCACGGCCTGCGCGCCGTGACGGATCGACTCGTAGGCGTAACCGATCGCCTGACTGCCGGAAGTGCAGGCGCTCGAGGTCGGGATGATGCGGCCGCGAAAGCCGAAGTAGATGCCGATATTGGCCGCTGCCGTATGCGGCATCATGCGCACGTAGGAGTTGGCGTTGAGGCCGGAGGAAGCGCCCTCGAGCAGCATCACCGCGAATTCCTTCAAGTCCGGCGTGCTGCCGATGGAGGAGCCGCAGGCAACGCCCACGGAGCCGCTGCGGAGCAGCGGATCGTCCTTGAGCCCGGCATCCTCCAGCGCCAGTTCCGCCGCCCGCACCGCCAACTGCGACACACGCCCCATGCCGCGCGTCTGCTTGCGGGTCCAGTGCGCAGGGATCGCGAACGATTCGATCGGTGCCGCGAGCTTCGCGTTGAGATCGGTGAAGCGCTCCCACTCGGTCATGTAGCGCACGGCATTGCCCTGCCCGTGCAGGCGGGGCTCGATCTCGGACCAGCTCGAGCCGAACGCGGTCACGCCGGCCATGCCGGTGATCGCCACCCGGTGCATCAGCACAGTCCGCCGTTGACGGAGATGACCTGCCGGGTCACGTAGGCAGCCTCGGGCGAGAGCAGGAAAGCCACCACGGCCGCCACTTCATCCGCCGTGCCCGTGCGCTGCATGGGGATCAGTTTGAGGATCTCCTCGAGCGGCACCTCGTGCGAGAGCATCTCCGTGTCGGTGAGGCCCGGCGCGACACAGTTCACGGTGATCTGGCGCTTGGCGAGCTCGACCGCGAGCGCCTTGGTCGCGCCGATGATGCCCGCCTTGGCGGCGCTGTAGTTCACCTGCCCCCGATTGCCGATGATTCCGGACACCGAGGCCATGGTCACGATCCGCCCCGGTGCGCGCCGGCGCACCATGGGCATGACCAGAGGCGAGAGCACGTTGTAGAAAGCGTCGAGGTTGCCGCGGATCACGTTGTCCCAGCTCTGGGCCGTCATGGCGGGAAACGCGGCATCATCGGACAGACCGGCGTTGCACACGACGCCGTAATAGGCGCCGTGGGCTTGCACGTCCGCACCCAGCAGCTCCGCGCAGCGCTCCCGATCGGTCACGTCGAACTGCAATACGCGGGCGCTGCGGCCGAGGAGTCGCGCCTGCTCGGCCACGGCCTCGGCGGCCTCGCGCTGCGCGCGGCAATGCACGACGAGGTCGTAACCGTCGCGCGCGGCGCGCAGCGCCACGGCTCGGCCGATGCCGCGGCTCGAGCCGGTGATCAGGACCGTGCCGCTCATGCGCTCTGTCGCCGGCACAGCTCGGAGAGCAGATCCAGGCGCCGCACCGGATCGGCGACGAACGGGTTGGATTCGTCCCAGGCGTAGCCTGCGAGGATCGCGCACACCATGCGGCGAATGTCGGGCTGCTGATAGGGCGCGAAGGCGATGTGCTGGAAGCGCCCGTCGTACCACGCCTCCACGTAGGCGCGGAAGCAGGCGATCCCCTTGCGCAGCGGCTGCTCGAAGTCCCGCGTCCAGTCCACCGACTCGCCCGCGAGCTGCCGGTCGAGCGCGTGAGCCGCCTCGCTCGCCCCGCGCATGGCGATGGTGACTCCCGAGGAGAACACCGGGTCGAGAAACTCGGCGGCATTGCCCAGGAGCGCAAATCCCGGTCCGTGCATCGCGCGCACGCTGGCGGCGTAACCCGCAAGCTCCCGCACCTGCGTGTCCCACACCGCGTCGCGCAAATGGCGTGACAGCACCGGATCCTCGGCGAGCAGCGCTTTCAGCTTCTCGGCCGGCGTGCCGGGGTAGCGGGCGATGAACTCACGCCGCGCCGCGGTGCCGATCGAGCAGCGCCCGTTGCCCAGTGGAATCAGCCAGTACCACACGTCGTGATGCACGGGATGGATGGTGACGAGGACTTTCTGGCGGTCGTAGCCCGGAGCCGGGTTCGGGTCCCCGACATGGGTGAAGAGCGCATGGCGGCCCGGGAAGTCGGACGGCTGCTCCAGGTCCAGCAGCCGCGAGAGCGTGCGCCCGAAGCCGCTCGCATCCAGCGCGAAGTCCGCCTCGATCTCGCGCACTTCGCCCGCGGCGGATTTCGACGTGAGCCGCAGGCGCCCCGCGCCCGACTCCACCGCCGTGATCTCCTGCTCGTAGCGCATCTCCGCGCCCAGGCGTCCGGCCTCATCGGCCAGGACTTTGTCGAAGCGGGCGCGCTCGACCTGAAAGGTCGTCGCGCGGCCCGGAGTCAGGCGATCGCTGAAATCAAAGGCGCCGTACTGATCGGAGCGCGCGAAGGCCGCGCCATCCTTGAGCTGGAAGCCACCGGCCTCGACGGCATCGATCATGCCCGCCTCGGCGACGAAGTCCAGGCAGTGCACGAGCAGGCTTTCGCCGATCGAGAAGCGCGGGAAGCGCTGCCGCTCGAGCACCAGCACGTCGCGCCCGCGGCGGGCGAGGAGCCCGGCGGCAATCGCACCTGCCGGTCCGGCTCCGATCACGACAACCTGTCGGCGTTCGGTGTTCATGAGCGCCAGAAGGGGTAGAAGTTGAACCACTGCAGCGGCTCGAGCGCGAGGTAATGCGCGAGCCGGTCGGCGAAGCGCTGTGCCGCCTGGGCGAGCACCGCGTCGCGCTCCGGGCGCTGCCAGCGGATGACCTCGGCGAAGCGCTCGAAGTACACGTGATTGCGGCCGGCGCGGCGCAGGCAGAACAGCAGGTACACCGGACAGTCGAGCAGCGCGGCCAGCACGTACGGACCGACGGGAAGCGGCGCACGGCCGCCGAGAAAATCCACATCGACGGTGCGTCCGCCGTGCACCGGCACGCGATCGCCGGCAATCACCACCCACTCGCCGCGCTCGATCCGCGACTTGAGCTTGAGAGCCGTCGGGGCATCTAGCTCGGTGACCTGGATCAGCTCGACCTCCGAGGCACCGACCATGCGCAGCATCTCGTTGAAGTACGCCGCGTGGCGGGTATGGACCAGCACGTTCAGCCGCACCCGATCGTTCAGGTGCGCCAGCGCCCGGCACACCTCGAGATTGCCCAGGTGCGAGCCGATCACGAGTACCCCGCGCGTCGCCTTCGCCGCTGCGCTCATGCCGGCATGGTCAGCGAACGACAGCGCGTTGTAATCCAGCCGTCCCGACCACGCATCGAGCTTGTCGCGGATGGCATGGGCGAAGGCACTCACGTGGCCGTACACACAGCCTCGGGTCGGACCGATGCCGCGCTCGGGAAGGACGCGCTGTACGCGCGCGAGATAATCCCGCGAGATGGCCCGCGTGCGCGGGCTGAAGAGGAAGAAGTAAAGGGCGATGCCGTGGACCAGGACCGCGGTCACGGGCCGGGACAGGAGCTTCAGCCCGACGACCGACAGGCGCATGAGCACGAGCGCCCCGCGCTCGCGGGTGCTGGCCCAGCTCGCCTGAGCGACGGCGCCCCCGGAGCTCACCGGCGTGCCCCCAGGAGCCGGGGCAGGCGGCGTAGCATCCCGAACACCAGCCGTGTCTGCATCGCGACCATCCGTGCATTGTCCCGAAGCAGGCGGAAATGCGATACCCCGTCCAGCGGGTAGGTTACCGCAGTGTCGATCCAGCGCAGCGGCACGCCGCGCCAGTACAGCCGCACGAGAATCTCGACATCGAAATCCATGCGTGCGCCGATCGGCTCCTCGCTGAGGAGCGTGAGCACCGGCGCGAGCGGATAGAGCCTGAACCCGCACAGGGCATCGGGGATCGAAAATGAGAGTGTGTTGAGCCAGACCATCGCGTGCGTGAGATAGCGGCCGTAGAGCCTCACTTTCGGGATGCTGCGATCGAAGAGCGGCCGGCCGCAGATGAGCGCTTCGGGGTGGGCGCGCGACTCCGCCACGAAGCGCGCCACGTCGGACAGGGCGTGCTGCCCATCGGCATCGACCTGCAGCGCGTGCGTGTAGCCGAGCCGCGCCGCCGCCTGGAATCCCTCGAGCACGGCGACGCCCTTGCCGCGGTTGTGCGGCAGCCGGATCAGTGTGGCGCGCGGACTCGAGGCGGCGAGCCGCTCGAGCTCCCGGGCGCACTCGGCGCCCGAGCCATCGTCCACCAGCAGGCAGGGGAGTCCGGCGGCATGCACGGCGTCCACGACACGTCCAATCGCCCGCTCATGGTCATAGACCGGGATGACCGCGCACGGGTTCATGCCGCGATCAGCTGCGGACAATGCGCTCGATGGCGTGCGTCAGATCCCCGACCGTGCGGACCGCGCGGAAGTCCTCGGCGGTGATCTTGCGGCCGGTGGCCCGGCGCACGTGATCGATGAGGTCCACCGCATCGATACTGTCGATCTCGAGGTCATCGGCGAGCCGGGCCTCGGGAGTGATGCGTGCCGGATCGAGCCCGAAGAGCTCCACCAGGGAGGCGCGGATCATGCCGGTGATCTGTTCCGCGTCCATCGGCTAAGGGCTCCGGGCGAGCTCGCGCGTGAACAGCTCGAGCAGGTGGCGGTTGAATTCACGGCCCGCCAGCGGCGCCGGCGCGCCCCGGCGGAACGGCTCCGGGTCGATGTCCGAGCCCGCGCGCATGGCGAAACGGATGCGCCGCTCGGGAATCCGGTACCACGGTTGGTGCTTGCCCAGGGTGGGTGGATCAGAGCTCATATAAACAGGTGTCACGACCCTCGCGGCGCGGATCGCGATGGCGGCTGCCCCCCGATGAAATTGCAGCGGTTGTCCGGGCATCGTGCGCGTGCCCTCGGGAAACATTATTACACTTTGTCCCTGCCGAAGTGCATCCGCGGCGCCCTCGATCATCTGGTCGGTGGGACTGTTGCTGACGCAGCCCGCGGCGCGTGCCGCCGCGCGCGTGAAGGGATTCCTCCACAGCGCCTGCTTGGCGACACAACACAGATCCGGTACGGCGGCGAGCACGATCACCGCGTCGATGAGCGTTGGGTGATTGGCGAGGATGAGCTGTCCGGGCCGTCCCAGGCGCTCGAGGCCCTCGTACTCCTGGGTGATCGCGCCCAGAAATACCGCCAGGCGCAGAAAGCCGCGCATGCCGGCAGAGATCGCACGCCGTGCGCGCGTGCGCCGCGTGAGCTCGCTCCCCGGCACGAGCCGCGCGAGCGGCAGCACGACGAGCGCCAGGGCGAGCGCGGCAATGCCGAACTCGATGTAGCAGATCGCGGTGGCGATGAAACGCCAGGCGCGGTCGAGTGACGAAGTGCGACGCGCGTGCAAATTCACGCGCGGGAGTATTGCATCAACAAACGATGTGCCGTAACGTTCGCGCCGCATACGGACCCGGAGGTGTGGCGAAGCTGATGAACAAGCGTAAAGCGTCGAATGACAGCGAGCCTGGGCCCCGCCTGAAGCGGGTTTCCGAATACCTCGAGCGCAATTTTCCCGACTTTTTCGCCGAGGCGCGCTTCCAGGTCGGTGATGACGATTACTTTCTGTACGCCCGCTTCGGGCAGTACCTCGCGCGTGCCATCGAGAGCAATCGCGCCCCGCTTTCCAAGATCAACCGCGGCTTCACCGTGCTGAACAAGATGGCACGGATGTCCGCCAAGCATCCCGGCATCCGGCAGATGCTGGTCTCCGGCCCGCTCGAGTACATCGTGGATGCGCCCCGGGCCCGGCGGCTCGCCCAGAAGCGCCTCTCCCCGGTCGCACAGGGATACCTCGAGAGCCTGTGCGAATGACCTGAGGCGCAGCGTTCCGGCTGCGACCTGCGACAATGGCGCCATGAGCTCCCTCGGGCAGGTGGCGATCTTCCTCGCGGCGGCGGTCATCGCCGTCCCCCTGTTCCGCTTGCTGCGCCTGAGCTCCATCCTCGGCTATGTCGCCGCCGGGCTCGTGATCGGCCCCTCCGGCTTCGGTCTGATCCATGGCGTCGGCAATATCCTGCAGGACGCAGAGTTCGGCATCGTACTGCTGCTGTTCGTCATCGGCCTTGAGCTGCAGCCGACACGCCTGTGGGTCCTGCGGCGCACGGTCTTCGGGCTGGGCAGCGCGCAGGTGGCGCTGTGCACGCTGGTCCTCGCGCTCGCCGCCTGGCTGCTGGGGCTGCCGCTGATGGCGGCGCTCATCGTCGGCTTCGGCCTCTCGCTCTCCTCCACGCCGCTCGTCCTGCAGGTGCTGGCCGAGCGCGGGCAGCTGCGGATGCAGCACGGCCGCTCCGCCTTCGGCATCCTGTTGTTCCAGGACCTCGCGGTACTGCCGATGCTGGCGGTTCTGCCGCTGCTCTCGGGCAGCAGCACGCATCCGGAACAGGCATGGTGGATGGGCCTCGCCCGGCTTGCCGCAGTGATCGCCGTCGTCATCGTCGCCGGCCGCCTGCTGCTGCGCCCTGCGCTTCGGATCGTCGCCCGCGCCCGCTCCACGGAAGTGTTCACGGCCGCGGCACTGCTCACCGTGATCGGTGTGGCGCTCGCCGTCAGCCAGGTGGGCCTGTCGATGTCCCTGGGCGCCTTCCTGGCCGGCGTACTGCTCGCCGACAGCGAGTTCCGGCACGAGCTCGAGGCCGATATCGAGCCGTTCAAGGGGCTGCTCCTCGGACTCTTCTTCATCGCGGTCGGCATGTCGGCCAACCTGGGCCTGTTCCGCTCCGAGCCCCTGACCATCCTCGGGATCACGTGCGGATTCCTGGTGTTGAAGACATTGCTGATCGCGGCTCTGGGCAAGCTCACGGGCCACCCGGGCGATTCGGGCCTGCGCCTCGGGTTCACGCTGCCCACGGGCGGTGAGTTCGCCTTCGTCCTGTTCACGCTCGCGGCTCGCCAGAACCTGCTCTCCGCGCACGTGGCCGACATCCTGGTGCTGTGCGTGACGCTCTCGATGATGCTGGGACCGCTTCTCATCGGGCTCTACGACCGCGTCCTCGTGCGCTGGCTCGCGCCGCACCGCAAGCGCGAGTTCGACACCATCGAGCCGCGCGAGGAAGGCGTGATCATCGCCGGCTTCGGCCGCTTCGGTCAGATCGTCGCGCGCGTACTGCGTGCCCGGCACATTGCCTTCACGGCGCTCGATTCCAACCAGACTCATGTCGATTTCATCCGCCGCTTCGGCAACAAGGTCTATTACGGGGATGTCTCCCGGCTCGAGCTGCTGCGCGCGGCGGGGTGTGAGCGCGCGTCGGTATTCGTGCTGGCGATCGATGACGTGGAGGCCTCGCTGCAGACCGCGCAACTTCTGATCACCCACTTCCCGCAGCTCAAGGTGTTCGCGCGGGCGCGCAACCGCCAGCACGCCTTCGCGCTCATGGACCTCGGCCTGCGGTATATCGTGCGCGAGACTTACGGCTCGAGCCTGGAAATGGCCGAGGCCGTGCTGCAGGCGCTCGGAGAGCCCGCCGCCACGGCGCGCGGCGCCGTGAAGAAGTTCCGGCGGCACGACGAGTCGACGCTCGCGGCGCAGTACGCCGTCAAGGACGACGAGGAGAAACTGGTCGCCGCTTCCTTCGAGGCGGCCCGCCAGCTCGAGCGCCTGTTCGAGGCGGATGCCGCCGCGGAAGTGCGTCCGGCGGCTTCCGGTGATTCGGTATCATAAGCCCGGCCTGAACGGGCGCCTCGACACTCACCGAAAGGAACTCCGATGTCCAAGCTGACTGCGACCGTGACTTCCACATCCCTGGTCGTGCTGTGTGCGTTCGCCGCGAACGGCGCGGGCGCTACGCCGGCGACCTACCAGCTCGATCCGTCGCACACTTATCCGAGCTTCGAGGCCGCCCACTTCGACACCTCCATCCTGCGCGGCAAGTTCAACACGACCTCCGGCAAGGTCGTGCTCGACAAGGACGCGAAGACCGGTTCGGTCGAGGTGAACGTCGATGTGTCCTCGATCGATTTCGGCAATCCCAAGCTCAACGACCACGTCCGCAGCAACGACCCGAAGATGTTCGATGCCGTGAAATTTCCTACGGCGACCTACAAGGGCACGCTCACCCAGTTCAAGGACGGCGCGCCGACAAAAGTCGAGGGCACGTTGACGCTGCATGGCTTCACCAAGCCCGTCACCCTCACGATCAACCAGTTCAAGTGCATCATGAGCCCGCTCATGCACAAGGAAGTCTGCGGCGCCGATGCGGAAGGCACGCTCAATCGCTCCGACTTTGGTGTGAGCTACGGCGATAACTTCGGCTTCAACATGACGGTGAAGCTGCGCATCGAGGTCGAGGGCGTCCGGGCGGATTGAGCTGCTCCCTCACCCGCGTGACCGATCGGGCACGGGAGATCCGGGACTACTG
>Ga0335079_10001819_pt1 | contig 24416 bp, 13 predicted proteins | sample Lox_Sample_33_FD_206719 | JGI IMG/M metagenome (GOLD analysis project Ga0335079, IMG submission 206719) | Soil microbial communities from Loxahatchee National Wildlife Refuge, Florida, United States - Lox_Sample_3.3 | ecosystem: Environmental > Terrestrial > Soil > Wetlands | place: USA...
TATCTTGGATCGCTGCTGCGCAAGATCCGCAAATTCGGATTCCATCTGCACTCATTGGACATCCGGCAACACGCGCGCGTTCATGCGCAGGTCATCAAGCAACTCGGAACCAATCTCGCCGCCAAGCCAGAGTCTTCCGAAGCTCGCGAACTGCTCGATACGTTCGAGACAATCCGCAAGCTGAAGCAAACGTATCCACCGGAATCCATCCGACAATATGTCATCAGCGGCGCGGAGTCAGAAACAGACGTTCTTGCGGTCCTGCAACTTGCCAAGAGAAGCAGAGTCCAGGTCGCAGGCTCGGCAAACGATCCCGGACTAATGCCCGTTCCTCTTTTTGAGTCGATCGAGTCTTTGCGCGCTTCGAGCGCGATTATGAGCAAACTCTGGAGTGACGCGGAGTACCAGACGCTCCTCGATTCCTGGGGGCGCTGGCAGGAAGTCATGCTCGGATACTCCGACTCCAACAAAGACGGAGGCATGCTCACCAGCACGTGGGAGCTCTACAAGGCGCACCGCGAACTGCATCGAACTGCGAAGGAATTCAATGTGAAGCTTCGACTGTTCCACGGCCGCGGTGGAACTGTCGGACGCGGTGGTGGCCCTACTCACTCATCGATTCTTGCTCAGCCTCCCGGATGCTTTTCTGGGCAAATCCGCGTCACGGAACAGGGCGAAGTCCTCAACTGGAAATATGCCGACCCGGTTCTGGCAGAATGGAACCTTGAACTGATGATGGCCGCCAGCCTTGAGGCTTTGTTGCGCCCTGCCACGTCCGATCACCCTTCGACGTGGGAGCAGGCCATCGAAGAAATGTCTCAGTCGGCGTTCCAGATCTATCGCGATCAGATTGCGGATAACCCCGATGTGCTCGAATACTTCGAACAAGCGACCCCGGTAAACGAACTCGATACGGCACGAATCGGATCGCGTCCAGCCCGCCGTGCCAAAGGACGCCGCCTCGAAGACCTTCGCGCGATCCCTTGGGTTTTTGGCTGGATGCAGAGCCGCTTCGCCGTCCCCGCCTGGTTCGGAGTCGGCCACGCTCTAGAACAATTTTCCAGGAAAAGCTCCGCCAGCGATCACCTTCTTAAGGACATTGCCAAAGGATTCCCCATGTTCTCCGGCATGATCAGCAACGTGGAGCTGGGCATGGCAAAAGCCGACTTGGGCATCGCGCGCAATTATTCCACCCTGGTGAAGAACGCCGCCATCCGGAAACGTGTTTTCAGCATGCTGGAAGAAGAATTCCTTCGCTCGCGGCGCATGATTCTCCGGGTCACCGGACAGCGCGACCTGCTGGCGCGCAACCGTGTTCTGGCTCGATCCATCCGTCTTCGCAATCCCTATGTCGACCCCATGAGCCTGATCCAAGTCGAACTGATGCGCCGCAAGCAGGAAGGCGAAGTTGGCTCGGATCTGGAATATCCCATGGGAGCTACCATCAATGGCATTGCGGCGGGTCTTCATAACACCGGATAGGGCGTCCGGCCCGCTTTGCTCACGATCAAAAGTTCAGTCCGTCTGTATGATGTGTCGGGGCACGCGTCTCACCGTACGCGAATACGGAACATGGTGCTCTGATCATGCGTATCTTCGGCGTGCCTCCCTGTTTTGCTGAAAATCAAACTCATCTGTGAAGAGGATCTATGTCCATTCCCCGCTGCTGTGTATTTGTCGTCATGGTAGCTGTCGCGGCCTTAACTGCCTCGGCTCAAACCGTTTTTTCGACTGCGCTGCCGTCTAACCAGGGTTCGGAGGCTGCACCACCCAAGCTCGAACGCTTTGATCCCGATCTCGTGGACCGGTCCCTCGACGCTTGCGACAGCTTCTATAAGTACTCCTGCAACAAGTGGCTGACGGCGAATCCGATCCCGGCCGACCAGGTCTTCTGGAGCACAGGCAGCGGGCTCGAGCTGTGGAATGAGGGAATCCTTCGCGAAACGATGGAAGCAGCCAGCAAGAACGACCCCAGTCGCACTTCTGTGCAACAGAAAGTCGGTGATTATTGGGCTTCCTGCACCAACGAAAGTGCGATCGAAGCTGCGGGACTGAAACCACTGAAGCCGGAACTGGATCGTATTGCGGCGTTGAAATCCAAGAGGGACATCACCCTTGAGGTTGCTCATCTCCATCACCTGTATCCTGGTGCGTGGCAAGGCGGGGACAATCAGAGCAATTCTGCGCTCTTCGGTTTCACCGGCCAGCAAGACTACGACAATGCATCGATGGTCGTCGCCGCCGTGGATCAAGGAGGCTTGAGCCTTCCGAATCGCGACTACTACCTGAATACCGACGACAAGTCGAAGGAAATCCTGACGAAATACCGGGCGCATGTTCAGAAAATGTTCGCGCTCCTCGGTGAGTCAGAAACACAGGCAGCTACGGATGCGGGTACGGTAATCGAACTCGAAACGGGTTTGGCAAAGAGCCAGATGGACAACGTCAAGCGCCGCGACCCCAAGAATATCAACAACAAGATGAGCCTCGCTGAGATCAAGGCGCTGGCTCCATCCATTGATTGGGATTCTTACCTGAGAGCGGTGAAGGCGCCCACCAGCGATCACTACATCGTGAGCTCTCCTGATTTCTTTCGAGCGGAAGAAAAGCTCCTAAGCGAACGTCCTCTCTCCCAGTGGCAGACTTATTTTCGCTGGCAAGTCGTACATCGCTCAGCTCCATTCCTGACGAAGGCGGTGGTCGATGAGAACTTCGATTTCTTCGCACACACGCTTGCCGGAGCCGAGAAGCAGTTGCCACGCTGGCGCCGCTGCGTGAACGCGGCCGATCGCGACATCGGTGATGCCCTTGGACAAGTCTACGTCGATCGCGCTTTCCCGCCCGAGAGCAAGGCTCGCATGGTGCAGATGGTCCATGCCATCGAGAACGCTCTTACATCCGACGTTCAAGGTCTGGACTGGATGTCTCCCGCCACCAAAGATCAGGCCATCGTTAAACTGAAAGGGATCGAAGACAAGATCGGATATCCCTCGCACTGGCGCGACTACTCGAATGTCAAGATCGCCCGCGAGAGCTGGCTGAACAACGTTGCGCAAGCGTCATCGTTCGAGTTTGAGCGCTGGACCGGCAAGATCGGAAGGCCCGTTGATCGTTCCGAATGGACGATGACTCCGCCGACCATCAACGCCTACTATGATCCACAACTCAATACCATCAATTTTCCAGCGGGCATTTTGCAGCCACCATTTTTCGATCCGTCGAAAGATGATTCGGTGAATTATGGCGCGATTGGAATGATCATCGGCCACGAGATCCTCCACGGCTTCGACGACCAGGGCCGCAAGTTCGATGCCAAGGGCAACCTCCGAGACTGGTGGAGCCCCGAGGATTCGAAACTCTATGACGAGCGCGGGAAGTGCATTTCGGACGAATATACGCAAAATGTTCCGGATGCCGGAGAAGGTGTGAAGCAGAACGGACTGCTCACCCAGGGAGAAGACACCGCAGACAACGGTGGTCTCCGCCTCACACTCAATGCGCTGGAAGCATCTCTCAAGCAACAAGGAAAATCGCTGGACGACAAGGGCGCCGACGGATGGACGTACCGGCAGCGTTTCTTTCTTGCCGCGGCTTACTCATGGTGCGCCAATATCCGCCCGCAAATCGCTCGCCTGGTCGTGACGACCGATCCGCATTCGTTGCCGGTGTTTCGCATCGATAACGTCGTATCGAACATGCCGGAGTTTGCGCAGGCGTTCAGTTGCAAAGCCGGACAGAAGATGGTCCGGGCCAACGCCTGCCGGGTGTGGTAAGCGTTGAGCAAAAACAAGGGCCGGCTGCAAAGCCGGCTTTTTCTTGCAGCATTCACACCCGATGCTGCTGTGACCTAGCGCCTGTCGGCATCGACGTGGAAGAGCTCGACGTCACCGTGGAAGAGCGGCGCTTTAGCGCCGCGTTGACATGCAATCAAAAGGGGCTTTAGCCCCGGCTCAGCGATTGATATCCTCCTTGGCCTGCAACCTCTTCACATAGCCTTCCAGCGCATTCCTATTCGCGTCTGGCGCTCCCGTAAGCGAGAGTTTCACTTCCTTCACCGCGCTATCGAAATCTCCCTTAGCGCTGTAGACGCGCGCCAAGCCGAGATGCGACGTCCAATAGTCTGGGAACTTCTTCGCGTTCGACTGATAAACCTTGAGCGCCTCATCCTGCTTCTTTTCTCCCTGCAGTTGCCGGGCATAGATGTAGAGTTGCAACGCGCTGGCCTTGTCGAGCGCTTTCTCCTTGAACATCTCGGCATCCTGCGTGCGCCCCATCGCCTCTAGGACCTTCGACTTGTTCAGCAGATTGTCGTAACGCTCTTCGGCCTGAATCGACTGATCTTCATCCTTCAGCGCTTCATCCAGGTTGATCTTGTTTGCCAGAAAATACTGCGCTGCATCGTCCCAACCTTCCCAGTAGTACTGGTTGAGCCCGTGAATCTGCCGGTGAATGCTCGCGGTTACAAGATCATTCACATTGATATGAACTCTGAAGGGCACGGCCACCTTCTCCCATCGCATCGTCACAACGGTCGAGTCGGCCTTCACGTCGTCGAAGTCATAGGCAAGAGCGTCATGCAGGTCCGAGGTCTGCGGCTTAACATTTACCCGCAGCGCATCCTGTTCCTGCTTGTAGGAAAAGCTCCCCCAAGACGCCGCATCCTTTGAAAAAATGACCGTCCATTGATTCTCGCCGGGAATCATATGCAGCCCGTACGTCCCTTTATCGAGCGACTGCCCTTCGATCGTGACCGGATCGGTAAACGTGATCGTCGTGTTCTCATTCGCGCCCGCTCGCCAAACCTGCCCGTACGGAACAACCTTGCCCCATATCTGGCGTCCGTTGGTCAGAGGGCGGTGATAGTTAATGGTGATGTCAGTGATGCCGATGCGTTGCATCACCGTGGCATGCTGGCTGGTGCGGGGCAAATCGAGCATCAGCGTCTCGCTGGTCGCGGTCTGGGCCGCACTGAAACTCGCCATTAACAAAACAGTGGTAAACAACAAAAGCAAACGAACTCTGGGCATGGGAATTCTCCTTGCCGCCGGGTAGGCAGCCAACTATCAGAATCTGGGATGGGAATTGCGATCGAGCACACCTTCGCTGGTGCTGTGGCACTTAGACGAATGGGGCAATACTAGGTGAGCCATATAATGGGATGAGTTTCATAAAGACATGCTGATCAAAGAAATCAACGAAACGGAATGTCGCGAGGTTCTTTCGCGGGCATCACTCGGCAGGCTAGGATGCTCGCTGAATGACCAACCTTATATCGTCCCTGTCGGCCTTGCCTATGAAGACGGGTACATCTATGTCTTCTCCACGCTAGGGCAAAAGATTGAGTGGATGCGCGCCAATCCCAAGGTCTGCATGCAGGTCGACGAGACCAAGGGACAATCGGAATGGGTGAGCGTCATCGCGAACGGGCAATTCGAAGAACTGCCCGATCCGCAGCGTGCCGATGAACGCGATCATGCGCGCCGCCTGATGGAAAAACGGCACTTGTGGTGGCTGAATGCCATGGCAGAACGCCGTATCCAGATGAGGGATCAGGACATCACGCCGATCTTCTTCCGCATCCGGGTGAGTTCGCTGACCGGCCTGCGCGGAGCGGCAGAAGAATAAGTTTTCAGCTCCTCTTGACAACCTCCCCGGCCGGGGGCACAATCCTCAAAGGCGAATAAAAAGCGAAAGTAAAAATATCGCCTCCAGGGCTTCTCGCCCCGGCGTTCCCTGAAAATTGAGGATTCTATGTCTTCCGCAGTGATTTCCACTTCGGCGGCCTTGAGCCGCCCTTTTCTTTTTGATGACGAGCCTGAAGTCGGCTCGTTCTCTACGGACTCCCGAAAACCGGCGGAATCTGTCATTGCCCAGGTCCGTCATTCAAAAATCAAAAATCAACATTCAACAATTCCGCTGGTCACCCCGGCCTCGCAGCTCGCCGCACGCCCAACTCCGGAGATGGCCTCAAGCGGCATCCCAGAACTCGATGCCCTCACGGGTGGCCTGCCCCGCGGATGCGTCACTGAAATCTGTGGCCCCGCATCTTCCGGGCGCACCACCGTCCTGCTTGCCGCCTTAGCTGCCGCCACGCGTCGCGGAGAATATTGCGCCGTCATCGACGCCAGCGACTCGCTCGATCCGCAATCCGTCGCAGATGCAGGAGTCGATCTGGACCGGCTCCTCTGGGTTCGCTGTGGAGACGAAGCTCCGAAGAAATCACAAGTTAAGCGAAACGATCAAAGCGGGTGCCCCATGTCTCGCGCGCCTTCTGCGCGAGAAGTGGGGAAGCCTTCCCAAAAACTATTCGATTTCAATCGTAAAAGTGAAAAAGAAACTATCTCGCGCCAATCCGAACATCGTCTCGAGCAAGTTCTCCGCGCCACGGATCTGCTGCTCGAAAGCGGAGGCTTCGGACTTATCATTTTGGATCTTGGCGATGTTCCCCCGCAGGCCGCGCGCCGCATCCCGCTCACCACATGGTTCCGCTTCCGACGCGCCATCGAACACAAGCCGACGCTCCTACTCGCCATTGAACAACGGCCGATCGCGGGAAGTTGTTCGTCACTGCTGCTGCAACTCGGAGTGCTCAGTACTTCAAGAGAAAACTTGGCTCATGGCCCTGAGGGTTTGTCATCCGCGCACGTGCAGCTGCTCACTGGGCTTGAAATCAATGTGGAATTGATCCGCTCCCGCCTGGACCGAAAACCATCAACCTCGGTGATGTTCGAAACGAAAACAGCTTGGACTGGATGAAACAAATTACTCAATCACCCAATTACAAAAATTACTCAATGTTCCCATGCCGTTTGCTTGCATCTACGTTTCGAATTTTTCCATCGCGGCCGCACTCCGCGCTGAACCGGAACTGCAGGCTCGTCCTGTCGCAATCTTTGAAGGAAAGCCCCCGCTCGAAAAAGTCATCGCGGTCGATGAAAACGCAAAGCGTCTGGGCATCTCTCCAGGAATAACCAAGGCGCAAGCCGAACTTTGCTCCGAACTTGCCCTCCGGCCCCGCTCGGCATTGCACGAATCTTCTGCGCACTCTGCCCTTCTCGATTGCGCACAATCTTTCTCTCCCGTGGTAGAAGACTCCGCCTGCGACACGGTCCTGCTCAATCTCGCTGGAATGGAATCTCTGTTGGGATCTGTCCCCAAAATTTCCCGTGCAATCGCCGACCGTGCTGTTGCGCTCGGCCTCATTGCAAATATTGCAACTGCTTCCAATCCTGACACAGCTTTACTTGCAGCCCGCGGCATGTCAGTAGCGCCGGCATCCAGCCGGCTGTCGCGGGGGCAACTTGCCCCCGCACCGGATAACGAAGAAAAACATCCAGTTACTGTGATCCCCGCAGGCAAAGAGGCTGAGGAGTTGGCTCCGCTCCCGATTACAGTTTTGTTCCACAACCGTCTCGACGGAGACGAAAAGAAATCCGCCGATAGCCTGCTTGAAACTCTCGACCGCTGGGGCATCCGCAACCTGCGCGCCCTGGCCGCGCTGCCCCAGATCGCGCTTACCGAGCGCCTCGGACAAGACGGACTTCATCTGCAGCAACTCGCCCGCGGCGCAGTCTCCCGTGCTCTCGTTCCGGTCGAAGCCCCACTGATGTTCGAAGAAGCGATTGAACTTGAACACCCAATCGTCCTGCTCGAGCCTTTAGCCTTCCTGATGAATCGGCTGCTCGAGCAGCTGTGCGCGCGCTTGGGGTCACGTGCCCTAGCTACACAAGAGCTGCGGCTTACTCTCGGACTCTCAAATCTCACCGGGGTGGAAGACGAATTCGAAAATCTTGGACTGCCCAGCGAGAATGATGGAAATATGTGGGGACAGCCGCCCTCGGCTGTCCGGCGGAGCGAAGCTCCGCGGCATTCCAGGCAGTCGACACAGTTCACTCGCAAGCTTTCTCTGCCCCTTCCCATGCTCGACGTCAAAGTTTTTCTGAAACTCCTGCAACTCGATTTGAATGCTCATCCACCAGGAGCCCCGATTATGAAAATCCATCTCGCAGCCGAACCTGCACGCCCGCGCTCGACCCAGGGAGGCCTGTTTCTCCCACCTGCGCCTGAACCGGAAAAGCTTGAACTGACGCTCGCCCGCATCGCCGGCATTGTCGGCGAACAGAAAGTCGGCGCCGTAGAACTCCTCGACACGCATCATCCTGAAGGATTCCGCATGCGCCGCTTCGTCGCCGAAGTAGCGCGCAAAATTCCCCAGAAGAAAACTCACGATGCCGTCGAAGCACAATCCGCCGTCACGGCCCTGCGTCGCCTGCGCCCTCCAGCACGCGTCAATGTCACCTTGGAAAACGGGCAGCCTGTTCGTCTGGTTTGTCCGAAGAAAAAAGAGATACAGGGAGAAGTCCTCTGGAAGGCCGGTCCTTGGCGCTTCTCAGGAGACTGGTGGGAACGCGAAGCTTGGTCCCGCGACGAATGGGACCTCGCCCTGCGTAACGGAGAAGAAATCTCGTTCTACCGTCTCGTACACGATCTGCTCGGCGGAGGGTGGTTTGTGGAAGGAACGTATGACTGAAGCAGTGGTCAGTGATTAGTAGCTAGTGGCCAGTTACAGTTTTTTCTAATCACTGGCCACTAGCCACTGACCACTGTGTTCGTAGAACTTCACGCCCGCTCCGCATTCAGCTTCCTTGAAGGCTCTTCCCTTCCCGAGGAATTGATCGGAGTGTGCCAGCACTTTCAGATGCCGGCTATGGCGTTGCTCGACACTGATGGCGTTTACGGCGCCCCGCGATTCCACCTCGCCGCGACGAAAGCGAAAATCAAAGCGCACATTGGCGCGGAGATCACTTCTGAATTTCTACGCCCTGTCATCCTGAGCGGAGCAAGCGCGAAACGAAGTGAAGCACTTGCGGAGTCGAAGGATCCCTATTCCCAGAAAGCATCGAAGAAGGAGATTCCTCGCTTCGCTCGGAATGACAAAGTTGAGGCTCGGAATGACAAACAAGGGGGATCTGAAAAAAAATCTGGAAAAACATTTCGCTTACCCCTTCTCGTCGCCTCCCGCCCCGGTTACCAGAACCTCTGCCGCCTGATCACCAAAATGAAGTTGCGCGCCAGGAAAGGCGAAGGCTCGGTCACCAAACAGGAATTAGAGGAGCACGCCGCAGGACTCATTTGTCTTACCGGCGGAGACGAAGGACTACTCGCCGCGGCCCTCAGGCAAGGCGGCGCCGCAGAAGCTCGCAAAACAATCGACCAACTCATCTCTATCTTCGGGCAGAGCAACGTCTACGTCGAACTTCAGCGCCACTTCCATCGCGAAGAAGAATCGCGCAATCGCATTGCGCTTGAACTCGCGCGCTCATTCAAACTGCCGCTACTTGCCACCAATGGCGTCAACTACGCTATCCCGACAGCCCGTGAACTCGCTGACGCATTCACAGCGATCCGCAATCACCGCACTCTCTCCACCGCCGGACGCCTTCTCTCCCGCAACTCCGAGCGTCACGTGAAGTCTCCCCAGGAAATGCAGCAACTTTTCGCCGACTTTCCCGAGGCCATCCACAATACCGTCGAACTTTCCAACCGCCTCGAATTCACGCTCAACGATCTCGGCTACGAATTTCCGCGTTATCCCGTACCCGTAGGCGAATCTATGGACTCTTTCCTCCGGGAACACGCATGGATCGGTTTCCGCGACCGCTATGGACGCTCCTCGCCCGAAATGCAAGACAAGGCCCGCCGCCAGATTGAAAAAGAACTCGCGCTCATCCAGAAACTAAAACTTGCCGGATACTTTCTGATCGTCTGGGATCTCATCCGCTTCTGCCGCGAGGAGAACATCCTCGTGCAAGGGCGCGGGTCTGCGGCCAACAGCGCCGTCTGTTATTCGCTCGGCATCACCGCTGTTGACGCGGTCGGCATGGAGCTTCTCTTCGAACGTTTTCTCTCCGAAGAACGCGGCGAGTGGCCCGACATCGATCTCGATCTCCCCAGTGGTGACGAGCGCGAAAAAGTGATTCAGTATCTCTACAAAAAATACGGCGAGCGCGGCGCAGCCATGACCGCTAACGTCATTACCTATCGCAACCGCATGGCGGCGCGCGAAATGGGCAAAGCCCTCGGATTCGATGCCGAGACTCTCGCCAAAATTTCTGCCGCAGTCGCCACCTGGGAATTCCGCGACGAGAACGACGCGCTCGACCGGCGCTTCCGCGATGCCGGACTCGATCTATCCCATCCCCGCCTGCGCAAATATTACGAACTCTGCCTCGCTGTGCAGGACCTGCCACGCCATCTCGGCCAGCACTCCGGCGGCATGGTCATCTGCCAGGGACAACTCGATTCCGTTGTTCCACTCGAGCCTGCCTCGATGCCCGGCCGCGTCGTCGTGCAGTGGGACAAAGAAGACTGTGCCGATATGGGCATCATCAAAGTTGATCTGCTCGGGCTTGGCATGATGGCCGTCCTCAAAGATTCTATCGAGCTCGTCCGCAATCACTATCACGAAGAAGTGGATCTCGCGCACCTTCCGCAAGACGATCCGCAGGTGTACTCCACGCTGCAGCAAGCCGACACGGTCGGAATGTTTCAGGTAGAAAGCCGCGCTCAGATGTCCTGTCTGCCGCGTCTGCGCCCGATTCGTTTCTACGATGTAGTCGTGCAGGTCGCGATCATTCGTCCCGGCCCAATCGTGGGTCAGATGGTGAATCCATTTTTGGAGCGCCGCCAGGGCCGCCAGGAGGTCACCTACGCTCATCCATCGCTCGAACCCATACTCAAGCGCACTCTCGGCGTCCCGCTTTTTCAGGAACAACTGCTGCGCATCGCCATGATCGCCGCCAACTTTACCGGAGGCGAGGCCGAAGATCTCCGCCGCGCCATGGGATTCAAGCGCTCGCAAGCGCGCATGCGCGAAATCGAAGCCAAACTCCGCGCTGGCATGACTGCCAATGGAATCGCACCGAAAGCGCAGGAAGAAATTATCCTTTCGATCACATCGTTCGCGCTCTATGGATTCCCCGAGTCCCACGCCGCGAGTTTTGCCCTGATCGCCTACGCCAGCGCATTTTTGAAATGTCACTATCTCGCCGCATTCACCGCAGCCCTGCTGAATAACCAACCCATGGGCTTCTACTCGCCCGCAACGATTGTCAAAGACGCTCAGCGCCACGGCCTGAAACTGCTGCCGGTGGATGTGACGAAGTCGGAATGGAATTGCACGCTGGAACGAGTTACGAGTCCCGAGTCGCGAGTCCCGAGCCAAGTTCTCAGTTCTCAGTTCCCAGTTCTCAGTAAAACAAAAGACGATTCTTTACGCTCGCAACTCGGGACTCGCGACTCAGGACTCGTGGCCCTTCGCATGGGCCTGCGCTACGTTCGCGGATTGCGCGAAGATGCCGCCCGCTCGCTCCTGCTGGAGCGCAAGCACGCTCCCTTTACTTCCATCCACGATGTTACCCGCCGCGTGCCCGAACTGCGCAAAGACGAACTCACCACGCTCGCCGAAATCGGCGCATTGAATGCAGTGGCCAGTACTCAGTACGCAGTACCCAGCAAAACCCTTGTCATTCCAACCCCCGAGCGCAAGCGAGGGGCGGAGGAATCTCGGTCCGACTCAAGATTCAGAGCTTACGACTCGGCACGGAACTACTCAGGGCTCGAAGCTCGGGGCTCGAAGCTTCACCGCCGTGATGCCCTCTGGCAAGTGGAACGGGCCGTTCGCGCATCCGGACCTCTGCTGGAAAGTCACCCCGAACCCGACACTCCCTCGCCGCTCGCGCCAATGAATCACGAAGAGCGCCTGGTCGCCGACTTCCACGGCACCGGGCTCACCGTCGGACCGCATCCCATGGCCTATCGCCGCGCCTGGCTCAATGCCATGGGCATCCGCCGCGCCAATGAACTGCGTGACTTACCCACGGGCAAGCGCATCCGCATCGGAGGATGCGTCATTACCCGCCAGCGTCCCGGCACGGCGAAAGGATTTGTATTTTTATCGTTGGAAGATGAAACTGGCGTCGCAAACGCAATCGTCCGACCCGATCTGTTTCACGAAAATCGTTTGCTCCTCACCAGCGAGCGTTTTCTGGCGGTCGAAGGAATTCTTCAAAACCAGGACAACGTAATCTCTGTCCGAGCCGAACGGGTACAGCCGCTCTTCGTTACTAAAGCTGAAACCTCTTCGCACGACTTCCACTAGTAAGTTGACCTTCGTCCTTCTCGAGTCTAGATTTGTGTGTTCTATTTTCTAATCCGACTGCACCGCGCGCGTCCCAACTCTAACTTCCCTCCCAGCGCGCCAGTACAGTTTGTGCAGAAAGGGCTCTATGTTCTCTTTCCTGTGCGCACGCACTTCTCTTATTATCGTCGTCCTTTTCGCTGCACCCTTACTTCACGCCGGTGACGACTGGCTCCCTCTCACTCCAGATGAACTCAAGATGACCGCCGAGCCCAAGGCTCCGGGCGCCCAGGCGATTTACCTCTACCGGCAAGTGGACCGCGACGATGCGAACTCCATCGAAAAGACTTACGCTCGTATCAAGATCCTGACTGAAGAAGGGCGCAAGTACGCAGACATTGAAATTCCCTTCATGAAAGACATCGGCGACATCCAGGACATTCATGCCCGCACCATCCACCCTGATGGCACCATTATTCCTTTCTCCGGTGGAATCCTGGAGAACACCATTGTGAAGGCAAAAGGCTGGAAGTACTTGGCCAAGACCTTCACGATGCCCGATGTTCAACCGGGCAGCATCATCGAATACCGATTTACCCGCCACCTGCCGCAAGGCTGGGTCTATGACTCAAGCTGGATCCTCAGCGACGAACTCTTCACGAAACACGCCAAGTTTTCCTTACGGCAGGGCTATGGCTACTCGCTTGTATGGAGCTGGCCGCGCGGCCTTCCTCCTGGAACAAATCCTCCCGTCATGGAGAAAGGCGTTGCGCGCCTCGAGACATCCGACGTTCCCGCATTTCAGATCGAAGACTATATGCCGCCACAGAACGAAATGCGGTATCGCGTCGATTTCACCTACTCACGCAGCGACGAGAAGGACATCGACAAGTTCTGGAAAGCGGAAGATAGGTCCCTCTACGAGGCCGTCAATTCTTTCACTGACAAGCACAAAGCCATGCAGCAGGCGGTTTCCCAGATCGTGTCCGACACCGATACGCCTCAGCAAAAGCTCGAGAAGATTTACGCCCGGTGTCAGAAGGTAAGAAACACAAGCTACGAGCACGAGAAAACGCAGAAAGAGAAAGACCGCGAGAAGCTCAAGGAAATTCACAATGTTGAGGATGTTCTGAAACGTGGATACGGAAACAGTCTGGAGATCACATGGCTGTTCTTCGCGCTTGTTCGCGCCGCCGGATTTGATGCCAGCCCCGTTTGGGTTTCCACGCGCAACTCTCACTTCTTTGACAAGAAATATCGTAACGTCGACGACCTGAACAGCAACGTGGTTTTGGTGAGGCTGGACGGTAAGAACCTGTACTTCGACCCTGGAGTCGCTTTCGCCCCATTTGGCGTATTGCCTTGGTTCGAGACCGGCGTCATCGGATTGCAGCTCAACAAAGATGACGGCACATGGATCACCACCACCTATCCCGATCCCTCACAATCTGGAACCGAGCGCGCTGCCTCGCTTCAATTGGACGAATCAGGAAACCTGGAAGGAACCGTAACCCTGACATTCAAGGGACTCTCGGCTCTCAGCTATCGGGCAGAAGAAAACGAAGAAGACGACACGGCGCGAAAGAAATCACTGGAAGACGCGATCAAATCCTTGATCCCCGGGTCGATACAAGCTGAGGTTACGAACAATCCGGATTGGAGCAGTTCGTCCAGTACTTTGGTCGCTCAGTACCACCTTCAGATTCCAGGATGGGCCACTGTTATGGGACGGCGCACGATGGTGCCGGCATCTCTCTTTGGGAAAGGCGAGCAGCACCTGTTCGAAAGCGCAAACCGTGTCCACCCGATCTACTACAGTTTTCCTTATACCGATGTGGACAGGGTCACGATCAGCGTTCCGCAAGGATGGAGCGTCTCCAACGTGCCCCAGCCGCGCAAGACTGACGTCAAAGCCTGCACCTACGACCTCACTGCGGAAGACGCCAAGGGAAAGTTGAATCTATCCCGCCGTCTGATGGTCAACATCGCGTTGATCGGAGTCAAAGACTATCCAACGTTGCGCTATTTCTTCCAGAACGTACGAAACGGCGACGAGCAGCAGATCCTGCTGTCCCCCGCCGCCGTTAAGTAAGTGAACTTTACTTACCCGTGTAGCTGATTCTCCAGATCGAGTTCGATCCGTCATCGCTCACCAGCAGCGATCCGTCCGGCGCCTCTGTCATTCCCACTGGACGCCCCCACACATTGCCGTCGGGAAGCACAAATCCAGTCAGGAAATCCTCATACTCTCCGGATGCATGGCCGGTCTGGTGCAACGGAATCCGGATCACTTCATACCCGGCACGGACCGCTTTATTCCAGGAACCGTGCTCCGAAGCGAAGATGTCTCCCTTATATTCCGCTGGAAACTTATCTCCTTGATAGAACGTGAATTCCAGCGACGCGTTGTGCGCTTGCAGAAGCACATCCGGAACGATCGCTTTCTCCTTTAATTCCGGATGTTTCCCCTGGTGGCGAGGATCCTGATGTCCTCCGATGTACCACCAAGGCCATCCGTAAAACCCACCTTCCTGCACGTGCGTGATGTAATCAGGCACTAGGTTGTCACCGAGCGCATCGCGCTCATTCACCGAGCACCACAGTTCGCCCGTTTGCGGATTCACCTTGATTCCGCCGCCGGCATTGCGAATTCCGTATGCATAGACCTTGAGCTGGCAATTTGCCGGATCGCACACGAGGATGTCCGCGCGATCCTTCTCGTCGGGATGAGTATCGGGGTCGTTCACATTCGATTCCGAGCCCACTCCGACAAAGAGTTTTTTGCCGTCCTGCGAAAACTCCACAGCGCGGGTGTTATGGCCACCGGGCGGCAAGTCCGCAATGTGCTGCGACGGACCGCTAGCCTTCAGATCGCCCGAGTGGTATGGGAACCGCACGATTTCAGTTTCGTTGCCGATGTACACCCATTGCGGGTCATTCCCGGGGGGGTAGAACGCAATCCCATATGGATGCTTCAGGCCTTCCACGAACACGGACATCTGCTCCGGTTTGCCGTCACTCGTCATCCCGCGGAATACACGGATGCGGCCGGGCTCCATTTCCGCCAGAAAGGTGTCGCCGTTCGGAGCGGTCCTCATCCATCGCGGATTGTCCAATCCTGAAGCAAACAGCTCGACCTTGAATCCCGGCAGCGTGACGGGCCAGACATTTGCCGGACGGCCCACTAACTCCGGCCCGTTCCGCGCTGAATCCGTCGCATACGGCTGAGGCAAATCGCTCGGCGTGATCTTGCGAGTCGTCCCCGGCTTTTCATAGCGAAAATCTGTGAACGGCGGCTTCGGGGCCGGTGCGTTCAGTTTCGAAACGGGTGCCTCGGGAGCGGCAGGATCCGCACCTGGCGCCGGTTTTTGGCCCGGGCCCATCGTTTCCACAAAGCTCACAATCTGCCACCGCTGCTGCTCCGGCAAAAACTCCCACGCAGGCATGCCGTTGTCTTTGCTTCCCTTCGTAATGAACCAGAAGACCTCGCCGGGTGTGACTCCTTCGAGTTTTCCGTCAATCAATGACGGCACATTGCCCGTTCCCTGCCCGGTCTTGCCATGGCACGCCAGACAATTGCGTGCGTACAATGTCTTACCCGCAGTCACCGCCGCGGCCTGTCCCTGGAACGGATTCTTCATCTCTTTCGCGGAATCCGGCGCCCCATGAAATGACTTGTCCGCAGCAAAGGCGGATACGACGAACAGCAGGGACAACGAGACTGCCCAACCCAACGTCCTGGCTTTCGACGGCATAGGTCTCCTCTGAAATTTTCTGGCTTAGATTCTCTGCTTCCCCAAATCGACTCGGCTTTACCCTGAATGAGTTTGACAAAAGGGTTGAGCCGGGAAAAATACACTTCTTGCTTTAGAACTATACCGCCTGGAACGAATACGCTGCTAACGTCCGGCTGAAGCCAGACGGCGGTCGGAAAAAAAACGCCCTCGACCGCCCCCCGACCTGAGCCAAAGACTCACTTGGATTTCGCCTTAATCAACGGGATATAATTTCGGCCCCAAGGGGCTGTCCGTAATCCTGGACGCACGCCAATTTACAGCACAATCCAAGCTCATTCTGTACAAGGCGGCTCCGCGCGTGAGATCGGACGTAGTTATGGCCAAGAAACGATTCCTCTGCATCACTTTGCTGCTTCTTCTTCCCGCGTTGCATGCGCAAGACGCGAAGAAGGACCAGAAGATTCTGAAAAATCCCGACATCGTAATGATGGTTCAAAACCACTTTGACGATGACACCCTCATCAAAATCATTCACGTCTCTCAGACCGACTTCGATGTTTCGGAGGATGCCTTAGTCGACCTGATGAAACAGGGGGTCTCTTCGCCGGTCATCCGGGCCATGATGTCGGCCCACCGCAAGCAATCCACCGCAAACGCATCGTCAACGCCCGTCGATACTTCAACCGCTGCCGACTCACCCGCGGCTCCCACCCCGAAAACTGAAGCTCCTTCCGTCGCGGCAACCACTCCCGGCTTCGCCACCCGACAACCCGACACTGCCCCATCCGACCAAGCCGCCGCAACGGCGGCAACAGCTGCCACTCCCGTTGCTACCTCGCAACATCCAGAGCCACAAGCCCAAATGATGCGAATGCCAAATCCCGCGATGATGGGAGTCAATCCACAGCAAATGGCCATGCTGCAAGCACAGATGGCGTCCATGGGCATGGGCGGGATGGGAATGGGAGGCATGGGAGGGATGGGCGGCTACGCGATGAACTATTCGCCCGAACAGATGCCGCACGTTTTTCTGAAGCTGCGTCCCGAAGGCAAACAGGAATTCGCTCCGTCCACCGCCCAAATAGGGCAGACAAGCTTCAACGGAGGCATGGGCGCAGGCGGCATGGCGCTGCGTAGTCTGGCGACTCAAGGCCTCAGCTTCGCCGCGATGGGAGCGGGGCCTGCAGGCATGATGGCGATGTCTGCCTTCTCGATGGCCTCCGGCTTTATGCCCGGCATGCGTCCCGGGGCGCCGAAGATGACCTACGTCTGGGGGCTTCCCGGTCGCAAGTCATCGCATGAACTGAACGATACCAGTCCACTCTTCGAGCTCACCTACGGCGAGATTCCCGGAGTCGATCCCGATGCGTACGAACCGACTCTGCTTCACCTCGTGCAGAGTAAAGACAACTTCCGTCTCGTAGGCGCCACGCAAATGAAGATGACCGCGAAGAACATGCGCAATGGCGGCGGACCGGAAAATGGCAAATGGATTGATGAGGACCGCTGGCCTTGCCATGTCAATAAAGAAGAGCGAGGCTTCTATGTCCTGCGCGTTGATTCGCCGCTCGAACCTGGGGAGTATGCCGTCGTGCTGCGCCCAGTGAAGGGCTACAAGTCAGCCTCATCCGGTCTCGGCGGACACGCACAGGTCTTCTATTCCGTTTGGGATTTCAGCATTCCCGGTGCGACAGAACAAGACGGAAAAAAGAAACACAAAAAGTAGTTGTGTTTCACTGTGTAACTCTGTCCCCTCTGTGATGGATTGTTTCTTGTCGCTCTTCTTCCATTAACTTTCTCGCAAATAACTTCAGTGTAATTTCCCGCAGCCTTCCGCTGTGTCGCGTCATCTAAACCGCCAATCCAACAATTCGGTCTCCCGCCCGAGTACCGCAAGAGAGGAAACCCATGCTGTCTGCAGTTCGCCCTTCTCTCGCCAGCCGTAGTGTTTGTCATTCACCATTCCAGCTCGCTGCCATCGTTGTCATTGCAACGTTCGCCCTCCTTTGCGCAACCTCGCCATTCGCGTTTACCCAAGCCACTTCCGGAACTCTAACCGGACAAGTCACCGATCCCACGGGCGCAGTCATTCCAAATGCAAACGTGACCATAACAGACACGCAACATGGGTCGTCTTTCACGACGACCACGAACGGACAAGGCCTGTTCACTCGAACTCAACTTCCCAACGGCACATACAACATCAGCGTCTCCGCGCAGGGATTCCAGGCGACAAAACAGAACAACATTGTCGTGCAAGTGGATCGCGAGACGCGCATCAACGTCGCGATGGCGCTCAGTGGAGCATCGCAGACGGTCGAAGTCGTCGGCAATGAGGCTCCCGTCCTGCAAACCGATCGCGCCGAAATCAGCACGACGCTGCCATCTACCGAACTCACGCAGATTCCAACCCTGGGCCAGAACGTGACGCAACTCGAGTTGCTCGCCCCCGGCACCGTCCGCAACACCTACGACATCGCGGGATCAGAAAATCCTCAAGGCGGTCAGGCCAACAACACTAACGGACTGCTCTTCGGATTCACCAACCGGCAGATTGATGGAGCCGATGACATGGACGCCGTCCTCGGCATTCAGGTTGTTAATCCCCCGCCCGACTCCCTCGACCAGATGAAAGTCACCACCAGCAACTACGACGCAGAGTTCGGACGTTCCGGTGGATCTTTCGTCTCTTACACGACGAAGACCGGCACGAACCAGTTGCACGGGGACCTTTTTGAGTATCTGCGCAACAATTACTTCGACGCCCGCGATCCATACACCGAAATCATCCGCCAGCAACCTCTCCGCTTTAATCAATTCGGCGGCTCGATCGGCGGCAAGGTGATTCGCGACAAGCTGTTTTTCTTCGGAACGTATCAGGGACAGCGGGAACGCCTCGGCGGAGGATTCCAGGAATTTGTCCCCACCGCTGCCGAGCGCTCAGGGGATCTCACTGCCATCGGCGGCCCGGTGCTTCCAGCGGGAGCAATCAGTCCCGTTGCTTCGAACTTGCTCGCGCTCATTCCACTTCCGAACATCGGCACGAACACCTTCCTCGGAACCGGAAGTGTGAGCTTTAATTCCGACCAGTACGATGCCCGCGTTGACTACACGATCGGCCCGAATGATCGAATGTTCTTCCGCTACGACTTGTTCCGCGACACGATTCACTCCCCCGCCATTTTCGGAATCGCCGGCGGCCCGTCGTTCTCCAGTTTGTACGGTCCGGGCAACGCTACGGGACAGAATCATAACGGCGCCGTCAACTGGAATCATGTCTTCGGCCCGTCGTGGCTCTTGAACTTGCGCTACAGCTACTTCCGCTATCAGATCGACAATTTGCCGGTCGACTATGGAACCAGTACCGCGACGACCGTTGGAATCCCCGGCATCAATCTCGGTACTGCGGATACAACTGGTCTGTCCAATTTCACATTCAACGGCAGTGCGCTGAGCGGAACGACGGTCGCCGGATTCCCCTCGAGCAGCTTCCAGTTCGGCACCACCATCAACACCAATGCGCCGCTGCACGAACTCGAACAACTGCATCAACTCTCACCCGTCGCCACGAAAGAATGGAAGAATCACGAAATCAAGTTTGGGGGCGACTATCGTTGGGTGGTCAACTTCCGCTCGAGCAGTGACTCCAGCCAGCGTGGCGCTTTTGGCTTCAACAGTGATGTGGCGACACCATTCGGCGTTACCACCGACGCGTTTGAATCCTTTTTGTTGGGCTATCCAAGTACATTCCAGCGATTCCAGTTCCTCGGCATCCCCAAAGAATACGAGCAGGACGTCTTTGCCTTCGTGCAAGACCGCTGGCGCGTCACTCCCAAGCTGACGCTGTCGCTTGGGTTGCGTTGGGAAATGTATACGCCTCCCTATGCCCGCCGAGGCGATGGCGCCAACTTCAACTTGCAAACAGGACAGTTGATGGTGGCAGGAATCGGGGGGAACGATCGCTACACCAATATCAACACACGCCACGACAATCTAGCGCCTCGCGTAGGTATTGCTTATCAGATCGATCCCAAGACCGTCCTTCGCGCGGGCTACGGCCGCAGTTATTTCCCCAACTTCTTCAGCATCCAGATCAGTCACAATTTCCCGGTGGATTACGCGCAGTCGTTAACGGCTTCGGTCGGAACACCGTTGCCTTTCACGCTATCGCAAGGACCGCCAGCACCCGTGCCACCCGCGGTCCCGCCGAGCGGACTGTTACCTTTGCCGGCAGACGTCAGCGCAACCGGAATCCCCCTCAACCGAAAGACCGCTTACGTCGAGATGTACAACGTAGCCGTCGAACGCGAACTCGCCAAAAACTTCAGCGTACAAGTCGCCTACGTCGGAAACCAGGCGCGGCACCTCTACGATTTCTACAACGCGAATGCTCCGGTTCCTGGCCCTGGAGTTTCTAACGACAATCGCCCATACTTTCCGACCTTCGGATACACGCAGGACATCACGGCTTTTGCCAACGACCTCAGTTCGAACTACAACAGCCTGCAAGTCACGGCCGAAAAGCGTCTCTCCGCGTGGTACTCGCTTACCGGGCAGTACACCTATTCGAAGACACTCAACTATGGCGACAACTCCCGCGAGTTCAATCCTTATGATCTTGCAGCGGACTACGGCCCAGCCGGATTCGACCGCACGCATTCGTTCTCTCTCGGACACGTGCTGCAAATCCCCATCGGTCAAGGCCGGCGATACCTGCAAAACATGAACAAGGCCGAGCAACTCGTGCTCGGAGGCTGGCAGTTCACCGGAATGACGACCGCCTACACCGGACGTCCGTATACGCCGATTTACGGCAACACAACTTCCCTGAACTCCAATTTCCCGCTGAAGGCCTTCCAGATCGGCGATCCCAACGCCAACGTCCCTGCAGGGCTTCAATTCAACCCGAACGCTTTTGTCCCGATCGCGACTGTCTCGAGTGATCCGGCCTATGCTTTTGTTGAAGGCAACGCCGGGCGCAACTCACTTCGCGGACCAGGCTTCTTCGAAGCTGATTGGGAACTAGGCAAAACGTTCCAGCTCACCGAGCGCCAATCTCTCGCGTTCGCGTGGCAAAACTTCAACGCTTTCAACAACGTCAACCGCGGACTCCCCGTCAACGATCTGACCAGCAGCAACGTCGGATCGATTACGAGTCTCGAAACATTCGCAACTCCACGCGTCATGCAGTTCAGCTTGCGATATAACTTCTAGACGACAAGAGCGGCACGAATCTGCCGACGTGCCGCTTCTTTTGATTCCGACAGTTTGGCCTTTACAGGGAGCGATCATGGCAAGAGTCGAAGGCATGGATCCCAAACAGGCTCCATTCTTCATCCGGCAAGTCTTCAAGAAGGTCCGCAAGAGGTTAGGGCGCGATCTCACCCCGCAAAAAATCCAGGCTCGTGTGCCGCGAGTCTTTTGGGTGAATATCCTTGCGGAATGGCTGCTGGGAGAGAAAGCGACGGTCCCACAGCGACAGCGGATGTTGCTCACACTCCGGACTGCGGTGCGCGTTGGTTGCCCGTTTTGAGTGGATGCGAATTCTGCCGGAGGCAGAATGTACGGTCTCAGCGACGATGAAATCACCGCGATTCACGATGGCCAATTCGAAGCATTCGCTCCTGAGGAGCGCGCACTCCTGCGCATGGCTGACGCCATGGCCGACACTCCATCGAATGTCAGCGAGGAACTCTATCAGGACTTGCGACGCCATTTCTCGGAAGAGCAACTCATCGAGTTAGGGACGGCCGCCGCGCTCGAAAACTACCGCGCCCGGTACAACCGCATTTTCGATGTTGGGAGCGACGGATTGTATCGAAAGGGCCTGCGTTTCAAACCGAGTGCATGAATCCTTTCGCCGTTGGCACAAGAATTTGGGAATTTGAGACAGCCAGGACCAGGTTTGGTAGCGCTACCGGGAATCGAACTTGAGCCGCCTTTGCGGGCGTGAGCGTAGCGGGAGTCCGCAGGCGAAATCCTGAGCGCAGCGAAGGACCTGTTCCCTGAAGTAATTGTCGTGGGGATGCTGGTAGCGCTACCGGGAATCGAACTTGAGCCGCCTTTGCGGGCGTGAGCGTAGCGGGAGCCCGCAGGCGAAATCCTGAGCGCAGCGAAGGACCTGTTCCCTGAAGTAATTGTCGTGGGGATGCTGGTAGCGCTACCGGGAATCGAACCCGGGTTTGAAGATTGAGAATCTTCCGTCCTAACCCCTAGACGATAGCGCCCCGGAGGTGAGCCTCAATTATAACAAAGCAGCATCAGTTCTTCGCCGGCGCGACTCTCCGAGATTTCCTTCGTGAACCTTCGTGTCCTTCGTGGTTCCTGATTTTTTCCCTCGTCCTCAACGACGTTCCATTCCGGATTCGCACGCTCGCCTATTGATATTTTTTATGAAATCTTCATCCCATTCACAGCCAAAGTGGAGCTATAGTAGATGTACCGGATCAATCTATTAAATTCGTAAACGTAACTTCAGGGGCGACGTGTTTATATGTTGTTCCTTCATCAACCAATCCAATCATTCCTAAATCTAGGAGTCTGTAAGGAGTACACATCTATGGCAAAACCCAGAGGTCCCAAAAAGCAGAATGGCGAGGCAGGAGCCACACCCGCCGAAGCGGTAGCGGCGATCGAAGCCAGCGCCTTGGAAACGCCGAAAGTCTCCTCCCGAAAGCCCACGCCCAAGCCTGTCATCGTCAAGGGCGAAAGCCGCGCGAACCTCATTCCAATCAACGTCGAGGAAGAAATCCGTCGTCTCGCCTACCTCATGTCCGAGCGTCGAGGATTCGAACCTGGACACGAAACCGAAGATTGGCTTACTGCCGAACGCGAAGTTCAGCAACGCTACCACCAGCACAGCGCCTAACGCGGCGCCTCAGCACCGCCTGGCGGCCGACTCCCGGCCGCCCCTCACGGCGGAAACGTTTCCGCCCCCTCATTTCCTGTGCCCTTTCTATCCTCTTAACAGACCTCGAACGTGCATCCAAGTCTTTGCCGGGTATGCATGCGTTCGGTGCCCACTTTGGTTTGCGTGTCCTCCTACTTTCTGAAAAAATACGGTGGGGTTCCACATGGCGCAAATCGGTAGTTTTGCCTTGCTGCTCGCGCTCGCGCTGAGCATCTATTCTTTCTTTGGCGGCCTTCTCGCCCTCCTTTCCCCGGATGATCCTCGCAGCGCTCGCCTGGGTGAAACTGCGCGTCGTGCCGGCGTTGCCGTCTTCGGAGCCGTTCTCCTTGCCGCCGTGGCCCTTGTCATCGCGGCGTTTCGTGATGACTTCACCATCGCGTACATCTTCCATCACAGCAACCGCGACCTCCCAACTGCTTATAAGTTTGCGGTTCTCTGGTCCGGACAGGAAGGTTCCCTCGTTTTCTGGTCTCTTCTTCTTTCGGGATACGCCTTTGTCCTCCGCCTTCGCTACAAAACAGACCCCCGTCTTTTCGCGTACGCCTCGGTTATCATCGCCGCCGTCCAGGTTTTCTTCTTCGCTCTGGTCAATTTCGCCGCGAATCCCTTCGGCCTTCTTGAAGGCCCACTGCGTCCTGACGGCAGCGGACTCAATCCGCTTCTGCAATATCCAGAGATGGTCATCCATCCCCCGATGCTTTATCTGGGATACGTCGGCTTCACCATCCCCTTCGCCTTCGCCCTCGGCGCGCTGATCATGAAATATCCGGGCGAGAAATGGATTCACATCACCCGGCGCTGGACCATGGTCACCTGGGGATTTCTGACCATTGGCATCTTTCTTGGAGCTCACTGGGCCTATGCGGTTCTCGGGTGGGGTGGCTACTGGGGATGGGATCCGGTCGAAAATGCTTCCCTTATGCCCTGGCTCGTCGGCACGGCATTTCTGCACTCCGTCATGATGCAGGAGAAGCGCGGCATGCTGAAGGTCTGGAATATGTGGTTGGTATTCTTCACCTTCTGGCTCTCCATCCTCGGCACGTTCCTCACGCGTAGCGGAATGATTCAATCCGTCCACGCCTTCGCCCAATCCGCGATCGGAACATGGTTTGCCTGGCTTCTGGCGATCAGCTTCGCGGTCTTCATGTACTTCTTCGTTAAGAACAAGGAGCATCTGCGCAGCGAGCACAAGCTCGAATCGCTGGTCTCGCGCGAATCCAGTTTCCTGTTCAACAATCTGCTCTTCGTGCTGCTTTGCTTCACTGTTCTCTGGGGCACATGGTTCCCGAAGATCTCTGAACTTGTGCAGGGCAACAAGGTCACTGTCGGAGCGCCGTTCTACAATCGCGTCGCCATTCCAGTTGCTCTCTTGCTGCTGATCCTCACAGCGGTCGGCCCCCTGCTCGCTTGGCGCAAGACGTCGTTTGAAAGCCTCAAGCGGAATTTCCTGTGGCCCACGGTCGGCGCGATCGCAGTGATGATCTTCTTGATGGGCACGCCTGTCTCCTGGGGATCTCCCTTCGGCCTTCGCCCCTGGCAGGACGTCTCTTATTTCTATTCATTGATGGCGATCGGTCTCGCCATTCTTGTTACGCTGACTGTCGCGGCGGAGTTCTATCGCGGTGGACGC
>Ga0335079_10001821_pt1 | contig 24407 bp, 17 predicted proteins | sample Lox_Sample_33_FD_206719 | JGI IMG/M metagenome (GOLD analysis project Ga0335079, IMG submission 206719) | Soil microbial communities from Loxahatchee National Wildlife Refuge, Florida, United States - Lox_Sample_3.3 | ecosystem: Environmental > Terrestrial > Soil > Wetlands | place: USA...
TGCCCGGGGAGGACGGGATGCTCGAGCAGCAGAATTATAAGATGAAGGCCAAGTACGACCGGATGAAAGAGCGCGAGGTGATGTGCGAAACGGTGATGCTCGACGACGCCGAGCTCGCGCTGGTGGCTTTCGGCACGGCGGCCCGCATCGCGAAGACGGCGGTCGGCCTTGCCCGCGCAGAAGGCATCCGGGTGGGGCTGATCAGGCCCGTTACGCTCTTCCCCTTCCCCGAGGAAATCATCGCCGGGGCCGCGGAGCGCATCGGTCGGTTCCTGGTGGTCGAGATGAACCTGGGGCAGATGGTGGAGGACGTCCGGCTGGCCGTGAACGGCAGGGCCGGGGTCTCGTTCTTCGGAAGGCCCGGGGGAGCCCTGCTTGCCGTCGAGGACATCCTTGCCGCCATACGGAATGCCGGGCCCGGGGTGAGGACCCCGGCGCCAGCAGCGAAGAAAGGATGAACAATGCCCAAGCCGAAGAATATCCTTGACCTTATCGGGAACACGCCGACACTGAAGATGAACAGGCTCGTGCCCGCAGGCTTTGCCGAGGTCTGGGCCAAGCTTGAGGGCCAGAACCCCGGCGGGAGCGTCAAGGACCGGCCCGCCCTCGCCATGATCGAGGACGCCGAGAAGGCCGGCAGGCTCAAGAAGGGCATGACCATCGTGGAGCCCACGAGCGGCAACACCGGCATCGGCCTCGCCCTGGTGGCCGCGGTCAAGGGATACCGTATCATCCTGACCATGCCCGAGTCCATGACCGTCGAACGCCGCAGGCTTCTGGAAGCATATGGAGCGGAGCTGGTCCTGACGCCGGCGGGCCAGGGGATGAAAGGCGCTGTCATGAAATGCGACGAGATCGTCGCGTCGGGCGGGCAATTTTACAAGCCCGACCAGTTCGGGAACCCCTCGAACCCGGCGGTCCATCGCAGGACCACGGCAAAGGAGATCCTTGCCTTCACGGGCGCGAAGAGGATCGACGCGTTCGTGGCCGGCATCGGCACGGGCGGCACGATCACGGGGGTCGGCGAGGTCCTGAGAAGGAAGTTCAAGAACATCAATATAATCGCCGTCGAGCCCGCGTCCTCGCCGCTCCTTTCCCGAGGACAGCCCGGCCCGCACACGATCCAGGGGCTCGGCCCGAACTTCGTACCGTCCATCCTGAACACGAAGATCTACGACGAGATCATCACCGTGACGAACGATGATGCGGCCGATATGACCGCCCGGCTTGCGCGCGAGGAGGGACTGCTTGTCGGCATATCCTCGGGAGCTGCCTGCTGGGCGGCAATGCAGGTCGCCGCGCGGCTCGGCAAGGGCAAACGCGTCGTAACCGTGTTCCCCGACGTGGGTGACCGGTACCTGACCACGGGCGTGTTCGACAGAAAGACAGGGGCATGAATGCTCTTTTTCCGAGAGTGAAGAACATGCTCATCCGCCCCGGGCAGGAGTGGCAGGCGGTCAGGGACGAGGCAACAACGTATGACCGCATCCTGTTCCGCTATGTCGGCATCCTTGCAGTGATCCCCCCGGCGGCCGCCGTCACGGCACGGATGATCTTTGACGGCCCGGTGCCGAACGGCGCCCCCGGCTCCTCCCTGCTGTCCGCGGCACTCACGAACACGCTGTGGTACTGCATGTACGTCCTGAACGTTATGACGGCCGGTATGATCGTAACGGCGGTCATGGCGAGCCCCGGATCCCGGTGGGATGCGCTTCAAGGGTTCAAGATCGCGGCATATTCATTCACCCCGCTTTTTATCGCCGGCTTCATTGCCGTTCTTCCCCGCATGGGCTGGATCATCGATGCGGCGATCCTCTACAGTGTCTATCTTCTCTACCTGGGCATCAGGGAACTGGCGTCCCTCGGGAAGGGACGGGCCGCCTGGTATGCGCTCGGCTCATTTCTCTCGGCGGCGGTCATCGTCGGGGCGATGAACCTCCTGGAATATTATCTTGAATCCTTCGTCGTGAGCAAAATCGTCTCGTGAAGCGCGGAATCCCATGAAACCCATCTATCTCGACTACAACGCAAGCACTCCCGTCGATCCGCAGGTCCTCGACGAGATGCTGCCCTATCTCCGGGAACGGTTCGGCAACCCGTCGAGCAGCCATTCCTTCGGCGTCGCGAACCGCGCGGCTATCGAGCAGGCGCGGGAGCGGCTGGCCCTCCTGCTCGGGTGCGGGGCCCCGGAGGTCATCTTCACGAGCGGCGCGACCGAGTCGAACAACATGGTGATCAAGGGCGTTGCCAAGGCGGCGGGCAAGGGGAAGCATTTCATCACCTCGGCGATCGAGCACCCGGCGGTGCTTGAGCCCTGCCGCCATCTCGAACGCTTCGGGTACCGGGTGACCTATCTTCCGGTCGACCGGTTCGGGATGGTGGATCCCGTTGAGCTGGGAAAGGCCATCACCAAGGACACCGCGCTCGTCTCGATCATGCATTCGAACAACGAGGTCGGGACGATCCAGGATATTGCGGCCCTCGCGCGGGTCGCCTCGTCCCGGGGAGTGCTCTTCCACACCGACGCGGCCCAGAGCGCGGGCAAGGTCCGGGTCTCGGTGGAAGAGCTTGGCGTGGATTTCCTGACCGTGGCGGGCCACAAGTTCTATGCGCCGAAGGGGATCGGGGCCCTCTACATCAGGAACGGCCGGAAACTTCCCCCCCTGCTGAACGGAGCAGGACACGAGCGCGGCCTTCGTCCCGGGACCGAGAACACGGCCGCGATCGTCGGGCTCGGCGCGGCGGCCGTGATCGCCATGCCGATCCTTCAGGCCGAGGGGGCGCGTCTGGCAGGCCTGGGGACGCGGCTGTTCGAGGGCCTGCGGGCAGCGGGCCTCAGGGTGCATTTGAACGGACACCCGGAACATAAGCTTCCGAATACCTGGAACATCAGCTTTGGAGGCGCCAATGCCGTCTCGGTGATGGAGGCGCTTCCGGGAGTTGCCGTATCGCCGGGAGCCGCCTGCCACGGCGACCTCGTCGAGCCGTCGCACGTGCTGGCTGCGATGGGGACGGACCCGGAACTGGCGCGGGGGGCGATCCGCTTCAGCCTCGGGAGGGAGACCACGGAGGCGGAGATCGACGCGGTGGTCGAGAAGCTGAAGAGCGGACTGACTCGATAAATTCCAGGCTCCCGAGAGCATACAAGCACCAGGCGCCAAAACACAGGTCAGACGCAGGTTGGGTAGAGCAAAGCGAAACCCGACACACTGATTCAACGTGCAGGTCCTGTGGGCCGCTGGGAACCGCGCCCATCACCCGCTCGGTATACCTGAGGCCCATGCGTGACTCCGGATTTTGGAGTGTAAGGATGCCAGATGTCCAGTGAAACCATTCTCATCATTGACGACGAAGAGAGCGTGCGGAACTCCCTGGCAGGCGTGATGAAGGACGAGGGGTACGAGGTCGTTGCCGCGGCGTCGGGCAGCGAGGGGATCGAGCTGATGCACGAGACCCACCCGGCGATCGCGCTGCTCGACATCGCCATGCCCGGCATGGACGGCATCGAGACGCTCCGCCGCTTGAAGGAGGCCAGGCCCGAAATGCCCGTGGTCATGATCACGGGCCATGGCACGATCGAGACCGCGGTCAAAACGACCAGGATGGGGGCCTACGACTTCATCGTGAAGCCGCCGGAGCTGCAGCAGCTCACGCTGGTGGTGAAGCACGGGATCGAGGAAACGCGCCTGCGCGAGGAGAACGAGGCGCTCAGGAGGAGTATCGAGCGCCGCTCCGAGATCGTGGGCGAGAGCGGGCAGGTGAGGACGCTCAAGCACCAGATCGCACGTGCGGGACCCACGAACGGCTGGGTCCTGATCCACGGCGAGAGCGGGACCGGCAAGGAGCTGGTCGCCCGCGCCATCCATCGCGCAAGCAAGCGGGCCTCGGGTCCCTTCGTGGAGGTGAACTGCGCCGCGATCCCGCAGGATCTCATCGAGAGCGAGCTCTTCGGCCACGAGAAGGGGGCCTTCACCGGCGCCGCCGGGATGAAACGCGGCAAGTTCGAACTGGCACACAACGGGACCATCTTCCTCGACGAGATCGCTGACATGAGCATGGCCACCCAGGCCAAGGTGCTCCGCGTGCTGGAGGGGCAGGAGTTCCAGCGCGTGGGCGGCACGAAGACGCTCAGGGCCGACGTGCGCGTCATCGCGGCGTCGAACAAGAACCTCGCGGAGGAGATAAAGAAAGGCTCCTTCAGGGAGGACCTGTACTACCGGCTGAACGTGATCCCCCTCGAGGTCCCCCCGCTCCGGGAGCGGGCAGACGATATCCCGCTGCTCGTCCGGCATTTCCTGAACGAGTTCTCCTCCGAGTACGGACAGAAGCCGAAGACCCTCGACGACGAGGCCCTGGCCCTTTTCCGGAAATACCACTGGCCGGGCAACGTGCGGGAACTGCGGAACATCATCGAACGGCTGATCATCATGGTCCCGGGCCCGATGCTCCGGTCTGCGGATGTTCCGGCGCCGGTCAGCTCAGGGAGGTCGGCGCCTGCTGCCGCAGGCGGACCCGGGGCGGGCAGGAACGGATACGCCCATGCCACGCTCAGGGATGCCAGGGCGGAGTTCGAGAGGGCGTTCATTACGCACAAGCTCCGCGAAAACGGCGGCAACGTGAGCCGCACGGCCGACGCCATCGGCGTGGAGCGCAGCAACCTGCACCGGAAGATCAAGGCGCTCGGGATCGAGACTGAAGACTAGCAGGCTGTTGAGTTTTCGCCCTCCTTGCGAAAGGCCCCTCGCCTCCATTGCGAGCCGAAGGCGAAGGAATCTTGCTTTATGGCCGGGGAAAAGCTCCGCAATCCCGTTTTATTGAAAGATCACTCTTTTTTACCTTTGTCCGTGTTCATCCGCGGTATAAGTTTCCCGTTAGCTCTATGATCGAGACCCGTAATCTCACAAGATACTTCGGCGCCGTAGGCGCGGTGCAGTCTGCCAGTTTCTCCGTCGGAAAAGGCGAGGTCTTCGGCCTGCTCGGCCCGAACGGAGCGGGCAAGACGACGACGATCCGGATGCTTACGACGCTCCTGGCGCCGACCTCCGGTTCGGCCGTGGTCGCGGGGAATGATGTGTCCGCCGATCCTCTGGGCGTCAAGCGTTCGATCGGCGTGGTGCCCCAGATGCTGAACCTCGACATCGACCTGACGTGCGCCGAGAACCTCGAGTACCACGGCAGGCTTCACCGGATGGACGCGGCGGACCGGCGTGCGCGATCCGAGGAGCTGCTGCGGTTTGTCGGGCTCTGGGAAAAGAAGGATACGCCGGTGGAGCACCTGTCGGGGGGCATGCGCAGGCGCCTGTTGATCGCGCGCGGGCTGATGCACCATCCCGCGGTGGTCTTCATGGACGAACCGACCGTGGGGCTCGACCCGCAGGCCCGACGGCTGATCTGGGGCTTGATCGAATCGCTCAAGAAGAGCGGCATCACGATCATGCTCACAACGCACTACATCGAGGAAGCAGACTTCCTCTGCGACCGGGTGGCCATCATGCGGGCCGGCAAGATCATGGCCCTCGGCGCCCCCGCGGACCTGAAGGCCCTGACGGGGAGGTATATCCTGGAATGCCTGGGAAGACACGACCTGCCGAGGCGTTTTTTCCACTCCCGCGAAGACGCGCTCGATTCCGGCAAGGACCTCGGCTGCAGCGTCGCGGTCCGCGACGTGACGCTGGAGGATGTGTTCATCGAGCTGACCGGGGAGAGGATCGAAGGGTAATTATTATTAACCACAGATGAACACAGGTGAACACGGATACAGACGAAGGCAGTTACGATCACGAATGAACGGCAAGAACGAAAGAACAAAGCTTTGTCGTCCGTGTTTTTTCATGACTGACGCATGTTTCAACATCTGTGTTTACCGGTGGCCATCTGTGGTTTCATTATCATTTTCGTCCTATGTTTAACCGTGCTCACCCGTGGTTATTAAAGGTTTCGCATCGGTTTCTTGCGGCGGGCTTTACCTGCGGTTATCCGTGTTCATCTGTGGTTCGATAAAGGTTTATCATGAACTTCTACCCCATCTTCTGGAAAGAAATAATGCTCGTCCGCAAGAAGCCCTGGCGCTTTCTGGCCTCGAGCCTGGTCATGCCGATCCTCTACCTCGTGACCTTCGGCTGGGGGCTCGGCCGGGGCATGAACGTCGGCAACGGACGGTATCTGGACTTCATCCTGCCCGGCATCCTCGCCCTCTCGGCCATGAACAACAGCTTCGGCCCGGTCTCCACATCGCTCAACATCAGCAAGCTCTACACCAAGACGCTCGAGGAGGTTCTCGTAGCGCCGCTCAGCCCCTGGGACATCGTGCTCGGCAGGACACTGACCGGCCTCGCCCGCGGCCTGTTCTCGGCGTTCATGCTGATGCTGGTCGGTCTTGCCTCCGGCGTGCGGATGCAGGTGACGCTGAACCTGTTCCTGGTCCTGGCGCTCACCGCGTTCTGTTTCGGCGCCGCCGGCGTTGCGGCAGCCATGCTCGCGCAGACCCATGAGGACATGGCCAACTTCAACAGCTTTTTCATCATCCCCATGTCGTTCCTGGCGGGCACCTTCTTTTCGCCCGACCGGCTGCCCGAGCCCTTTCAGAGCGCGGTCCTGGTCTATCCGCTCACGCACGCGAGCATGCTCCTGCGTGAACTCGCGTCAGGCAGGGAGCCGTCAGCGGCCTCGGTCCTCGTGCTGCTTGCCTATACCGTGCTGTTCTTCTGGCTTGCCGGCAGGCTGGTGAGGAGAGCGTGATGAGGACAAAAGAAATTTCAGGTTCATGCTGATGTGCCCTGCGAACTTCGGAGCTTGATGGAACTGCCATGCCTTCAGCCTTCACGCACATATTCGTTGCAGAGATGCTCGGGAAGACGCGCTTCCCGCAAGAGCCGATGGCGCCGCGGTTCTGGGTCCTGACCGCCGTCTGTTCGATCCTTCCCGACGTGGACGTGGCCGGTTTTTATCTGGGCGTTAAATATGGGGACCTCTTCGGCCACCGGGGATTCTTTCATTCGCTCCTCTTCGCGCTGATCGTCGCCCTGCTGGTCGTCCTGTTCGCCTTTCCCGCGATCTCCCGGTTCTCCCGGCGGTGGTGGGCGCTGCTCGCCTTTTTCTTTGTCGTGACCGCCTCTCACGGATTACTCGACTCCATGACCGACAAGGGCATGGGCGTGGGGTTCTTCATCCCCTTCGACAACACCCGGTATTTCATGCTCTGGCGGCCGGTCGACGCCTCTCCCATGAGCATACCCCGATTCTTCGGCCACGCGGGGTTGCACGTCCTCTACAATGAGATAATCTGGATCTGGACCCCAATGATCGCGCTGTATGCGATCGTGCGGTTGTATCGGAGGGGACGAGAGCGGGCGATTTAGAATTCTGCTATTTTAAAACGTCCGTACGGTCACTCTGTTGAGTGGGGTGCTGCATCGACATTGTCCGGCCGGGAAAAACAACTCACGCTCTTCTTAGCATGCACAGACTCCATAATACCTCAAGCGGCTCCGGAGCCCCTCAGGGGAGGGGAACTCCGGCACGCCGCCCGCGTTCAGGCAATTCTTGCCGCGCGCATCTCCCGCTCAATAGCCGACGCTGTAGCCGCCTGCATTCCCGCCTGCGCTATTGCCCGCGCTCTCCATCTTGTGCATGAAGCTTCTGATCCGTTTTGCATTGGTCCCGATATCGCTCCCGCCGACGCGCGAAACCGAGCGGATATCGACCCTGCTCCCGCCGGGCAGCGCAGATACGCGAACAATGACATCATCCTTGAACCCGAACCAGAAGGTCGTGGCAATTGCCTCGATCGTCCCGTCCCGTAAGTCGCTGCTCACGATCTGCCATCCCATATCCCTTGCCGTTGCAAGAGATCGGTCAAAGGCGGACGCCGGCGGCATGGCAAGAACCAGCGGGTGGATATCGGGATACGCGGCAGTCTGCTTCATGGCGACCGATGGTCCTCCGTACTCCGCGGGATTTTCAGCGTTAGCCCTGAGCGGCATGATCGCATGGAATTCAGGCGGATTCACCATGTCCGTTGAAATGTCGTGGATCGCGGGCATCCGCTTTGCCGCCTGCATCCACGCTCCGGGAATTCCTGCCGTGATCAGGCCGATCACGATCCCAACGGATGCGACAAGATAGGCGTTTCGGTAGTGCTCATGTCTCGCCAGAAGGCCGCCGAGCAGTGATACCACCGCCGCCGCGAGGCCGATGACCGCTCCAATACGCAGAAGGGAGAAACCGGTCATGAAATACCACCAGCCCCAACGGTGGCCAAGGCCGGCAAGAACAGCTGTACCCGCCGCTCCCACGGCGAGCACCAGACCGGCCGGAGCGATATAGTGGACAAAAGTTGCGTGCTGAGCCAGTTCTGGCTCATGCTTCATGGTTTCCTGATGTGCGTTCATAGTAAACCTCCTTTCCTGATGCGCCCTCCCTCATTGCCCGGAGTTCTTTCGAACAAACCCTCAGGTTTTATGTCCTCGCCGGGCAGAGGGCTAAAAAAGCTCAATTTAATCTTGATTAAATTGTAGCACGGCTTCCGGAATCTCAAATGCCGGAAGCGGCGGGTACTATAGGATTACTGCAGCTCTTGAGCTTAGCCGTCGTTCCCGGCTTGACCCGGAATCCATTGGCTTTTTACTGCAACATTCTACAGCTTAATGTATCCATACCCCAAAAATACCCCGCTCTTTTTTTATCCAATATTCTAATCTATTGCGCATGCTTTCCACAGATTGAATTAGCTTTTAAGCCGTAGGAAAGAATTTTTTTCTTGACGCAAATCTTACAGTGTTGGTATAGTCGTCCTCCATTACTCCTTTAGTAGCTATTCTTATTTTTTTAGATATGGGATGATCTGTCCTTTTCACGTCTAGGGGGGGGATTGGTGGGATTTTCTCGCATGCGATTGCTAAGTGTTACGGAAGGCACAGCCGGGGAGCAGGCCCTTTCATCACCCCTCTGTCTGCATCGTCCGCCGCGGGTACTTGCCCTGTTGTTCCTCGTTTATTCTCTTTTTATTCTTTCTCCTGTTTCCGCTGACACATCCGATGACGATATTGAAGGAGATCTCCAGAAGGACCTCGGTAGGAGCAAGATCGTCGCACACAGCGGCAAGGCCGATCTCACACAGGGGATTGCAGCGCTGGCGCAGCTGTCGCGACTCAGGACTGTCGCGGTACGGATTCCTGCAACATATCTTCTGCCCGAAGAACGGTTTACACTGCAGGAAAAAAACACGTATCTCCACGGCTTGTCGGCAGTCGACCAAGACCGCGCCGTGTCGGATGGCTACCGCAAGGCGCTCAGAGATTATTTGAGTCTTGTCAAAAGCCATTTCCCCATGGACGATCCTTCCATCAACGCAAAACCTCCCGTTAATGTTCTCAACATCCCTGCCGATACCATCTGTCTGAAAAAGACTGACACTCTCATCATCGGTAGTCTCCTGAATATACTTCTTAATGGGGCCTTGGAGCCGGCCGGATCTCCAGGCATTTTGGCTACCCGTCAAGTCGGCTACAAAACCATCAATATATCGCAGCAGAATCAAAATTTGAACATACATCATGCTATCCGGAAGATGGGGAGGACAAGATGGGGGACCATACCCAACGTCGCTTAATCCAGAGCAGCAACCGCCTTATACTCTTTTCCATCATCTTCTGGTATTCCGTCCTTCTGAATGTCTTCTTAATGCCAACCGTTTCATGGGCTGCTGGCCAGACTGTTGCTAGCCAAGTCGGCTATTACTCGATAAACGACGGGACTCTGTTCACGAGATCTTTAGCTCCGACGAGCGCAGCAGTCGGGAACGGTACTGTATCACAAACTACCAAAACCGACGGTGCAGTGCAGTTAACCATCAGCAATTCCCCTGGTTATGCCGATTGTGGTTTTTATTTTAATGCCGGGACGCTCGGAGATTTCAGCGGTCTGGATATCGTGACCGCGGCCGGGTCCGATCCGGTGAGTGTCAATATCTGGTTTGACGTGGATAATAACGGCGAGTTCTTTACGTGGAGCGGGAACGTTTTATCGGGGTTGAGCAGCGACAAGTACATCCTGGGTCCCGCCAGCGTCCAGAATGTGTTGAATGTCGACGCGAACAGCACGTTTAACTCCCTGATCCCCGGCGGCGGTAATTATACGCTGGCTCAGTTGAAGAACGGTGCAGCACCTGGAATAACGAGCGGTACCAAAATAGCGATCTGGGTCGGCATTGCCACGGGTGGAGGCAGTCTAAACGCAACGGTCAGCTCTCTTACGGTAAACCCGGCATCGGTGTCGAGTCACGTGGGATATTACTCGACGAACGACGGAACGCAGTTTACACGGTCACTTACTCCGGCGACCACGCCGGTAGGGAGCGGCACGGTGTCGCAGACGGTAAACGCGGACGGCTCAGTGAGGCTGACCATCAACAACTCCCCCGGTTACGCCGACATCGGTTTCTACCTGCCCGTGGGGACGCTCGGAGATTTCAACGGTCTGGATTTTGTAACCTCGACCGGGTCCGATCCGGTAAGCATCAATATCTGGTTTGACGCGGACAACAACGGCGAGTTCTTCACGTGGAGCGGGAACGTTTTATCGGACTTGGGCAGCGACAAGTACATCCTGGGTCCTGCCAGCGTCCAGAACGTGCTGAATGTCGACGCGAACAGCACGTTTAACTCCCTGATCCCCGGTGGCGGCAATTATACGCTGGCTCAGTTGAAAAATGGAGCAGTTGCAGGCATAACCAGCGCCACCAAAATAGCAATCTGGGTCGGAATTGCCACGGGTGGGGGCAGTCTCAGCGCCACGGTCAGCTCTCTTTCAATTAATTCGGCCAATGCCGGACCGCCGTCAATGGCGATCAACCCGGTCGTGACCCCGACTAACCAGTCCAGCCAGACGATCACCGGGACCATGGACGCCGGCGCGACTATAATCGTCACCTGTCCGACAGCGTCGATTAATCCAGTGTCCTACCCGACGACCACGACCTGGCAGGCCATGCTTACGAACATGACCGAGGGGAGCAACGCCATAAGTGTAACAGCCACAAACCAGGCAGGGAACTCGGACCCGGTGGTAACAGCGATTGTGCTCGACGCCACGCCTCCGGTAACGACGGCCACGCCGCCAGGAGGTGTCTATCCTCCCGGCATCTCAGTAACGCTCGTATCAAGCGAAACAGCCACGATCTACTTTACGACCGATGGCACTACGCCTACGACGGGTTCCCCGGTCTATACGGTGCCTTTCAATTTCTTGGCCTCGACGATACTCAAGTATTTCGCCATAGACAGGGCTGGCAACAGCGAGACGGTGAAGACGGCAGCGTATGTGATTAATACCGTGCCGCCTGTGAGAAGCATTGCGATCAACACTGGCGCGGCATATACGAACAGCCAAGCGGTAACCCTCGCACTCAGTTGTTCAAACGTGTCGAGCCCGTGCGCCCAGATGGCATTCAGCACTGACAATCTATCATGGACACCGTTGGAAGCGTATGCTCAAACCAGGACATGGCAGCTCTCGTCTGGAGACGGGCAGAAGAATATATATGTGAAATATATAGACACTAATAGCAATACGTCTGTAACAAGCGCAGCAATCATACTTGATACTGAGCCGCCGCTGACGGGGAAAATGCCGAAATTGTCAAAACTCTCGGCGGGTGATGCTCATTCGGTGGCTATCGCCGCGAACGGCGCTTTGTGGGTCTGGGGGATGAACGACGAAGGAGAACTCGGCGACGGAACGTATGCGCCAGACTCCTATCCCGAACAGATCGGCACGGACAAAGCCTGGAGTTCCGTCTCAGCCGGCTTGAGCAGCACTCTGGCCCTGAAAAACGACGGCACGCTGTGGGCGTGGGGAGATAATTCATACGGTCAATTGGGGGATGGGACAACGGATGCGAAATACGCTCTCGTTTCGATCGGCACGGGCAGCGATTGGCAAATGATTTCTACGAGCGGACAGCACAGCGTGGCCATCAAAAGGGATGGGACTTTGTGGGCATGGGGCTTCAACTCGAACGGACAGTTAGGCGACGGAAGCCAGGACGATACATATGTCCCGACCCGGATCGGATCAGACAGTGATTGGGTGTCCGTTTCAGCAGGTTTCTATCATACTGTCGCGCTTAAATCCAACGGCACCCTCTGGGCCTGGGGATACAACGGTGATGGTCAACTGGGAGACGGTACGAGCGACGATGAATATACCCCTGTGCAGATTGGCGGAGAGACAGATTGGACCGCCATATCGGCAGGCGCCGATCATACTGTGGCCCTTAAGAGCAATGGCACGATATGGGCATGGGGAGCCAATTGTCATGGCCAGCTTGGAGACGGCACCGGCGGCGGGTGCTGGGACGGAATTTATGATAACAAGTATGAACCGGTTCAAGTAGGAAGTGATACGAACTGGGTTTCAGTCTCTTCGCAATACTACGACACCATGGCGCTCAAATCCAATGGCAGCTTGTGGGCTTGGGGAGCAAATTGGAACGGCCAGCTAGGAGACGGGACAACTGACGATCAACATACTCCTGTTCAGATCGGTACGGGGAATACTTGGGTCGCCGTCGCTCCGGGAGTAAGCCACAGCCTTGCGCTATCCGCTGATGGGTCCCTGGTGACATGGGGATGGAACGGCTACGGACAGCTTGGTGACGGGTCTACAAATGATAGCATAATGCCGCATGTGATAGCTTCGATTCAGGGCTCAGACAACCCATTCGTTATTAATGATTGGGATTATATGACGAGCAACGCCTCCGTCAGGCTCACGATGAACGCATGGGATATAACAAGCGGAGTGGCCTTCATGCGGTTCAGCAACGACGGGTCAACGTGGTCCGATCCCGAACCGTATGCAGCGACCAGGAACTGGACCCTGAGCGCCGGAGACGGCGTAAAGACCATGTACGCAATGTTCCAGGATGCCGCAGGGAACTGGTCGGCTGCCTACAGCAACTGGATTGTTCTCGAATCCGGACCGCCGGTTGTGACTATTAAGACACCTAGCGCTGGTTTTACGACCAGTAATACGTTCGTGTTGAATTACAGCGTCAGCCAGGATACTTGGGACACCGTGTTTTTGGACGGAGTTGAAACGGACTTTGGCAATGGCGATCTCATTGGCCCCTTGGATATCGGGACGCATACATTACATATTGATGCAGAGAACGATTTTGATACAGTTGGCTCCGCTGAGGTCACCTTTAGTATCGTTAATACGCCCATGACAGTCAACATCACTTCACCAACAGCCGGGATAATTACTGTTAACAACCCGTTGCTCACATATTCCGTGAACTATGGCACAGTAACGGTATTGGTGGATGGTTCACCCGTAAATACGGCCTCAGGGGATCATCTGAATCCCTTGACGGAAGGGCCCCATACAATACAGGTTGTGTCTACCGATGCTGCTGCTCAAACTGTTTCCAGTGCCGTATCCGTCACAGTCGTATCGCAGCCGACATTTGGATCGGCAGGGCTCTCATTTGTACATCTTGCCGCAGGAAACAACGAGGCGATAGCGGTTACTGCAGATGGTAATCTTTGGCAGTGGGGCGCGGTCTTTGTCGGCGGTGGAGAGGTGCCTTGGGTGCCTATGGCTTGGCCCAAGGGAATAGTGACCAATCATTCCTGGGCGACTGTAGCAGCGGGTGTCACGAGTAATCTCGCGCTGAAAACCGACGGCTCACTATGGGCCTGGGGAAGCAACGACTTTGGGCAGTTGGGTGACGGTACCGATACCAACTATACCGTTCCCATTCGCATCGGCACGGCAAACGACTGGAAAGTGATTGCAACGGGCGGATTCCACAGCCTTGCTATCAAAAAAGACGGCACCTTATGGGCATGGGGACTCAACTCCTACGGTGAGTTGGGCGACAGTACCGACAACTGGAGATATGCACCGGTAAAGATCGGCAATGATAAGGATTGGGTGGCGGTAGCCGCTGGATATTATCACAGCGTGGCGCTTAAGTCGGACGGTACTTTATGGGCTTGGGGCGCCAATTGGGACGGGGAGCTGGGAGACGGTTCGGGAGAAGATCAGTCTGTTCCCGTGCAGGTTAACGGCGATCAAGACTGGGCGATGGTCACTGCCGGTGCTTATCACACGGTAGCCATCAAACGCGACGGAACCTTGTGGACATGGGGTGCGAATTGGAACGGCCAACTGGGTGATGGAACCACGGACAGTCGTCCTGCGACGGAATGGATAGAGCGAAACGCGACGTGGAAGGCAGTTTCGGCCGGGCTTGCCTATACTGTTGCAATCAAGAGCGACGGAACATTATGGGCATGGGGGGGGAATTCAAACGGGCAATTAGGCGACGGGACCACGGATGACAAGTATGCGCCTGTGCCGATAGGCTCTGATAATACATGGTCGTCGATCGAAGCAGGAGACAAATTCACGTTGGCAATGAAGGCAGACGGTACGTTATGGTCTTGGGGTTTGAACAACTACGGACAGTTGGGCGATGGGACCACCCAGTCTTCGAGCGTGCCTCATTCGTCAAGCAATGCCCTTACTCTGAACAATACTATCACCATCAATGAGGGAGCCTATGCTACAAACAACGTAAATGTTGTGCTGAAAATGAATGTCTGGGACGTCTATGGACCTGATTTTATCGCTTTTATGAAATTCAGTAACGACGGCGCCACTTGGACTGCTCAGGAGCCGTACGGAATATTCAAAGACTGGATGATAACCTCTGGAGACGGGGAAAAGACGGTGTACGCCATGTTCCAGGACATCGGCGGCAACTGGTCTGCGCCATTCCGAGCGACTATTCTTCTCGATACAACGCCACCCGTGGTGACGATACTGTCCCCTGCCGCGGGCCACACGAACAACAATATGCCCTTATTGCGGTATACCGTATCCGATGGAACTGTGGTCGTCTATCTTGACAGCAACGGAACCCAAAAATTGTCAGGAGGAGTTCTTGATCCTCAGCCTACAGGCACTCACACGGTGCGGGTGGAGGCAACTGATGCCGCGGGCAATGTTGGGTCTGCGGAAGTTAGCTTCACGATTGATCCCATCTCGTCCGGACAGGGCAGCTACCTGTTCTCCGATGTGGCCATCAGCAGCAACACGCTGAATACGGCTGCCTCGGAACAGAGCAGCATCTTCTTTACGATAAACGGACCGAGCACTGTCGCCCTCAAGATCATCCCTGAGAAACTGGGTCCGAATGGGGCGCCCGTGTATGAGATGTCACAGGTATGTCCGGCTGCCGGTCCCTATCTTTTCACTTGGGATGGACACGACGGCCAGGGGAATATCGTGCCCGATGAGGCGTATCTGTATGTCTTAGTGGCTTCAGACGGATCAAACACAGTTCTCTATAATCCGCCGGTACCGACGGGAACCGGTAATATAAGCTGTTCTCAAGGTGAAGGCTATGATCCCTACCGGAACGAGCCCTTGACCGTTAGTTACAGTGTTTCTCAGCCGGCAAGGGTGAATCTTAGCATTAACTGGTCAGGAAGTGTATTCAAGGTGCTGACCGGTGTTCCGAGGGCTGCAAACAGCTATTCTTTTGACTGGAACGGAAGAAGTCCGGAGGGAAGGATCCTTGCCGGAGGAACAGCAACGGCAGTATGCGAGGTTGCATCGCTTCTGGGAGAGAACGTGATTATCGCGAGCGGCAATACCCCGTTTGTGTCACAACTGAAGACAGATCCGTATGGCATTCAGCTTTCGTATGGCGAATTCACTCGGATAAGTTATGCATTATCCCGCGATGCGAATATTTCAATCCAGTTAATTTCTCCTTGGGGTTCTGCTGTCAATATACTGAACGGAGAACTTCAGTCTGCCGGAGTTCATATCGTTCAGTGGAACGGGATTGACCCATCGGATGCATCAGGGAAAAAACTGCAGGTCTTGACAGAGGGGGATTATACGGTTTCTGTTCAAGCTGTGAATCTGGAAACAGGTGCGAGTTCGAATGCAAAGGGCGTGCTCAAGATATTGAATTAATCTTGCTATCTCCTTAAATTGAGGATTGCTTCGAGGTGCAGATATCATTTTTTAGAAAGCCATAATTTGTATTAAGATCACCAGGGCGACAGATATTAGCCGGGAAGGAAGAAATGTGAAAATAAAAGCGGTTATTATAATGATAAGTACATTGCTTGCCGCCATAGTTTTGATATTCATACCCGCAGAAGTTCGTGCTGTAACCGAATGCTGTGCCGATTATTGGTGCGGAGTTAGAGATCGCAATGTATGGGCTGGAGGAGAAACATGGACTCTACCTGGCTATGACCCGTGCATTCCGGGGTATCAATGCTATTGGCAAAAATATGCAGTCGGCGGATATTCGCTAAATGTATTAGAAACAAAAGTATTGACGTCGGGTGACGAAAGGTTGGATGTCGTTCATGCCAATAGGACATACACATTCCCAACCGATCATCACGCATATTCTATTGTGCTTTTATGGGGTCTGAATTGGTGGCCAGGATATGACTACGGGCAAGGACCACTTGTATTTCCAGACCTTTCGTATCCTGGATCATTTCCCGCATGTATAGACAGCACTATTCCTGCCGAAGCCGTCGATATCATTTGGTCTTGTGTAGCAAATATTCCAGATGGAATATTTTATCCATGGTTTGTTGATGAAGCTTTTGCAAGTTGTGGGGTATATGCAGTTGTTCCAATATATAATTGTCAAGATGGAGAAACAATGTCATGCTATGATGGGATAGGCGGTCTCGGCCAAGGTATTTGTAAAAGCGGTATAAAAACGTGTTCAAATCACGAGTGGGATGGGCCATGTGTAGGGCAGGTACTACCGCAGCTAGATTCATGCGATTTAGAGTTAAGTTGTGGGGTGATGGGCTCAAATTGTGAGTGCTTCAACGGAGAAACTAAGCCATGCTATTACGGGCCTGATTCGACACGAGGTAAGGGCATCTGTCATGATGGGACCCAGACGTGTATAGGCGGGAGGTGGGACCCTACCTGCAATGGAGAAGTCTTACCAGAAGCAGAACAATGTGACAATCTGGATCATAATTGTAATGGTCTGATTGCGGATGGGTTTGAATGCAAACCCGGCGATACAAAACACTGCTACGAAGGACCTGGTGGAACAGAGGGCAGGGGGATCTGCCGAGGTGGAACTCAGTCATGCATGAACTGCCAATGGGACCCTACCTGCATTGGAGAAGTCCTGCCTGAAGAGGAACAGTGTGACGACAAGGATCATAACTGCAATGGCGAGACTGCGGATGGGTTTGAATGCAAACCGGGCGAGACGAGGCATTGCTACACCGGACCGGATGGAACAGAAAACAAGGGGATCTGCCGCGGCGGCAGCCAAGCATGTAACTTTTGCCAATGGGACACGGATTGTAAAGGGCAGGTATTGCCTGAGGATACCGAGAAATGCGATGGAAAAAATCACTTATGCGCGGAGAAGCCGGATACCGGCTGCGATCCTTGTTTAGATAACACTGGAAAGAGTACAACATAATAATAGTAACGAGCAATGACTGGTGGAAAATAATGATTATAGCGATAGTGGGGGGAGTATGTCAGGGTCTCTAAAAAAGAACCAGAAAATAAGATATCATGGACTTGCACCATTAATTCTTATCTTGTTTTTGTTGACTTGTTATGCGTCTCCTCTCTTTGCAGACGAGATTATTGATAGGTACGAAGAAACCAGTTGCTCTGACGGTTCATCAGACGGCAGCGGCAAAAGCATGGCAGGAAAGCCCGTAAATCTTTTTACCGGGTCCGAAACAATGACAAAGACCGATCTTTCCGTCGGCAACCTCTACCCCATAACCATCCAGCGTCAGTATAACAGCACATCGGCCTATGACAGTTCGCTTGGTTATGGTTGGTCCCTGAATTACGACAAGAGGATCTACACCTATCCCGACAACTCGGTCATTGTGCGTAAGGATTGCGGACGGAAATTGCGGTTCATCCGGAGTGGCTCGGGTTTTACTTCACCATCTGGGGAATATGGTTCTATCGTTCAGAATATAGATGGTACGTACACCTATACCGATATTAACGGATCAAGGGAAATTTACGATTTGCACGGCAGGATCGCATATGTTGTGAGCCCAAAAGGCAACTCCCTTGTCTTTACTTACGGGTCCGACGTTCGCGGCCCCATGACAGGCCTCTCCCTCTTCAACCTGGACCAGACGAATCCTCAAATCGTATCCTATGACTACCGGCTGAGTATGATCGAGGAACGAGACAGTACGAGTAATCCCACCGGCAACAGGGTCTCGTTTTCCTATGATCCGTCCACAGGAAGATTGAACGGCCTCTGGGATAATACCGGCCGTTCCGTTATCTACACCCACGACACTATCGGCAACCTGAACGGGATCAGCGGTCCTTCAACAGTCGCCACTTACGGCTACAACAGCCCGGTCAACCGGCACAGTCTTACCGACATTGACGAAGGCCAGGGTACTTACATCAATGCCTACGACAATCAAGGACGGGTCACTAAACAAACACACGGCACAGGCGTGATCGATATCGCGTACTGGCCGAATCGGACGGTCAACATTACCACTACGGTGACGGGCCCCGATGGAACAACCCTTAATACCCAGACCCGGACGGTGGAATTCAGCGGCTTGGGAATGGTGAACAAAAATACCGATACTTTTGGCAACGTTACCAACTACATTCGGGATTCGCAATCATCCAAGCTTCTTCGCGAAGAATACTGGGAGAATACGGGAACGGTCGATTCCCCGAACCTCGTGCTCAGAACCGCAAATAACTACACTTATGACAGCAAGGGCAACATGCTGACCAAGACCGAGGCTCAGGGCACGCCGCAGGAAAGGACCACAACGTACACATACCATCCCACGTTCAACGGTGTACTGACAACGACCGTCAAAAGCGTAGTAGATCCCAACCAGAACAAGGTTACGACCAATACTTACGATGACACGACTGGCAATCTCCTCACAACCAACGAGGCCGGACTTCTGGGAGACGGGACGCCCTATTCTTACACAACAGCATATACGTACGATTCAAACGGTCGCTTGGCGACCATCGACGGGCCGCGAACCGACGTCCAGGACATAACGAACTATTACTATGATTCGAGTACCGGATACCTCACCAGCATGACCCAGCCCCTCGCGGGAACGACCACCTACGCCAACTTTGACGCCCTCGGCGAACCGCAGACCGTAACCGACCCGAACGGAAACAGCACGACCTATACCTATGACACAATGGGCAGAGTGCTGACCGTCAAAGCGCCGGGAGATACGAGCGCAACGCAGTATTTCTATACATCCGGCGGATGCCCATCCTGCGGCGCGAGCAGAATTGACCATATAACGCTGCCTGAAGGGAACACGATTAATTATCACTACGATGATGGTTTAGGCAACCTCACTTCGATCAGTGACAGCCTCGGCAACAGCATCAACTATACCTACGACTCGGAAGGGAACAAGCTGAAGGAAGACATTAGAGATTCGAGTGGAAGCCTCCAGAAGACGCTCAGTTATCAGTACGATGTGTTCAATCGTCTTGCCCAGATCATAAACCCCGATTCTACCTTCACTCAGATTGGATATGACTCTAGGGGCAATCGCGCTAGTACGCTGAACCCAAATGGGAACAGCACGTCCTATCAATACGACGCTTTAAACAGACTCACTACCGTGATCCAGCCCGGCAGCGTCACGACGTCCTATAGCTACAACTCGAACAACAATTTAACCTCTGTAACCGACGCCAATAACAATGCAACAACCTACAAGTACGACGACCAAGGAAGGGTTTATCAGGTCATTTCGCCGGATACCGGGAATACAACTTACCAATATGACCCTGCAGGAAATCTAACGAGGAAAACCGATGCGAAGGGTATCTCCATCGCCTACATATACGACGCAGCGAATCGGCTGACAAAGATCGACTTCCAGACAGATACCGACATCATTTATGTCTACGATACGTGCCTGAACGGCAAGGGCAGGCTGTGCTCAATGTCAGATGCCTCAGGTACGACTACCTACGTGTACTCACCCAAAGGACAAGTTAATAAAGAAACGAAGACAATCGATAGCATTCAGCACGTCACTCAATATACTTACGATCAGAACGGCAACGTTAAGACCATGACCTATCCCTCCGGCAAGGTGATCACATACAACTACACGAACGATAATGCAGTGAGTGTCCTGAACGGCGTGACCAATCTCGCAACGAACATCAACTACAAACCTTTCGGCGGGATGAGTTCGATCACGTATGGAAATGGATTGGCTGGCAGCATCGGCTATGACAATCACTACCGTATCGTTTCCATGGCTACCGGGACCCTCCAAAATCTGATCTATGCCGACGACGCAAACGGGAACATCACCGGCGTAACGAACAACCTCGATGCGACAAAGAATAAGACATTTACGTATGATGCCCTTGATCGTCTTGCGAGCGCTAATGGCTCATGGGGCGCACTCGGCTGGACCTATGACGGGGTAGGGAACAGGCAGGCCGAAAATTCGAGTAGCTATGCCTATGCAGCGAATACGAATAAATTGACTGATGCCAATGCAATTTCCTTCGGATACGATAGTAATGGGAATACGACAACCGAAGGCTCGAAACAATACATTTACAATCAGAATCAAAGGTTGATCCAGGTAAACAATGGCGGCACAACTGCTTATTACACTTACAACGGCAATGGCCAGCGGGTGAAGAAGATCGTGAACGGAACAACGACCATCTTCCATTACAATCAAAACGGCCAGATCATCGCAGAATCAAATAGCTCTGGAACTATTACCGCGGAATATGTATACTTGAATGGTCAGCCGCTCGCGAAGATCGGAGGAGTAAACACTTACTATTACCACAACGATCATCTCGGGGCCCCGAACAAGATGACGGACAGTTCTGGAACCGTCGTATGGTCTGCAGACTACAAACCCTTCGGTGAAGCGACTGTCACCGTATCAACAATCACGAACAACCTGAGATTTCCGGGGCAGTATTTCGATACGGAGACTGGGAATCACTACAATTACTTCAGAGATTACAACCCTTCTCTTGGCAGATATATCCAAGCTGATCCAATTGGCATAAGGAAAGGGGAAAATCATATATATGCCTATGCTAGCAGCAGTCCTCTCAGGCGAGTTGATCCTCAAGGGCTGCTAAGTACAGTTGAAACTGCATTTTATAAGGCGCTGGCCGCGGGGAGTTTGGCTGAAGCTGCCATGATACTTGAGGAAGCAGGAAGTTGTATTAACGCTGAAACTAGAGCAGCGATGTCAGAAGCGCTCGCACTGGCTAACAAACTTCATCATATATTTGATAATGTAGATCATAATTTAGACCCCCTTATTAACATATTCGGCAGTGAATCACAAGCATACTCAGCGATTGTAGAGGCGACTACAAATGTCATTAACGAATTACATCTTACTGGTATCTTTGAAGTTGTGGTAAATGTCGGCGGACAGAACGTTACAGTGCGTGGAAATGTTGTCAATGGCGTTGCACAAATTGGAACGGCATTTATAAAGTAAGCCAAGAGGTTAAAAAATGGATAAAGAGATGAGCTCACTTGAAAAAGATGTAATGCTCCATCTTCTAGCAGGCAAAAATAATACATTATCCGTGCTAAGGCAACAATATTTGTCTGCGGTTGTCAAATCAAAAGAATATACAGGTGCTGGTTTTTTTATATACTTTACTATACCTAAAGACGCTCCAAAGCTTTCAAGCGAACAATCATTTGATATTGGTGATGTGGCTGCCCGTATAGATGGACTTCAGAATGGTGCAGGTTTTATTTTGTATATTAATAAAGGTACGATACGAATGCTTGAAGGGTATACCTTTGGCGAAGAGATATGGCCAAAATCAGTTGAACATTATGAGCTCTATTACACTACTAACGGAAAACGAAATTTACCCTTTTAAAAAGATCTAGAGACTTTGTTTCCTTGTCTTATTCGCCTTCTCACTTCCGAGGAAGTCATCGAGAATCTGCACCATCTGCGTGCGCTTCGGCGGTAGGAGTTTTATTCGCCACACTCTAGGGCATGCTGAAACTGAAGACCCGTAGGTGTCAAACGGTCTAAAGGAGTAAATTTCATGGATACTAAGAAAATTCTATCGTCTATATTTATTCTGACTGCTTTTCTGTTTCAGCTCGTGCACCCCTGCTATGCCGATGTCGAATGGAACATAAAAAAGCAGCTCAGTCTCGATGCCGCCCCCATTGATGTTGCTTCCTCACCGGACGGCCAATGGATATACGTCCTTGCTTCGGGAGAGATCCTCGTCTATTCCGTGCCGGAAGATAAAATCGTCAATCGTATTCCCGTGGATAAATCATTCGACAGGATAGCGCATTCCGCGCCGGACAACACGCTCATCGTCACGAGTTCTTCGGGAAAGACCCTCAAGCTTATCCAGTTGGACGTTGTTTACAAGTTCGACCTTGCAGGCCTTCCCTTCAAAGGCCCGGAGAAGGCCCCGGTCACGATCGCTGTGTTCAGCGACTACCAATGACCCTATTGCGCCCGGCTTGAGCCGGCACTCCAGCAGTTGCTGGAGAAATACCCCAGAGACGTCAAGCTCGTGTTCAAGAACTTACCGCTACCCATGCATCAGTTCGCAAGGAAAGCTTCCCTTGCCGCCCTGGCCGCGAACCGTCAGGGGAAATTCTGGGAATATCACCAAAAATTGTTTGAGGCAGGTTCGTCCCTGAGCGATGCGAAGATGCAGGATATCGCCAAAGAACTGGGTCTCGACCTTGAGAAGTTCAACAAGGATCTAAAAGACCCGGCCATCGAAAATATCATTAACCGGGATATAAAAGATGGCAGCCAGGCAGACGTGCGCGGAACGCCCACGATGTTCATGAACGGAAAGCTTGTTAAAATTCGCTCTCTCGAAGGTTTTCAGCAAATTGTCGATGCGGAGCTGAAGAAAAAGAAATAGAATATGGCGTCCGAAGTTTTAGCTCAGGGGACCGTATTGGGTCAGGCTTAGATAATTAGTTATTGGCGCCGCCCTCCTCTTCTGATAATCTCTGTTCATGCCACGGAAGCCCCGGATAGAATTCGAAGGCGCGTTTTACCATGTCATCACCCGCGGCAACCAGAGACAGAAGATATTCAAATCTCTCGCCGATTACCAGAAATACCTTCAACTGCTCACCATCTACAAGAACCGCTATCACTGCTCTATCTATGCCTATATCCTCATGGGCAACCACGTCCACATCCTGATCGAAACGAAGGACACGCCGCTTTCGAAGGTCTTCCAGGGGATCAACCAGAGCTATACCGTGTATTTCAATAAGAAGTATCATACCGTCGGCCACCTCTTTCAAGGCAGGTATAAAGCCGTGCTCTGTGACCGGGAGAACTATCTCCTGGCACTTCTCAAGTACATCCATTATAACCCCGTCCGGGCCAAGATCGCAGAGACGCTTGCCGACCATCCCTGGAGCAGCCACCATGCTTACACCGGAAAGAGCAACCTGCTGGGTCTTGTCGACACGGAGCAGGTCCTTCGTCTGTTCTCGGAGAGGAAGGGAAGGGCGCGCAAACTGTATCGAGCGTTTATCGAGGAAGCAGGCGGACTCAAGAAAGACGAGGTGTATGCCACGATCGACCAGCGTGTCCAGGGAAGCGATGAATTTGCCGAAGAAGTGCTGAGAAAATACGAAAAGACACCGGTAAAACCGTGGAGAAAAGCGTACACGTTGGACCGGATAGCAGAAGGGGTCACGGAACTCTATGGGATAAGCCCACAGTTGCTTCGTTCTTCGGGAAGAACGAGACCGTTGTCGTCTGGTCGCTGTTTGTTCAGTCTCGCGGCAAAGGATCAGGGGTATAAGGGCGTCGAGATCGCAGTATACCTTGAGAAAGAGCCGCCGTCGATATCTGCATATGACCGGAAGCGGGACCTCTTCACCGGAGACCTGACGGCATTGCAGGGGCACCTCACGCGCGGGAATAAAAACTAATAAACTTAGCCTGACCCCATTGGTGCTCCCATAAACTTAGCCTGACCCCATTGGTGCTCCCGGGCCCTGTGAAGCCATGGAAGAAGGAGCACACCCTGGACCAGATCGCGGAAGGAGTCGCGAAACTCTATGAGTTACATTCGCAGGCGCTGCGTTCCCGGGAAAGGACCAGGTCATTATCGGCCGGACGGTGTCTCTTCACGCTTGCAGCAAAAGCGCATGGGTATAGAGGGATCGAGATTGCAGGATATCTGGATAAAGAGCCGCCGTCGATATCTGCATATGACCGGAAGCGGGACCTCTTCACCGGAGACCTGACGGCATTGCAGGGGCACCTCACGCGCGGGAATAAAAACTAATAAACTTAGCCTGACCCCAT
>Ga0335079_10001823_pt1 | contig 24387 bp, 20 predicted proteins | sample Lox_Sample_33_FD_206719 | JGI IMG/M metagenome (GOLD analysis project Ga0335079, IMG submission 206719) | Soil microbial communities from Loxahatchee National Wildlife Refuge, Florida, United States - Lox_Sample_3.3 | ecosystem: Environmental > Terrestrial > Soil > Wetlands | place: USA...
CATCGAGATCGAGCGCCGTCAGGGCGCCGCCCCACACGCAGCCGGTATCGAGTCCGATCACGCCGTGGCTGTGTACCAGACCGAGCGCCGACCAGTGTCCGAAGACGATGCGCGTGCCGCGGCTCGCGCGCTCCCCGAACACGAACCAGGGCCGCAACTGCGAGGGCGGCGGTGGCGGCGGGCCCTTGAGGTCGAGGTCGATCCGACCGTCCGCGGTGCACAGCCGCAGCCGCGTCAGCACGTTGATCGCGAAGCGCAGCCGCTCGATCCCGTTGAGCTGCGGGCTCCAGGTGTCGGGCTCGTTGCCGTACATGCGCTCGAGCAGCCGCTGCGGGTCGCGGCGCAGCGCGCTCTCCACCTCGCGCGCCAGCTCGAGCGTCTGCGCCACGCTCCAGGGCGGCACCACCCCGGCGTGCACCAGCAGGTCGCCCGCCTCGCTGTGCGCCATCGGGCGGGTGAGCAGCCACTCGGTGAGCGCCTCGCGGTCAGGCGCGCGCAGTACGGCGTCGAGTGTGTCCGAGCGGCGCAGCGGCCGCACGCCGTACATGACTGCGAGCAGGTGCAGGTCGTGGTTGCCGAGCACCGTGATCGCATTGTCGCCGAGCGCGCGTACCAGCCGCAGTGTCTCCAGGGATTGCGGGCCGCGATTGACGAGATCGCCGACGAACCAGAGGCGATCCCGATCGGCCGAGAAGCTGAGGCGCGCTAGCAGCGCGCGCAGCTCGTCGTGACAACCCTGGACGTCGCCGATCGCATAGCGCGTCACTGCACGATGCCGGGCATCGCCAGGCGGAACGGCTGAATCGGCGCATCGAAATGCGCGCCATCGTCGGCGAGCATCTGGTAGCTCCCCTGCATGGCGCCCACCGGCGTCTCGAGCACGGCGCCGCTGGAATAGCGGAATCCCTGCCCCGGCTTGAGGTACGGCTGCTCGCCCACCACGCCGTCGCCGCGCACCTCCTCCACCTTGCCGTTGGCATCCGTGATCAGCCAGTGCCGCGTCAGCAGGCGCGCCGGCACCTGGCCTTCGTTGCGGATGGTGATGGTGTAGGAGAAGACGAAGCGATGCTCGCGTGGGTCGGACTGCTCGTCGAGATAGCTGGTCTCGACGTCGACGCGGATCTTGTGGTCCTGCTGCGTCATGCCGGCAATTCTACCTGAGTCCTCAGCCACGGCCGACCCGCATCGCGAGCACGTCGCAGGGTGCGGCGTGCAGCACCGTGTCCTCGGTGAGATTCACCAGGATCGACAGCCCGTGCCGCTCGCGACTCCCCAACATAATGAGATCCGAGTGGCGCTCGCGCGCCACGCGCACGATCTCGGATTTGACATTACCGCTCTCGACGCGGCACGCAGCGCCCGCGAGCCCCAGGTCGACGGCGAGCGCCGCGAGGCGCTGCCGGGCGCGCTCGAGCAGCTCCTCTTCGATCTGCACCGAGGGCATCAGCGCCTCGCCCATGGGCTCGACCGGCACGAACTCGACGACGTGCAGCAGCTCGATCTGCGCGCCGATAGCCGCGGCGAGCGCCTGCGCCCGGCGCCCGAGGACCAGGCTGTCCTCGGTCAGATCCACGACCAGCAGGATGCGCCGGTAAGTCGTCATGAGGAGCTAGCCTAGCCGGAGAGGCGCGTGCGGTCGAGCGCCAGCGCGAGGCTATTGAACTGCTGCGGCGTCAGGGTCTCGGGGCGTGCCCCCGGATCGAGTCCGCAGGCCTCGATCTGCTCGCGCGTGAGCAGGCGCGCGAGCGCATTGCGCAGCGTCTTGCGGCGGTGCGCGAAGGCGGACTGCACCACCGCGGCGTAGTGCGGGCTCAGCGCGAAGCGCGGCTCCGGCAGCACCTTGAGACGCACCACCGCCGACCAGACCCGGGGCGGCGGCTTGAAGGCCCCGGGGCCGAGATCGAACAGCCGCTCGCTCGCGACCCACGGGGCGAGCATCACCGTGAGCCGCCCATAGTCGCCGCCGCCGGGGAGCGCCGTGATGCGCAGCACCACTTCCCGCTGCAACATAACGTGTGCGTCGGCGATCGCGCCCCGGTGCTTCGCCAGGTGGAACAGCAGCGGCGTCGAGATGTTGTAGGGCAGATTGCCGACGATGCGCAGGCGACCGCCGCGCGCCGCGGCGAGCCGCGTGAAGTCGAACTCGAGCGCATCGCCGAGGTGCAGCGCGTGGCGCGGCGCCTGCCCGAAGGCCGGGCCGAGATCGGCGGCCAGATCGCGGTCGATCTCGATGGCATCGAGCGTGCAGTCTGCGAAGCCGAGCAGCGGCCGGGTGAGGGCACCGCGGCCCGGGCCGATCTCGACCAGGTGGTCGCCGGGTTGCGGGGCGAGCGCGCCGATGATGCGGCCGATCGCCCCCGGGTCGTGCAGGAAATGCTGGCCGAAGCGCTTGCGGCGCGGCCGGCTCACGCGGGCGGCGCGCGCCATCGGTGCCTAGCGCCGTGCGAGCTCGATGGCGAGCTCCACCGCAGCGGCGAGGCTCCCCGGGTCGGCCTTGCCGGTGCCGGCGAGATCGAGCGCGGTGCCGTGGTCCACCGAGGTGCGCACGAAGGGCAGCCCGAGAGTGACGTTGACGGCGCGCTCGAAGCCGGCGTACTTCACCACGGGCAGCCCCTGGTCGTGATACATGGCGAGCACCGCATCGAAGGCGCCGAGCACCTGCGGCACGAACACGGTGTCCGCGGGCAGCGGCCCGTGGACGCCGATGCCCTGGCTTTTCAGCTTCTCGATCGCCGGCCCGATGACCTCGAGCTCCTCATCTCCGAGGTAACCGCTCTCGCCGGCGTGCGGATTCAGGCCGCAGACGGCGATGCGCGGTGCGTGGATGCGGAAGCGCGCTTCGAGCTCGCGCGCCAGTATCGTGACCGTCTCGCACAGCAACTCCACCGTGATCGCGGCGCTCACCGCCTTCAGTGGCAGGTGCGTGGTCGCGAGCGCCACCCGCAGTGTACCGGTGGTGAGCATCATGACCGCGCGCGCGCTGCGCGCACGCTCGGCGAAATACTCGGTGTGGCCGAGGAACGCGACGCCGGCGTCGTTGATGATGCCCTTGTGCACCGGCGCCGTTACGACCGCGTCGAACTCGCCGGCCAGCGCGCCGTCGATGGCACGGTCGAGGAGCGCGAGCACGTAGGGCGCATTGCGCTCATCGAGGCGACCGGGCGCACTCGGGGTGCGCAGCGCATGCTGCTCGACGAGCAGCGTGCCCGGGCGGTGGCGCGCGCGGGCCGCGGCGCGCCGCGGGTCGGCGACATAGGGTCTGAAGGTGACCTCGCTCCCGGTGAGGCGCGCGCGCTCGGCGAGCAGTGCGCTGTCGGCGAGGCACACGAGCTCGCAGTCGAGCTCGCGCGCGGCGAGCGTGACGCACAGCTCCGGGCCGACTCCCGCCGGCTCTCCGGAGGTCACCGCGATACGCGGCGTCATGCCGGAATCAGCCGCTTAGGACTTGTACTCCACATAGGCTTCATCACGCAGCCGGCGGAGCCACAGCTCCGTCTCCTCGTCGGCCTTGCTGTTGCGGATGGCCTCCAGGGCCTTGCGGCGCTTCACCTCGTCGGTGTTGTCGAACTCGCGGTGGCCGAGCACCTGCACGATGTGCCAGCCGTAGGCGGTGCGGAACGGCTCGCTGATCTCATTGTCCTTGAGCAGCCCGACCTGCCGCTCGAACTCGGGCACGAAAGCTCCGGGTCCGGTCCAGCCGAGATCTCCGCCCTGGGGGGCCGAGCCCGGGTCCTCGGAGTTGGTCTGTGCGAGGCCGGCGAAGTCCTCGCCGCGCAGTATGCGGTCGCGCAGCGCGTTGAGCTTCTGCTTCACGGTGGCATCGTCGGCGAGCTCGGTGGTCTTCATGAGGATGTGGCGCACGTGCACCTGGCTCTCGATGCTCTTCGACTCCGAGCTGCGCACGTCGTTGACCTTGACGATGTGGAAGCCGGTGGGCGTGCGCAGCGGCTCGCTCACCTGGCCGCGCTTGAGCTTCGAGACCACCTCGGTGAGAAAGGTCGGGAGCTCGGTCTCCTTGCGCCAGCCGAGCGAGCCGCCCTCGAGCGCGGTCTGGCTGTTGGAGTAGGCGAGCGCGAGTTTCGCGAAGTCTTCGCCGGCGCTCGCTTTCTGGTAGACCTCCGTCGCGCGCCGCGAGGCATCCTCCAGTTGCGCCGGGGTCGCCTCCTGCGGCACCGCGATCAGGATATGCGACACGTTGTACTCGTTGCTCTGCGAGGGCATCTTCGCCTGCTTGTCGAGGTACTGGTCGATCTCCTTGGGCGTGACGCTGATGCGCTCGAGCACGTCGCGCTGCCGCAGCATCTGCAGGGTGATCTCCTTGCGCAGGTCGTCGCGGTAGCCGGCATAGTCGATGCCCTGGGCGGAGAGCGCCTCCGGCAGCTGCGACAGCGACAGGTTGTTGCGCTTCGCTACGTCCTGCAGCGCGTTATTCAGGATCTCATCCGAGACCTTCACACCGTCGTGGCTGGCACGCTGCAGCTGCAGCTCCTGGACGACCAGCCGCTCGAGCACCTGCTGGCGCAGCACGTTCTGCGGAGGCAGGTCGAGCTTCTGCTGGCGCAGCCGCTCGGCGACCACCTCGATCTGGGAATCGAGCTCGCTGTTGAGCACCACGCCGTCGTTGACGATGGCCGCGATGCGGTCGAGCAGCACGCCCTTGGTCTCGAGCTCACGGGTCTGGGCGCGTACCACGCCGCACACTGCCACTGCCGCCACGCCCACAACGAGCCCGCCGAGGGCTCCGCTCCCGATCCGCCGCATCGCTAAGCTTCCTTAAGGTTCCGGGGGCCCGTCACGGGGCCCTGATTCTCTGTAAATTCGCGTCCGCGGGAGTGTAGCCGCGGATCTCCTCCGTAAGGGAGGTATCCGAGGCCGATCCGACACCGGCGAGGCCCGCAAGTTCCAGCTGCAGCCAGATTCCCGTGTCGCGGGAGCCGGTAAAGCTGCTTACGTAACGCCGGGCGCCCAACCGCAGCCGCCAGCAGCACGCACGGTACTCGAAGCCGCCGAATCGCTCCAGTTCTTCGTGGTTGCGTACGTCGAAGACCTCGCGGGCGAACACGCTCCAGGACCTGGCGATCGGCCAGGCGGCCGAGGCGTCCACCTGATCGAACCCCTGGCTGTCGCAGCCGGTCGCGATCCCGGTCGAGGCGAGCGCGGCGATCGCAGCGGTGCAGGGGAGCTCCACCCCCTGCACGAACTCCGGGATCTGCTGGAAGCGCTCGTAGCGGTACCCAAGGTTGATCACCGAGTCGTTTGCCGGCTTGTACTGCAGGTTCAGCTGGGTGCGCTCGCTGCGCTGATTCTCGGGGTCCCACTGCACGCCGGCATCCGCGCTCCAGTCCTGGAAGGCAGTGAGCGCCAGCTGTGCCACGAAGTCGGAGTGCTTGCCGGTGGCCGGCGTCTCGCCCGGGAGCGTGACGCGCGGAGTATCGAAATAGTAGGTCTGGCCGAAGGTGGCGGCGAGGAACTGCCGGCCGCTCTGCGCATCGATCAGCCGGCTGGTGATGCCGACACTCAGCTGATTGGCATCGCTGACGCGATCGGCCCCCACGTAGCGGTTCGTGCGGAACAGCTCCACCGGGTTGAGATCCGGTAAGCCGGTGTCGAACACCGGCAGTTGGTCCTGGTCGCGGTACGGCACGTCGAGATAGAGGATGCGCGGCTCGAGCGTCAGGGTGCGCTGGTCGTGCGAGCCGCTGTCGCGCTCGAACACGAGCCCGGTATCGACGCTGGCGATCGGCAGAGTGCGCGACAGCGAGCGCGGGGCTCCCGGCAGTGTGTCATCGAGCTGGTAGTAGGTCGCCCGCCAGGCGAGGGCGGGGCGGAAGAAATACCCGGCGCCGGTGAGATCGAGCGACAGCCTGGGACTCAGATCCTCGCGCCAGCCGGTCGGCAGCGGCGGCAGGAGCGGACCGCCCGGGGCCAGCGGCGGCAGGAGCGGTGCGCTCGGGGCGTGCTGGAAGTTCACCACCTCGGACTCGAAGCCGTAGTGGAGGATCCCGAGGAACGTGTAGTCGCTGCTCACGACGAGCCGCGGCACGCGCTCGTACGGACGCTCATCGACCAGCAGCGTCGTGTCGATCGTCTGGTACTGCTGCGCCTGGGCATCCACGCTCCAGTGCTCATCGCGATACGAGAGCGTGGCGCTGCGATCGAGGAACGAGGTGCTGGTGCCCGCCGGGGTCTGCGAGAAGTCCTGGAAATAGAGGTCGTCGCTGACGTTCTGCGCATCGAGCGTCAGGCGGAACTCCGCCGGCAGCTCCACCACGTCGTTGAGCTGCACGCGGCTGCGGCTGCCGTGAAACACCGCATCGTCCGGCAGGTAGTCCCACTGCAGCTCGCCGCGCTGGTCGGAGGTGAGGAAGCGCAGGTCGCCACCCAGGTCCGGGCCGCGCTTGGTGTACTCGATCGGCTGAAAGGTGAAGTCGGCGTTGGGAGCGATGTTCCAGTAATAGGGCACCGCCAGCTGCACGCCGCTGGTCGAGGTGTTGCCGATGCTCGGGAACAGAAAGCCGCTCTTGCGATCGCTGCTGAGGGGGAACGACACCCACGGCAGGTAGATGAGCGGCACGCCGAGGAAGTCGACGCGCGCGTCCCGCCCCGTGCCGATCTGGTTGCGGGTGTCGAGCGTGATGCTGTCGGCCCTCAGGTCCCACGCCTCGTGCGCCGGCGGGCAGGCGCTGAAGGTGACCCCTTTGAGGCGCAGCACGCCGTCGGGGCTCAGCTGCATGCTGCCGGCGGCGCCGTGCGCGGCGCGCTCCTTCAGGTCGAACTGTGCCGAGTGGAACTCGGCGCCGCTCGCCGCCGAGTAGCTGCCGCCGGCGCCGGTGACGTGCACCTGCGGATCCGAGTACTCGATGTGCCCGTCGCTCTTCACGAACTGCTTGGGCTTGTCGATCTGCATCTCGTTGGCGCGCAGCTCCACGTCCCCCTGGCGCACCACCACGTTGCCGCTGACCGACCCCCTGCCGTCGACGCCCACGTTGGCGGCATCGCTGGTGATCTCGACCGTACCGACGCCGCGCTGCGCGTGCGCCGCGGTGCCGGGCGGGGTGGCGGTCGCGCCCGATGCGTGGGCCGCGGTCGATGCGGCCGGCAGCGCGACCTGCGACGGACACGGCGGCTCGTCCGCCCGGGCCGCCGGCAGGATGCCGCCGAGCGCGAGCAGGGCGATGCAGAATGGACGCGGACGCAGCATCAGGGCCCGCATTATAATGATGCGCCGCCACCCTGACGTCCTACATGCCGCAGACCGACGCGCGACTTGCGCTGATCCACGACTGGTTGTCGCGCGAGCTGCACCTCTCGCCGCAGCGTGTCGAGCCCGCCTCGAGCGATGCGAGCTTCCGGCGCTACTTCCGCGTGTTCCGCGACGGCGGCACCTCGATCGTGATGGACGCTCCGCCGCCGCAGGAGGACGTGCGCCCGTACCTCAAGGTATCGCGCCTGCTCGAGTCGCTCGGCGCACACGTGCCGCACGTGCACGAAGCCGACACCGACAGGGGACTCCTGCTGCTCGAGGACCTCGGCACGACGCTGTATCTCGAGCGGCTGAACGCCGGCGACGACCCGCAGCCGCTGTACCGCGACGCGCTCGCGGCGCTCGCCACGATCCAGGTGCGCGGCGGCGAGGCGAGCCGCGAGCTCGCTCCCTACGATCGCGCGCCGCTCGCCACGGAGCTGTCGCTGCTGCCGGACTGGTTCCTCGCCCGGCACGTGCGCATCACACCCTCGGCGACGGAACAGTCGATGATCGCCGACAGCTTCGAGTTCCTGATCCGCGAGGCGCTCGCGCAGCCGCAGGTGTTCGTGCATCGCGACTACCATTCGCGCAACCTCATGGTGGTCGCCGGGCGCAACCCCGGGATCATCGACTTCCAGGATGCGCTGCGCGGACCGGTAGGTTATGACCTGGTGTCGCTCCTCAAGGACTGCTACATCGCCTGGCCGCGCGAACGCGTCGTCGACTGGGTGAAGGGCTACCGCGCGCAGCTGCGGGCGCAGGGGGGCGCGGCGGGCGCGAGCGATGCCGAGTTCCTGCGCTGGTTCGATCTGATCGGTGTGCAGCGGCACATCAAGGTGCTCGGCATCTTCTGCCGGCTGTGGTACCGCGACGGCAAGCGCGGCTATCTCGCGGATCTGCCGCGCGTGCTCGCCTACGTGCGCGAGGCCTGCGCGCTGTACGCCGAGCTCGAGTCGCTGGGGCGCTTCCTCGAGGAGCGCGTGGCCGCAGTGCTGCCGCACGCCAACGCCCGCGAGGGCGCATGAAGGCGATGCTGCTCGCGGCCGGGCGCGGCGAGCGCCTGCGGCCGATCACCGACACGATCCCGAAGCCGCTGGTGCCGGTCGGCGGCAGACCCCTCATCGCCTGGCACCTCACCGCGCTCGCGCGCGCCGGCGTCCGCGAAGTCGTCATCAACCTGTCGTGGCTCGCGCAGCGGCTGCGCGATGCGCTCGGCGACGGCAGCGCGTACGGCGTGGCGATCACCTGGAGCGATGAGGGGCCGGTGCCGCTCGAAACCGGCGGCGGCATCTTCCGCGCGCTGCCGCTGCTCGGGCCCAGCCCGTTCCTGGTGGTGAACGCCGACATCTGGACCGACATCGACTTCGCGACGCTCGCGCTCGAGGCCGACGCGCTCGCGCATCTGGTGCTGGTGCCCAACCCGCCGCACAACCCGCGCGGTGACTTCGGGCTGGAGCGCGATCTGGTCGTGGGCCGTGGCACCCAAAGCTTCACCTACTCGGGCGTCGGCCTCTACCGGCCGCAGTTCTTCGCCGGCTGCACCGGGGAGCGCTTCCCGCTGCTGCCGCTCCTGAATCGCGGCATCGCCGCCCGGCGCGTGCGGGGCGAGCTGCACCGCGGCGCCTGGAGCGACGTCGGGACCGCCGAGCGGCTCGCGCAACTGGAGGCAAGACTCGCTGCGTTACAATGAGCGGATGTCCGAGCTGAAAGGAATTCCGGTCGTAACTGCGGACCCCGCCTCCCCGCGGAGCGGCGAGAAATACCTTACCCCTCAGGGGTTTACGGCAATCCGTGACGGCCTCAAGACGCGCCCCTCCGGCCTCGAGCCCGCCCCCTCGAGAAAGCCGCCGTGGCTCAGGGCACGCGCGCCGACCGGGAGCGGCTTCCGCGGTGTGCAGGCGCTGGTGCGCGAGCACCGCCTGGCGACGGTCTGCGAGGAGGCCAAGTGCCCGAACATCGGCGAGTGCTGGAATGCCGGCACCGCCACGCTGATGCTGATGGGTGCGGTGTGCACGCGCGCCTGCCGCTTCTGCTCGGTGGACACCGGCAATCCCCACGGCTGGCTCGACGCCGACGAGCCGCAGAATGCCGCGCGCACCGTCGAGCTCATGAAGCTCGGGTACGTCGTGCTCACCTCGGTCGATCGTGACGATCTCGCCGACGGCGGGGCGGCGCACTACGCCGCCTGCGTACGCGCCATCCGCGAGCGCAGCCCCGCGACCGCCGTCGAGGCGCTGACTCCCGATTTCCGCGGCGTACTCGCCGACGTCGAGACGGTAGTGGAGTCCGGCATCGCGGTGTTCGCGCAGAACATCGAGACCGTGCGCCGCCTCACTCACCCGGTGCGCGACCCGCGCGCCGGCTACGAGCAGACGCTCGCCGTGCTCGCGCACGCCAAGCGGCACCGGCCCGCGATGCTCACCAAGAGCAGCCTGATGCTTGGGTTAGGGGAGACGGATGCGGAGATCCTGGCGACGCTCGATGATCTGCGCGCGGCGGGCGTCGACATCGTGACGCTCGGACAGTACCTGCGTCCGACGCTCAACCATCTGCCCGTCGAGCGCTACGTGACGCCGGCCGAGTTCGACCGTTACCGCAGCGCCGCGCTGGCGCGCGGCTTTCTCGAGTGCGTGTCGGGGCCGCTGGTACGCTCGAGCTACCGGGCGGAGCGCGCGCTCGAGCGCAACAACGCCGGCCTCGACAACCGGAGCCTGGCAGGATGAGCGCCGCGGGAGCGACGGCGGCGCTGGCCGCGGAGTGCGCAGCACGGCCCCCGGTGGAGCGTGCCGTGGAGGACATCGTGCCGGCGCCCGTGGTACGGCACCTCGGGCGGGTCGAGTATCAACCGACCTGGCGGGCCATGCAGCGCTTCACCGAAGAGCGCAGCGCCGCGACGCCCGATGAGGTCTGGTTCCTCGAGCACCCGCCGGTCTTCACCCTCGGCGTGAACGCGAGCCGCGCGCACCTCATCGCGCCGGGCGACATCCCGGTGGTGCAGGTCGATCGCGGCGGCCAGGTGACCTACCACGGTCCGGGGCAGCTCGTGGTGTATCCGCTCATCGACCTCAGGCGTCTCGGTTGCGGCATTCGCGATTTCGTCACGGCGCTCGAGCGCGCCGTGATCGATCTGGCCGCGCAGTTCGGCATCGCGGCCGAGTGCCGCCGCAATGCCCCGGGTGTCTACGTCGCAGGAGAGAAGCTCGCCAGCGTCGGCGTCCGGGTGCGGCGCGGGGGGAGCTTCCACGGCCTCGCACTCAACGTGGCGCTCGATCTCGAGCCCTTCACGCGCATCAATCCTTGCGGCCATGAGGGGCTCGCCATGACGCAGCTGTCGGCGCTCGGCGGACCGCGCTCGGTGCCGGCTGCGGCGGCGGCGCTCGAGCCGCATCTGATGCGCGCGCTGCGCCTGCCGCGCGCGCACCTCTAGCGGGCGCGCCGCATATGCACGGCCGGGACGCCGTGACGGCCGGCACAGGGGGCCCGCGGCGCCGGGCGCCCGCGGCGGCGGTGGCGGGCCTCGGGCTCGCACTCCTCGGCGCGTGCAGCGATCCGGCGGCTCCCGCAGGCGCGGGCACGCGGCTGACGCTCCTCAACGTGTCCTACGATGCGACCCGCGAGCTCTATACCGATTTCAACGCCGAATTCGCCCACTACTGGCTGAGCAAGACCGGCCAGCGGCTGCGGATCGACCAGTCGCACGGCGGCTCGGGCAAGCAGGCACGCTCGGTGATCGACGGCCTGGCGGCGGACGTCGTGACGCTGGCGCTGGCCGCCGACATCGACGCCATCGCCACCCAGGGCAGGCTCCTGCCGTCCGACTGGCAGAGCCGCCTGCCGGATGACAGCTCGCCCTACACCTCGACGATCGTTTTTCTGGTGCGCAAGGGCAATCCCAAAGGCATCCACGACTGGGGCGATCTGCTCAAGCCGGGGGTCTCGGTCATCACGCCCAACCCCAAGACCTCGGGCGGCGCGCGCTGGAACTATCTCGCCGCCTGGGCCTGGGCGCTCGCGCAACCGGGCGGGAACGATGCGAGCGCGCGCGAGTTCGTGCGCGCGCTGTACCGCAACGTTCCGGTGCTCGACACCGGCGCGCGCGGCGCGGCTACCACCTTCGTGCAGCGCGGGCTCGGCGACGTGCTGATCGCCTGGGAGAACGAGGCGCGGCTCGCGGTGCGCAGGATCGGTGCGGGCGAGCTCGAGATCGTGGTGCCCTCGGTGAGCATCCTCGCGGAGCCGCCGGTGGCGGTGGTTGACGAGGTGGCAGCGCGCCACGGCACGCTGACGGTGGCCAGGGCCTACCTCGACTACCTCTACAGCAGAGAGGGCCAGGAGATCATCGCGCGCCACGACTTCCGGCCGCGGGACCCGGAGGTGGCGGCGCGCTATGCCGCGCGCTTCCCCGCGGTGCGGCTGGTGACGATCGCCGACTTCGGCGGCTGGGCACGCGCCCAGTCCGTGCACTTTGCCGACGGCGGCGTGTTCGACCGGATCTACACGCCCGGCGGCCGCTGAGCGGCTGTGAATGCTCAGCGGCCGCGGTAGCCGGTACGCTCGACGAGTGACTTCACCACCAACGTGAGGGCGGCGAGCAGGGTGAGAAGCGAGGCCACGGCGAACGCCCCCACGAAGTTGTATTCGTTGTAGAGGATCTCGATGTCGAGCGGCATGGTGTTGGTGAGCCCGCGGATGTGGCCCGACACCACCGACACCGCGCCGAACTCGCCCATGGCGCGCGCATTGCAGAGGATCACGCCGTAGAGCAGCCCCCAGCGGATCTTCGGCAGCGTCACCCGCAGGAAGGTCATCCAGCCGCCGGCGCCGAGCGTGATGGCGGCTTCCTCCTCGTCGTTGCCGAGCTGCTGCATGAGCGGAATCAGCTCGCGCGCCACGTACGGGAAGGTGACGAACATGGTGGCGAGCAGTATCCCGGGGAGCGCGAAGATGATGCTGATGTCGTGCGCGCGCAGCCACAGGCCGAACCAGCCGTGCAGGCCGAACAGCAGCACGAACACCATGCCGGAGATCACCGGCGAGATGGCGAGCGGCAGGTCGATGAGCGTGATCAGCACGCTCTTGCCGCGGAACTCGAACTTGGCGATCGCCCAGGCGGCCGCCAGGCCGAACAGGGTATTGGCCGGCACCACCACCGCGGCGATGGTGAGCGTCAGGCGGATCGCCGCCGCGGTATCGGGATCTGCGAAGCTCGCGAGGCACGCCTCGAGTCCCCTGGCGAGCGCCATGGCGAACACCGTGGCGAGCGGTGCGAGCAGCAGCGCGGCGAGGAAGCTGAGCGACACGCCGATGAACAGCCAGCGCACCAGGGCGCCGGTCCAGGTGTTGTGCCCGGGGCGCACCCGGTCGGGCAGCTGCGGCGCCATCAGTGCGCCGCCTGCAGCTGGCGCCGCCGGCCCCACGCCTGCAGCAGATTGAGGGTGAACAGCACCACGAAGGACAAGAGCAGCATCACCACCCCGAGCGCCGCGGCGCCCCGGTAGTCGAATTGCTCGAGGTGAATGACGATCAGGAGCGGGGTGATCTCGGTCTTCATCGGCAGGTTGCCGGAGATGAAGATCACCGAGCCGTACTCGCCCACGGCGCGCGCAAACGACAGGGTGAAGCCGGTGAGGAGCGCGGGCAGCACCGTCGGCAGGATGATGCGGCGGAAAGTGTAGAAACGCCCGGCGCCGAGAGTCTCGGCGGCCTCCTCGAGCTCGCGCTGCACTTCGATCAGCGCCGGCTGCAGTGAGCGCACCGCGAACGGCATGCTGATGAGCGTCAGCGCCAGGGTCACGCCGAGCCAGGTGTAGGCCACCTCGATGCCGAGCGGCTCGAGGTAGCGGCCGATCCAGCCGTGGCGGGCGAATACCGTGGTGAGCGCGATGCCCGACACCGCCGTCGGCAGCGCGAACGGCATGTCGATGAGCGCATCGACGAGCTTGCGGCCGGGGAACTCGTAGCGCACCAGCGTCCAGGCGATGATGAAGCCGAACACCGCGTTGATCGAGGCAGCGAGCGCCGAGGCGCCGAACGACAGGCGGAAGGAGCCGAGGGCGCGCGGGCTCGAGACCACCCGCAGGAACTCGTTCCAGTGCATCGAGGCGGCGGCCAGCACCAGCGCCGCGAGCGGCAGCAGCACCATAACGCTGAGGAAGAAGGTGGTGAAGCCGAAGGTGAGCCCGAAGCCGGGGAGCACGCTCGGCTTGCGGAAGCTCATGCGGGCGTCCGCCCGGCGGGTCGATGCACGATCAGCACCGGCCAGCGGCCGCCCTCGAGGAGCGCGCCGCAGCACGCGGCGAATCCTCCGAGCCCGGTGATTCCGAGGATCAGCATCGGCTCGGGCACGGCCGCCAGAGCGCGCGCCAGCTGCTGCGCCAGCTCGCCCTGGGACTGGCCGGCGTGCAGCTCGCGCAGGTACTGCGCCTCCGCCGGCACGTGCCGCAGCACGCTCGCGGAGACCGCCAGTGTGGCGCTGCGCACCGCCTCGTCCATCGAGTGGACCAGCACGTGCTGCGGCGTGCCCGCCGCCGCCGGCAGCACCAGCAGCTCGCTCGCGCCGGCCTCGAGCAGCCATGCGGCGTGCCGCGCGGCCTGCGGGCCGGAGGCGATCACCGTGGCGCCGACGAACGCCGCCGTGCGCACCGACGCCGGCGCGCCGGTCCCGAGCTGCGGCTCGGCGCGCGTCGCGATGCGGGTCTTCATGCGCGCGGCGAGCTCGGTGAGGAGCGGCGCGCGCGTGAGCGCCTCGGCCTGCGCCTCGTCCGGCGCGCAGGCGGTGAAGCTCGACAGCGGCGTGGGGAGCACGTGCATGCGGCGTATGCCGACGGCGATGCTCTGCCCGGGATGCACCACGAAGCCGCGCTGCTCGTGCTGCGTGCGAGTCACCTGCAGGTGCGGCACCGCGCCGTTGTCGGCCCCGGCGAGCAGCGCCGCACCGTTCTCGAGCTCGATGCGCATGCGCTCCAGCGCGCCGGTGAACGTGAGCTCATCCACCGCTCCCTGGGCGACGAAGCGCGAGCCGAGCTCGGCGCGCGAGGCCGCCACCTCGACGTCCTCGGGCCGCACCACGGCCACCACCTCCTGCTCGCGCGCACCGGCGGACGCGTCGCCGGCCGCGAGCGTCGCCGCCCCCACGTGAATGCCGTCCGCGGCACGACGGGCGAGGATCAGGTTGGCATCGCCCAGGAAGGTGGCGACGAAGCGCGTCGCCGGGTGCGAGTACAGCTCGGCCGGCACCCCGATCTCGAGCAGCCGCCCGAGATTCATGATGCCGATGCGGTCCGCCATGGCGAACGCCTCTTCCTGGTCGTGCGTCACCAGCACCGTGGTGATGCCGAGCTCGCGCTGTACCTCGCGGATAGTGCGGCGCAGCTCCTCGCGGATCCTGGCATCGAGCGCCCCGAAGGGCTCATCGAGCAGCAGCACCTCGGGCTTGTGGGCGAGCGCGCGTGCCACTGCGACGCGCTGCTGCTGCCCGCCGGAGAGCTGCGCCGGGAAGCGGTCGTCCATTCCCTCGAGTGCCACGAGGCGCAGCAGCTCCCGGCGGCGCTCGCGGCGCACCCGCCCGCGCACGTGCCGCACGCGCAGCGCGAACTCGATGTTGTCGGCCACCGTCATGTGGCGGAACAGCGCGTAGTTCTGGAACACGAGTCCGACGCCGCGCTTGCGCGCCGCGAGGCGGGTGACGTCGCGCCCGTGCATGGCGATCGTGCCGTGATCGACGCCGATCAGTCCGGCGATGGCGCGCAGCAGCGTGCTCTTGCCGCTGCCGCTCGGTCCGAGCAGCACGAAGAACTCACCGTCGCCGATCTCCAGCGACACATCGTTGACGACCGCGTGGCCGCCGTAGTGCTTGGTAACCTGCTCGAGGGTGATGGACATGGGAAGGCCGCAATCCCGCGTGAGGGCGCGAGGCTCAGTCGTCCTGCGCGACCGGCGGCAGGCCGATGCGCTGCAGCAGCGCCGGATAGCGGGCATCGGCCTCGAGCCCGCTGAGCAGCGCATCGCGTCTGAGCCAGATCATCCCTGGATCGTGCTGCGCAACCGCCCGGTCGAGCCACTCGAAGGCCTTGTCGGTGTCGCCGAGGAAGCCGTAGGTCTCCGCGACCTGGAACTCCGCGCCTTCGGGGCGCGCCAGCAGCCGCTGCAGGCCGGCCTGCGCCTCCGACACGCGGTGATTGGCGAAATAGCCGAGCGGCAGGCCGAACAGCTTCCACGAGGGATCGGTCTCGCCCTCGAAGGCGCCGAGCGCTGCCCGGGTATCGCCCGCGAGCAGCAACGTCCGGCCGAGCTCGTAATGGAGTCCCGGAAAGCCCGCGTTCTCGGCGATCGCGCCGCGCAGCAGGGTCTCGGCGTCGGCGGTGCGGCGCGCGTAGTGCAAGGCTCTTCCCAGATACTTGCGGTGGATGAGATTGAGCGGATCGAGGTCGACAGCGCGCCGAAAATGCACCAGCGCCTCGCTCATGCGGCCGCCGGCGACGGTGAGATGTCCGCGGATCTCCTCGCCGAGCGCGTTGTTGGGATCGAGCGTCGCGACCTTGTCGAGCGCCGCGGTCCCGCCCTGCCAGTCGAGCGTGTACTGCATCTTCGCGGTCGCCAGCGTCAGGTAGCCCTCGGCGAGTCTGGGGTCGGTCTCGATGGCGCGCCCGGCGGCGGCGGAAGCCTCGCGGTACGCGACCCCGTTGGTGTCGAGGCCGTTGGCCGCGCGCCGCGTGTAGCAGAAGCCGAGCGCTGCCCAGGCCGCGGCGTAATTGGGATCGAGCTTCAGCGCTTCGCGGTACAGCGACACCGCCTGCTCGAGGTCCGGCACGGTGTCGCGCGCCACGCGGTACTGTGCCTGCAGGAAGAGGTTGTGGGCCTCGATGTTGGTGGTGCGGCCCGCGGCCGCCGTGCCGACGCTGAGGAAAGCGAGCTTGAGCTCATCGGCGACGGCGCGCGCGATGTCGTCCTGCACGGCGAACACGTCGCGCACGTCGCGGTCATAGGTCTGCGACCAGAGGTGAAAACCGTCGTCCCCGCGGATCAGCTGCGCGGTGATGCGCATGTGGTTGCCCGACTTGCGCACGCTCCCCTCGAGCACGTGACTGACGCCGAGCGCGCGCGCGATCTCCCCGACCGTGACCGCCTTGCCCTTGAAGGAGAAGGACGAGGTGCGCGCCGGGACGCGCAGCTGCGGCACCTTGGCGAGCGCATCGATCAGCTCCTCGGCGAGACCGTCGGAGAAATACTCCTGGTCGTGCAGCTCGCTCATGTCCGTGAAGGGCAGCACCGCGACGGATCTCTCGGGTGCGGCCGGCGACCCGGCGCTCGCCGGCGCTTGCGGGGCGGCGGGTGGCTGCACGCTCTGCAGCCGCCACGGATGCGCCACCCACACCGCGCCGAGGATCACGACCGCCGTGGTGCTCGCGAGCAGCGCCCGGCGCGCGCCGCGGCTCGGCGGGGCGGCAACCGCGGCTGCGGCGCGGGCCGCGCCGGACGCGCTCTGCGAGGCGCTCGCCGCCGTACCGAGGAGCGCCGCGATGCGCTGCGCGAACGCCGGCGGCGTCTCCCCGCCCGGCAGCCGCGTCCACTGCACGCGCGCGAAGGATTCCGGCACGTCAGCCGCGGTGAGCGGCGTGGCGTCGATGCTCACGGGGACGATGAACGACTTGCTGCGGGCGATGCGTTGCGAGCGCTGATCGGCGAGCGTCCATTCGAGGCGGAAGTAGCCTTCGGGACGCTGCGCGGTGTTCACCGAGATCAGCGGGATGAACAGCGCGCATTCCTGGATCTGCGCCCGGATGGTCTGATCCCAGGCATCGCCGCCGCGCAGCTCGCTCTGATCGAGCCACACTTCGATTCCGGCGGCGCGCAGCGCGACACAGATGCGCTGCGCGGCTTCGACGTCCTGTGAAGCGTAGCTGATGAAGACGGCACGCGAGCCCTCGTTCACGGCGCTACCACGGCGTGCCGGCGAGCTCGTGCTTGTAGCGCTGCAGCTCGCCGTAGATGGCCCGCCACACCGGGCCGGGCTTACCCGGGCCCACCGGCCGGCCGTCGAGGCGGGTCACGGGCTGCGCCTCGCGCGTGGCGGCGGAGATGAGGATCTCGTCGGCGGCGCGCAGCTGGGCCTCGGTGACGGATGCCGAGCGCCAGTGGATTCCGGCGCGGCCGGCCATCTCCTCCACCACGCCGCGCGTGGTGCCGGGAAGGATGCGCCGCGAGTTCGGCGGCGTCAGCAGCTCCTTGCCGATGACGACGTGGACTGCCGAGGCGGAGGCTTCGGTGAGCTCGCCGTCGCGCAGCAGGATGGTCTCGGCAGCTCCCGCATCGATCGACTCCTGCCGCAGCAGCACGTTGGCGAGCAGCGCCACCGACTTGACGTCGCAGCGCGCCCAGCGCGTGTCCACGGCGGTGATGCAGGCGATGCCGTTCTCGAGCTGCTGTGCCGTGGCCACCGGGAGCGGTGCGCAGAAGGCGAACACGGTGCGCGCAATGTCGGGCAGCGGGGCGTGGTTGCGTCCGTATTGCGCGCCGCGCGTCACCTGCCAGTAGACGTATTGGTCGCCGCCGCCGTTGCGCTCGATCAGCGTTCCGAGGATCGAGTGCCACTGCGTGCGCGAGTGTGGGTCCTCCATGCGCAGCGCCGCGAGGCTGCGCGTCAGCCGCTCGGCGTGGGCGCCGAAGCGGAACGGGCGGCCGCCGTACACCGGCATGACCTCGTAGACGCCGTCGGCGTAGAGGAAGCCGCGGTCGAGCGGCGAGATGCGCGCCTCACGGAGGGGCAGGTAGGTGCCGTCGAGATAGCAGAGGGGCAGCGGGTCGGCCATATCAGTGCCGCAACCACAGCGCGATGCTGTCCACCATGCGGGTCCAGAGGCCCCCCTGCGGTACCGCGCCGAGCGTCACCAGCGGGGCGCGCGCCACCACCTCGCCCGAGGCGTCGCTCACCGTCAGCTCGCCCACCTTCTCGCCCGGGCCGAGCGGCGCGAGCAGCGGCTGGCGCGTGAGACGCGCCGTGGTGCTGAGCGCGCCGCTCGGCCCGCGGGGTACGATCGCATACACATCGTTTGCCACGCCCACCGCGGCGAACTCCGTGGCCGACTTGTAGACCCGGGGCTTGAGCACCGTGGCGTTCGCCGTCTTCACCCGGATCGTCTCGTAGAAGCCGTAACCGTAGTTGAGGAGGGCGGCGCTCGCTTCCTCGCGGCCGCGCTCGCTCGGGGCTCCCATCACCACCGAGATGAGCCGCATGCCTTCGCGGTTGGCGGAGGCCACGAGGCAGAAGCCGGCGGCGTCGGTATGCCCGGTCTTGAGGCCGTCCACCGACGGGTCCTTGCCGAGCAAGGTGTTGCGGTTGCCCTGGCGGATGTTGTTCCACAGGAACTCGCGCAGGCTGAAGAGGCCATAGTACTGCGGGAACTGACGGATCAGGGCGCTGGCGAGTGTCGCCATGTCGCGCGCGCTCGTGTAGTGACCGGGCGCGGGGAGCCCATCGCTGTTGATGAAGTGCGAGCCGCTCATTCCCAGGCGATGCGCGTACTCGTTCATCATCTGCGCGAAGGCATCCTCGGTGCCGCCGAGCTTCTCGGCGAGCGCAATGGTCGCATCGTTCCCGGACTGCACGATCATGCCCTTGATGAGGATGTCCACCGGAACTCTCGTGCCGACCTGCACGAAGGAGCGCGAGCCTTCGGCGTGCCAGGCGTGAGTGCTGATCGTCGCCTCGTCGTCGAGCTTGAGCCGTCCCTCGGCGAGCGCCGTGAACACCACGTAGGCGGTCATGAGCTTGGTGAGGCTCGCCGGCGGCTCCTGGGCGTCGGCGTTGTGGGCGGCGAGCACTTTGCCGGTGAAGTGATCGAGCAGTATCCAGGCGCGGGCGTTGACGCTGGGCGGGGCCGGAATCGGCGCGGCCGCGGGGGCCGCGGGAGTTGCGGGGGTTGCGGATGCCGCGACGGCGGGCAGCACGGCGGCGGCCAGCGACAGCAGCACGCAGGAGAGTACGGGCGACGGACCTTTCACCGGGGGAGGTTTCCTTCGGTTGCGCGCGGGCCCTGAAGTTTAGCCGAATGCGCGGGCGCTTAGGGCCCGCGGCGGCCCCCGGTCACCGATTCAGTCCGTGACCAGCCGCGCGTCCGGGATGCCGAGGGATGCGAGCTGCGCCGCAAGCGCATCGAAGGCGGCGACGCTCGTCACCGGACCGATGCGCACCCGATACAGATGCGAGCGCGCATCGAACGGCGGCAGGACGAAGGCGCCCGCGAGGCCTGCCGCCTGCAGCCGTTCGAGCTCGCGCGCGGCGTTGCCGGGGTCCGCGAACGCGCCGGCCTGCACGTACAGCGCGGGCGGCGGCGACTCGGCACTGCGTCCCACCACATCCGGCGCGGTCGGAGTGAGCGCCCGCACCTCCACCATGGCGGTACCGTCGCGCAGCATGTCGAGCTTCGCGGCCGCGGTGTAGGACAGATCGATGATGCGGTTGGCGACGAACGGGCCGCGATCGTTGACGCGCACCACGACGCTCCTGCCGTTGGCGAGATTGGTGACGCGCGCGTAGGTCGGCCGCGGCAGCGTCTTGTGGGCCGCCGTCATGGCGTACATGTCGTACGGCTCGCCGCTCGAGGTGTTGTCGCCGTGGAAACCCGGTCCGTACCAGGAGGCGACGCCGCGCTCGACGTAGCCGTCGGCGCTCGGCAGCACGAAGTAGCGCCGGCCGAGCGTGTCGTAGAAGAGCGGATTGCCGTGCGCGCTGCGCGGCTCTGCGTGTGGCACGGCGTCGGGCACGGCGGCGACGTCGGCGGGCGGCGGCACGGGGGCCGGCGGCGCCGGCGGCGGGGCGCGGCGCACCGGAGCCGAGCAGGCGGCGAGCGTCAGGGTGAGGAGCGCCGCGGGCAGCGCACGCCTCACGGCTGCATACCGCGCACGCGGGCGGCGACCGCGGTGGCGAGATCGTGCACCGTCATGGCGTAGCGTGCGCTGCGGTTGTAGCGCGTGATCACGTAGAAGTTATGGAAGCCGACGCGGTAGGCCGGGCCGTCGCGCTGCTCCGCGGAGATCAGTACCGCCGGTGTCTCGGCCGGCACGTCGCCCTCGATGCGCACGCCATGCGCGGCGAGCGAGCCGACGGTCTCGTTGAGCTCGAGGTTGTGCGGCTCGATCTGGAAGCTCGGGTCGGGGTCGAGGGAGGTTTCGGCCAGCACCGGCGCACCGGGCGTCCAGCCGTATTCGTGCAGATAATTCGCGACGCTCGCCAGGATGTCGTCCCAGTTGCTCCACAGGTCGCGCCGGTTGTCGGTGTCCGCATCCACCGCATAGCGGCGATACTGCGAGGGCATGAACTGCGGCACGCCGAGGGCGCCCGCGTACGAGCCCTTGACCGTGAGCGGGTCGAGGCGGTTCTCACGGGCGAGGATCAGGAACTCCTCGAGCTCGCTGCGGAAGAATTTCTCGCGCGGCGGGTAATCGAAAGCCAGCGTCGCCAGTGCATCGAGCGCGCGGTATGGGCCGGTGACGCGCCCGTAGTAGGTCTCGACACCGATGATCGCCACCAGGTACTCCGCCGGCACCTGGTATTGGGCGGCGACGCGCTCGAGCGTCAGGCGGTGATCGAGCCAGAACTGCGCGCCGCGATCGATGCGCTCGGGGGTCATGAAGCGCTCGCGGTATTCCCACCACGGCGCCACCTTCTCGAGCGGCCGGTTCATGGCCTCGATGATCTTCTGCTGCGGCTGCGCCTGGGCGAGCAGCGTCACGACCGCCTTGCGGCTGAAGCCGTCGTGGCTCACGACCTCGTCGACGAAATTCGCGATCTCCGGCCGTCGCAGATCGAAGGGCGTCGCCACGGCTTCCGCGGCCGGCAGCGCGTCGGCGGGCGCGGCAGCGGCGGGTACCGGTGCAGGCGCAGGTGCAGGTGCCGGCGGCGCGGCGGCCGCGGGGGTCGCGGGGGTCGCCGGCGGCGCTGCAGCGACTGCGGTGTCAGCGGCCGGCGGCGGCGGCGCTTCCTGACGGACGCCGGCCCACGCCCCGAGCGGAGCGCAGACGAGCACGGCGAGCAGGGCAGAGCGGTGCAGCAACGGTGGAGCTTCTCAGGAGCCGACGAGTTTTCGCCGTGAGTACAGCGCCATGAGAATACCGAAGCCGGCGAGGAGCGTCACGACGGAGCTGCCGCCGTAGCTCACCAGCGGCAGTGGCACGCCGACCACCGGCAGGAGTCCGGTCACCATGCCGGCGTTGATCAGTACGTAGATGAAGAAGGTCAGCGCGATGCTGCCGGCGAGCAGCCGCGCGAAAGTGTCCTGCGTCTGCGTCGCCAGGAAGATGGCACGCGCCGCGACGAACAGATAGAGCAGCAGCAGCAGCAGCAGACCGAGGAGCCCGAACTCCTCGCCGATCACCGCGAAGATGAAGTCGGTGGAGCGCTCGGGGAGGAACTCGAGCTGCGCCTGGCTGCCGTTCATCCAGCCCTTGCCGAACACGCCCCCCGAGCCGATGGCAATCTGCGACTGGATGATGTGGTAGCCGGCCCCGAGGGGATCGGTCTGCGGGTTGAGGAAGGTCAGCACGCGCTTGCGCTGGTAGTCGTGCATGAAGCTCCAGCCGAACCAGCCGCACACCCCGAGCATCAGCAGCATGGCGATCATGACGCGCAGCCGCAGCCCCGCGAGCACCACCACCAGCGCGCCCGCGAGTGCGATCAGGGCCGCGGTGCCCAGGTCCGGCTGCAGGGCGACCAGCCCCACCGGCACCAGGATCAGCGCCGCGAGCGTCGCCAGCGACACCCAGCCCGGCGGCAGCGGCCGATCGTGCAGGTACCAGGCGCAGGTCATCGGCACGGCGATCTTCATGAGCTCGGACGGCTGGAATTTGAACAGCCCGAGGTTGAGCCAGCGCTGCGCGCCGAGTCCCACGTGGCCGATCGCCGCCACGATGAGCAGCAGCAGTATGCCGCTTGCATACAGCCAGGGCGTCGAGCGGCGCAGGAAGTTGGGATTGACGCGCGCGAGCAGCAGCATCGCCACCGTGCCGAGGATCAGCCGCATGACGGTGCGCACCACCACGTCGATGCGCTGGCCGGAGGCGCTGTAGAGCACGATCAGGCCGAACACCGCGATGAGGGCGAGGCCCATCACCAGCGGGCCGTCGATCTTCAGCTCGAACAGCACGCGCGCAGCACCGGTGAGGGTGCGGCGGGTGCGCGAGCCGTAGGGCAGCTCCTCGTAGATCATGTGTGACCGGCGCTCGCGGCGCCGGCGGCGGCGGGCTGCGCCGCCGCGGTCGTGGTCGCAGTGGTCGTCGTCCCGGGCGCCGGCTTGCCCGGGGCGGACGGCGGCGGCGCGGGCTTCAGCTTTCCTTCGGCATCGAGGAGATAGGCGTCCATCATCTTGCGCGCTACGGGAGCCGCGTTACTCGCGCCGAAACCCGCATTCTCGACCAGCACCGCCACCGCAATGCGTGGCGCCTCCGCCGGCGCGAAGGCAATGAACCAGGCGTGATCGCGCAAGCGCTCGGGGACCGTGCTGGCGTTGTACTTGGCACCCTGCGCAACGGTGTACACCTGCGCCGTTCCGGTCTTGCCCGCGGCCTCGTACGCCGCGCCCTTGAACGCGACCCAGGCGGTGCCGCAATAGCGAACGCAGTGCGTGGTGCCGATCATCGCATCGAGCGCCACGGTCCAGTCGGCATCGGACACGCCCTTGATCGGCGCACCCTCGACCGGGGGGAGCCAGCTGGTGTGGCCCGCGGCATCGCGCATTCCCTTGACCACGCGCGGACGAAAGTTGCGCCCGCGCTCGGCGAGGATTCCCGTGATGTGCGCGAGCTGCAGCGGCGTCACCAGCAGGTAACCCTGGCCGATCCCCAGGTTGACCGTCTCACCCGGGAACCAGGTCTGGTCCTCGGGCCGCTTGAACGCCTTGCGCTTCCAGTCCGGAGTCGGCAGCAGGCCCGCCTTCTCGCCGCCGATGTCGATGCCGGTGGGCTGTCCGTAGCCGAAGGGCTCGAGGAAGCTCGCAATGCGCTCGATGCCGAGCGTCGAGGCGAGCCGGTAGAAGTACACGTCGGAGGACCGCGAAATCGCCTCCGGCATGTCGAGCCAGCCGCGCGGCTCGTCCTTGTCCGCGCGCCACACATGCCGGCTCCCCGGCAGGTAGAACTCGCCGTTGCAGAACACCTTGGTGTCCGCGGCGATCGTGTGGTCGGTGAGCGCCGCGAGCCCGAGCACCGGCTTGATGGTCGAGCCGGAGGGGTAGGTGCCGCGCAGCGCGCGATTGAACAGCGGCCGGTCCTCGTCGTTGGCGAGTGTGTTGTATTCGGCGGGAGTGATGCCGCGTGCGAACAGATTCGGGTCGAAGCCGGGCAAGCTCACCAGCGCCAGCACGTCGCCGTCGCGCGGATCGAGGGCCACCACCGCGCCGCGGTGGCCGGCGAGCGCGGCTTCCGCGACGCGCTGCAGCTTCAGATCGATCGATATGACCAGGTCAACGCCCGCGGCCGGCGCGCGCTTGCGCAGGTTCTGCTCGAGGGCCCCCTGGCGCTCGACCGAGCGGCCCTGGGCGTTGACCAGCACTTCGCGGAATCCGTTCTGGCCGTGCAGGCGCTGCTCGTAGGTGCTCTCGACGCCCAGCTTGCCGATGAGCGCCGTGCCGGCGTAGGCGGCGCGGTCGATGTGCTTCAGGTCCTCTTCGCTGATCGCGCCCACGTAGCCGAGCGCGTGCACGGCGAGATCGCCGTTCGGATACCAGCGCGTCTGCCGGGTCTTGATGTCGACGCCGGGGAACTCGAAGCGCCGCACTGCGAAGCGCGCCACGTCGTCGTCCGACATGTGCAGGCGTATCGGCACGCTGTCGAAGCTGCGGCTCACGTTGATGGTGCGGATCAGCTCGTCGACCTCCTCGTGCCGCAGCAGGCCGAGCGCCGCGAGACTCTCGAGCGTGCGGCGCTTGTTGGGCACTTCCTCGGGCACCAGCTCGAGCTGGTAGGCGGGCTGATTGGCCGCCACTACCTCGCCGTTGCGATCGAGGATCAGACCGCGCGCCGCCGGGATCGGCTCGGTGCGCACGCGGTTGCCCTGGGAGAGCTGCGCGTAATAGTCGTGCCGCACCACCTGCAGCAGGATCAGGCGCCCGATCAGCCCGAGCGTCGCGAGCGCCATGAGGGCGCCGGTG
>Ga0335079_10001825_pt1 | contig 24379 bp, 20 predicted proteins | sample Lox_Sample_33_FD_206719 | JGI IMG/M metagenome (GOLD analysis project Ga0335079, IMG submission 206719) | Soil microbial communities from Loxahatchee National Wildlife Refuge, Florida, United States - Lox_Sample_3.3 | ecosystem: Environmental > Terrestrial > Soil > Wetlands | place: USA...
GACGCCGACGTCGACGGCGCTCACATCCGTACGCTCGCGCTGACGTTGCTGTTCCGCGAGATGCAGCCGCTGATCGAGGCCGGTTACGTGTACATCGCCAAGCCGCCGCTGTATCGCCTGACCAAGGGCCAGAAGCACCGCTACATCGAGCGCGAGTCCGAGCTCGAGGACATCCTGCTCGGCGACAAGTTCGAGAAGCTCGAGATCTTCGACCGCTACAACAAGCCGCTGAAGCTGACCGACACGCGCTGGAAGCGCTTCAACCGCCTGCTCAAGCAGTACGGCGGCTGGGCGTCGGCGCTCCGCGCCGAGCATGGCCACGGGGTGATCTCGTTCCTGCAGCAGGCCCGCCTGCTCGAGGAGCAGATCACCGACGTCGATGCGCTGCTGCGCCACATCGCCAGGGACGGCCAGAACGGCGAGTCCTACCGCGCCGAGCTCGTGACCGAGAACGACACCGAGGTGGTGATCCGCACGGTCGAGGCGAAGACCGGGCTGGCCACCACGCATCACGTTCCGCGCGCCACGCTCGAGGCCGAGGAGTATCGGCGGCTCGCCGAGGTTCACGCGGAGCTCGTCGCGCTGGTCGGCACCCCGCCGTTCCGGGTGCAGCTGGGCGACAACGGCAGGGACGCGCCCACGTTCGACGAGCTGCGCGAGACGGTGCTCGAGATCGCTCAGCGGGGGATCGAGTACTACCGGTTCAAGGGGCTCGGCGAGATGGACGCGCACGAGCTGCGCGAGACCACGATGGACCCCGCTTCGCGAACGCTGGTCCAGGTCACGATGGAGGATGCGGCCTCGGCCGACCTGGTGTTCTCGATGCTGATGGGTGACCAGGTCGAACCGCGCCGGGCGTTCATCGAAGAGAACGCGCGCCTGGCCACGCTGGACACATAGGAGGACTCATGTCATCGATCGACACCATCAGCGGCGGCAACATCGAGCCTCGCGGGCTCGAGGAGGAGATGCGCTCGGCGTATCTCGACTACGCGATGTCGGTGATCGTCGGGCGCGCGCTGCCCGACGTGCGCGACGGCCTCAAGCCAGTCCACCGCCGGATCCTGTTCGCGATGAACGAGCTCAACCTGCGGCCACCGCGCAAGCACGTCAAGTGCGCGACGATCGTCGGCGAGGTGATGGGCAAGTACCACCCTCACGGGGACTCCGCGATCTACGACACGCTGGCGCGGATGGCGCAGGACTTCTCCATGCGCTATCCGCTCGTCGACGGGCACGGGAACTTCGGCAACATCGACGGTTGGGGCGCGGCGGCGATGCGCTACACCGAGGCGCGTCTCGACGCGCTCGCCACCGAGATGCTGCGCGACATCGACCAGGACACGGTCGACTTCGCTCCCAACTACGACGGCACCAAGCAGGAGCCCCTCGTCCTGCCCTCGCGCTTCCCGAACCTGCTCGTCAACGGCGGCGCCGGGATCGCGGTCGGGATGGCGACCAACATCCCGCCGCACAACCTGCGCGAGGTGGTCAACGGCGCGATCGCCTACGTCGACGATCCGAGCATCGACGTCGACGGGCTGATGAAGCACATCAAGGGCCCGGACTTCCCGACTGCCGGCACCATCCTCGGCCGCGACGGCATCCGGGAGGCGTACCGGACCGGCCGCGGACGCGTGCGGGTACAGGCCAAGGCACACATCGAGCCGATCGGCCAGGGCAAGGAGGCGATCATCGTCACCGAGCTGCCCTTCCAGGTCCGCAAGGGCGGCGACGGCGGGCTGATCGAGAAGATCGCCGGCCTCGTCCACGAGAAGAAGCTTCCCGAGATCACCGACATCCGCGACGAGTCCGACCGAAACGGCATGCGGATTGTGATCGAGCTCAAGCGCGACGCGATCCCCAAGGTCGTGCTCAACAAGCTGTTCAAGCACACGCCGATGCAGCAGACGTTCGGCGTCAACATGGTGGCGCTGGTCGACAACGTGCCCCGCACGCTGTCCCTGCGCGAGGTGATCGGACACTACATCGACCACCAGCGCGAGGTCATCGTCCGCCGGACCAAGTACGAGCTGCGCCGCGCCGAGGAGCGCGCCCACGTCTTGGAGGGGCTGCTGATCGCGCTCGCCAACCTCGACGAGGTGATCGCGCTGATCCGAGGCTCGCAGACCCCCGAGATCGCCCGCACGGGTCTTGTCGACCGCTTTGAGCTGACCGTCGTGCAGGCCCAGGCGATCCTCCAGTTGACGCTGAGCCGCCTGACCGCGCTCGAGGCGGACAAGATCAAGCAGGAGCACGCCGATCTGGTCGAGCGGATCAAGGAGCTCCGCGAGATCCTCGGCGACGAGAGCAAGGTGATGACACTGATCAAGGAGGAGCTGTCGGAGATCGCCGAGACCTACGGCGACGAGCGCCGCACCGAGATCGTGCACGCCGAGGGCGAGATCGACATCGAGGACCTGATCGCCGACCAGCAGATGGTGATCTCGATCACCCACTCGGGGTACATCAAGTCGCTGCCGCTGTCGACCTATCGCCAGCAGCGCCGGGGCGGGGTCGGCGTCACCGGGATGGACATGAAGGAGGACGACTACATCGAGCACCTGTTCGTGTCCTCGACGCACGACTACCTCCTGTTCTTCACCAACCGCGGGAAGGTCTACCGGCTCAAGGTCTACGAATTGCCGGAGGCGTCGCGGACCTCGCGCGGGCGGGCGCTGGTCAACCTGCTGCCGCTGCGCGACGGCGAGCGTGTGCAGTCGGTCCTCTCCACCCGCGACTTCGGCGAGGGCAAGTATCTCGTGTTCGCGACCCGCAACGGGACGATCAAGAAGACCGAGTTCGGCGCCTACAACACCCCGATCAAGGCCGACGGAATCATCGCGATCAACATCCACGACGACGACGAGCTGATCGCCGTGCGCCGCACGACGGGCCACGACGACATCATCATGGTGTCGCGCTCCGGCCAGGCAGCGCGGTTCAGCGAGTCACAGGTCCGGCCGATGGGCCGCGACACGAGCGGCGTGCGCGGGATGAACGTCTCACAGCCGGGCAACGCCGTGCTTGCCATGGATGTCGCCCGCGACGACCAGGAGCTGCTCGTCGTCACCGAGAACGGGTACGGCAAGCGGACACCGATCCCCGACTACCCCGTCAAGGGGCGCGGGACGATGGGCGTGAAGACGATCACGCTGACCGAGAATAAGGGCGCGCTCGCGGGTGCTCTGGTCGTGCGCGAGCACCAGGAGCTGGTGTTCATCTCCCAGAACGGAATGGTGCAGCGCACCTCGGTTCGCGGCATCAACCGCTACGGCCGCGCGTCGCAGGGCGTCAAGGTGATGAACATCCGCGACGACGACCAGGTGAGCGCAGTCGCGCTCGTGGTCGAGTCCGAGACCTCGACGGCCGCGGCGGTCGCCGAGGAGCCCGTGAGCTCGCCGGCGGGGCGGGTCACCGATGAAACCTCGCCGGAATCGCCGATCGACGACGAGGTCCTCGACGACGAGGATCCCGCTGACAGCGACGACCGCGTCGACGAAGAGGAGTAGAAGAGCCGCCCCCGCGCCGGGCCCAGATTCCTCAAGCGCCGCCTGAAACCGACCGATAAGCGGTCAAATGGGACCCGGCCGGCCAAACCTGCGCTCGCTGGCGCACGACGCCGGCGCGGTCGAGCCGTCCACAGTTCCCACCGGCCCGCGGCGGGTGGGGCGCCGCCTGGTTATCGCGCTCGTGATCGGTTGGCTCGCGCTGATCGGAGCCGGGTGCTGGCTGCTGTCCGCTTCACAGGCGAGCAGCCGCAAAGCGATGGAGGCACGGTTGCAGACACGCGTTCAGTTCGCCGCGAACTTCGTGTCGATCTACACCGGCGATCTCCTCACCAACCAGCACGCGCAGGCGCTCGCCTGGCTCGCGGCGCCGGCCGTCGGCGAGGCGACGCTCGACCGCGAATCGGGCGCGCTCGGGCTCGGGGCCGCGGTGGTTCTCGACGGGCACGGGCACGTGGTCCGCGCGGCCACGACCGCGTCTGGGCCACTCGTCCACCTGCTAAGGAGCCGGTACTCGAACCTCGTCGGCGTGGCTGCGATGCCGGATGCATCCGGTGTCGCCGTCACCGACGTCGGCGGCTCGCCGGTTCTCAGCTTTGGCGTCGCCTATCAGACTCGTTCGGGCCGCCGGGTGTTCGCCGGCGCGTACGCGATGAGCGAGACCGTGCTGCCGGCGGTCCTCGGGCATGTGCTCTCGAGCCCGGGCTGGCAGGCGTATCTCGTCGATCCGCACGGAGCCCTGCTCACGGGGGTCGCGTCGGACGGGCCGCCGGGCGCGGCGCTGGCACGGGCCGATCCGCTGTTGGCGGCCGCCGACCAACGCGCACCGAGCGGGTCATACGACAGCCCGCAGGGGAAGCAGTACCACGTGACGGCGCCGGTCGCGGGCACGGCGTGGCGGATCGTCCTCAGAGACCCCGAGGCGCAGCTGTTCACGTTCCTCAACGGCGCCGGCCGGTGGCTCGCGTGGCTCGCGCTCGCCGGGCTGGCGGTGGCGGGGCTGGCGATCATCGCCTTGATCACCCGCCTCCACGGCCATCGTGAGCAGCTGATCCGCCTGAACACCGCGCTGGCGCGGCTGGCCGCCATCGACCCGCTGACCGGCCTGCGGAACCGCCGCGCGATCGGCGAGTACCTCCACGACGCGCTCAGCGCCGCCCGCCGTCACGACCAAGTCCTGTCGGTGCTGGTTGTCGATATCGACCACTTCAAGACCGTCAACGACACCCTCGGTCATCGCAGCGGGGATGCCGTGCTCGAGCACGCCGCGCGCGTGCTCGATGGCGCCCTGCGCACCGAGGACGCGATCGGCCGCTGGGGCGGCGAGGAGTTCCTGGTGGTCCTTCCGAACACCGACGAGGAAGGCGCGCTCCGGGCGACCGAGCGCCTGCGGGAGGCCCTCTCCCGGGACCAGCCCGAGGAGGCGCGCTCGCACCAGCTACCCGTGACGATGACGCTCGGCGTGGCCGAGTGGCGCGGCGAGGACATCGACGAGCTCGTCAGCCGGGCCGACAACGCTCTGTATCTCGGCAAGGCCGCCGGCCGGGACACCGTGCAGGTATCGAATCCGGTGCACGAGATCCCCGAGCCGATCTAGTGCCGCTCCCGTCCGGCAGGGAAAATGTTTCCGGTCACGGCACCGGCGCCGACGAGACGAGCCCGCGCCTGGGGGATCCCGGCCCGTAAACGGGTGAAGGGCGCCGTCGACCCGACGCCCTTCACAGTTTGGCTGGCATCACCGTCGCGAGGCTTGCACAGACCGGAGGGACCAATCCCGGCACTCGCGCCGGCGGTGTCTCGGGGGGACTCCGCTAGGCGGGGTCAGCCTCCGACTTAGCGGCCGGACACCTCCAGGGTCCCGCAAGAACTTTCAGACAGTCGGACCACCTCCTTTCTCTGGTGATCACCAGAGTACCGAATGGAGGAGCGAAATCCGGTCGAGATCGCGGAAACTCAGCTGGGCGCGTCCCCGAGGGACCCTCTCAGGCCGCCAGGTACTGCTGCCAGGCGACGGGGATCGTCGGGCTCGCTACGTGGATGAACACGGTGGCGCTCGGCATCCGCGGCTGCCTGAGCAGGCGCATGCCGGCCTGGCGCGGGAGGGAGTCTCCCTTGCGGCGGTTGCAGGGCGCGCACGAGGCGACGATGTTGTCCCAGCCTGAGCCGCCACCCTTGGACCGCGGGATCACGTGGTCGACGGTGAGGTTGGACCGCGAGCCGCAGTACTGGCAGGTCCAGTTGTCGCGCGCGAACACCGCCCGGCGCGTGATCTTCCGCCGGTGGGTGTCGCGGGGGATCCGGACGTAGCTGACGAGCCGGATCACGACCGGCCGTGACATCGACGCGGTCGCCGAGTGAAGCTCCCAGGCGCCGTGCTCGATCACCTCGGCCTTCTCCTTGAGCAGCAGGACGACGGCACGCCGAACGGTGCAGACGTTGATCGGTTCGTACGTCGCGTTCAATACGAGCACCCGGCCACCCTCACGTCCGCGTCGCTGGTGCTCTGGAGGCGACGCGGACCACGCTGGCGCAGGTACTGGGGTGACCATGGCTGGCCGCCAGTGTACCGGTGGCTCCGCTAGTCCTGACAAGGGTTTGTTACGTCCTCAAACGATGGCGGCCGGGAACGACCCCAGCACGCGCAACACCTCGACGTGGCCGCGCAGCCCGGCGAGGGCGTCGGCGACGTGCAACTCGATGTCGCGGCCCTCGAGATCGAGGAAGAACATGTAACGCCCGAGGCCCTGCTTGCGCGGTCGCGACTCGATGCGGGTGAGGTTGACCTCGCGCGTGGCGAACTCGGCCAGGCAGTGGACCAGCCACCCCGGCGCCTCGGCGCCGACCCCCCAGAACACGACCGCCGTCTTCCATGGGCCGAGCGCCGGCGTCCCGGGTGATTCATGCCCGCCCGCCCCGTCCGCTGGCGCGCCGACCGGTCCGAGCCACACGAACCGGGTCTCGTTGCCGGCCACATCCTCGACGCCCGCCCGCAGCACGTGGCAGCCATAGCGCTCGGCCGCGACCCGGTTGCCGAGCGCCGCCCACGGGCCGTCGTGCTCGGCCACGCTCCTGACCGCCTCGGCGGTCGAGGCGCCGGCGCGCACCTGCGCCCCCGGCATCCGGGTCCGGATGAACCGCGCGCATTGCGCGGTCGCCTGCGGATGCGATACGACCGTGTCGATCTCCGAGAGCTCGAGCGGCGACCGCGCGATCAGGCAGTGGCGGATCGGATGGATGACCTCGCCGAGGATCGCGACGTCTTCGGTCTCCATCGCCAGCGTGTCCAATGTCGCATTCACGGATCCCTCGAGCGAGTTCTCGATCGGGACGAGCGCCCGCTGGACGGCCCCGAACTGAACCGCCATCACCGTGTCATAGATCGTCGGGTACGGCACCGCGTCGATCGGCTGCCCGGCCATCGCGGCCAGCAGCGCCTCGTGGGTCCAGGTGCCCTCGGGGCCGAAATAGGCGACGCGCATCCGCTCAGGCTGCGCGGTCGGGTGCGCGCTGGAGCTGCATTACCCCGAGCGCTGTCGCACGTCCGAGCCGAGCGCGCGCCGGATCGCCTCGTCCTCTTCCGGCGAGAGCTCGAGCTCGGGCTTGCCCTCCCGAACCTCCTTGGCGTAAAGGCGTGCCTGATCGCGGTGGTGGATCGAGGACAGCACGAGGCCTGACCGCTTCGCGTCGAGCAGCGCGATCGAGGTCGATTGCCGTCCTGACATCTCGCCGTAGGCGTCGTAGCGAATCAGGGACCGGTACGTGACCGCACCGTCGAGGCGGTGCTCGGCCGTCTGCATCCGCTCATCCAGGCGCTCGGACGCCTCCTGGACGTAGTCGTACAGCGCCTCGAACTGCTGCTGGAGCGACGCGGCGTGGGCGACCAGGTCCTGGTCATGGTCGCCGAGGATCGTTCGCTGGGCCGCGCGGAGCCGGCCGAGCTTTACGCCGAGGACCGCGCAGAACAGGAGCGCCAAGAGGGCGCCGGCGGCGGCCGCCATCGCCACGATCCCAGCGGTGCTGGTCAGGTTGTGCACTGCGGACAGCATACGGTCACGCCAGTCATCACTGGAACGTGACCGGGAACGTCAGCGAGTTGTTCGCCGTGTTCTTCTCGCCCGGGACCGGGAGGACCTCAGCCGTGACGTTATGGGAACCCGTCGGTGGCGAGGCGCTCAGTGTGACCTGGCAGCTCGTCGACTCGCCGGCGGTGGTCTGGGGGACGATCGTCTGCCCGCTCACGCTCGAGCCCGAGACCGTCACGCGGCATTTCACGTTGGTCTCGGTGTTCTGCCCGGTGTTCGCGAAGTTCAGCGTGAACGTCGGTGCCGGGCTCGCCGGAATCGAGTTCGTCGAGCCGGTCTGGAGCGTGCTCCCGCCGACGCTGACGGAGTTCAGCGCATGCCCGTGCAGGCCCGGGGCGACGGTTTGGGGTTGTCCGGGGGACGAGGGCAGCGACACGTGGAGCGCGGTCGCGACGTGGGTCGGGTCAAGCCACTGGATCGAGGGGAGGAACTGGCTCGAGTTGAGCTGCTGCCCGCCGAGTCCGCCGACCGTTATTCCGGCCGCGCGCAGCGCGCCGACGATCTGCGGGACGGTGTACCCCTTGTAGAGCACGTCGGACCCGTAGAAATAGGCCATCTGAGCGGCGATCGTGTCGACTGCGTCCTTGCTGGTCGTTGACTGGAGAGCGGGCTGGACCTGGCCGGCGATGCTGCTCAGCGCGTCCGCCCGCATCTGGAAGGCCTGTACGAAGGTCTGCTGGGCTCCCTTGACCTCGTCCGGAACGCTGAGGCCCTTGGCGTCCTTGAGTTCGGTGGCGCCGTCGTTGGCCGCCGCGGTGAGACCCTGCTGCATGCTGGTCGGGTTGCTCGTGCCGCCCGAGAGCACCTGGAAGAAGCGCGCGCCGGTCTGGACCGAGCGCGCGTTCAGCGACGCGACGCTGTTGTTGTAGTCCTTCAGCGCGCTGTTCCGGGCACTGGTCTCGCAGCTGTTGACGAGGACTGCGATCAGGATGATCGCGACCACCACGATGACCGCCAGACCGATGCGGCGAACCATGATCGCCTGGCGATCGGCCGTCGGCGGCCGTCGGCCACCGCTCCCCGTCGGCTGGCGCCGGCGCGGTGCCGGCCGTGGCGCGGCACGAGTCTCCTCGGGCTCGTCGAAGAACGACACGCTGCTTCGCTCCTTGCGGAATCTGGAAGCTCGCAGTATGACCGTCAGGACGGCGGTAAGGCGATTCCGAACAATTGCAGGTAAAGGGGAAGCCCCGGGTCGCCGCGAAAACTGGCCCGTGCGCGCGCGCGATCCGTCCCGCTCCCAGGCCGCCACGCGGGCCTTGGGCGGCGCGCGCGGGGGGCGGCCGCCCCGGAGCACGGGGACCGGCGGGCGCGAGCCGCCGGCGAAGGTCGCGTTCGGGGCCGCCTTCCCCGACGACATCGGGGACACCGATGATCGCGGCGAGCGGACCCGATCGGACGCCCCGATCGTGCTGCGCCGCTACCGGCTCCGCCGCCGCCTCGGCACCGGCGGCTTCGCCACCGTGTGGCTGGCGCGAGACGAGCGGCTCGATCGCGAGGTGGCGGTCAAGATCCTCCCGCGCGAGCGCGTCATCGGCGGACGGTTCGAGCGCGAGGCCCGGGCCGCCGCCCGGCTCAGCCACCCGGGAATCGTCACCTTGTACGAGGCCGCGGTCGACGACGAGGGCGCATACCTGGTGTCCGAGCTCGTCCACGGGACCACGCTCGGCCGACTGCTCGCCGACGGGCGGCTGTCGGATCGCGATGTCGTGGAGATCGGCATCGCCCTGTGCGACGCGCTCGCCCACGCCCACTCGAACGGCGTCATCCACCGCGACGTCAAGCCGTCGAACGTGCTGATCCCCGAGCGACCGACCTCGCCTGCGGGGCTGGCCCGGCTGACCGACTTCGGCGTCGCGCGCGTGGTCGGGGGCGACAGCTTGACGATGACCGGCGACGTGATCGGGACGGCCGCCTACATGGCGCCCGAGCAGGCGCAGGGCCTGCCCGTCGGCGCCGCGGCGGATCTGTTCTCGCTGGCGCTCGTGCTGTACGAGGCGTTGACCGGCGTCAACCCCGTGCGGACCGCCGCCGCCGCCCCGCCGAGCCGGCGCCTGGGCATGCACCTGCCGCCGCTCCGGCGCCAGCGCCGGGACCTTCCGCGTGAGCTCGGGCAGGCGATCGACCTGGCGCTCCGTCCGCGCCCGGGCGAGCGAGGGCGGCTCGACGAGCTGCGCGGCGCGCTGGCGACGGTCGCCGGCCGGATGCAGGACGAGCCGGGCATCGTCGCCGACTTCCCGTGGCGGCCGCGAACGAAGGCCCGGCGGGCGAGTGGCGGAGTGGGCGGGCCTAATACAGACGAGGTCCATCTCCGGATCGAGGATCACCGCAGGCGCGCCGAATCCGAGGACCACCGAGGTCGCGCCCGTCGGCAGACGAACCCCGGCGAGGCCGAGCCCGACGCTGCCGGGGCCGCGCCGATCCACGGTGAGAAGGTCCACATTCCCTGGCCTCGCCGTGCGCTCGCCGGCGTCGCCGCCGCGGCGCTGAGCGCCTGGCTCGTTCGTCACGCTCCCGGCTCCTCGCCGGCGCCGGCGGCGGCGACGGCGTTCGTGGCTGGGATCCTCGTCGCGGCGCTGCCCCGTGCCGGCTGGCTGGCGCTGACCGCGTTCATGGCGACCGGCCTGATCACGCACTCCCACGCCGGCGGGGCGCTGCTGCTCGTCGCCGGCGCGCTCATCCCGGTCGTCCTGTCACCCCGTGACGGCCCGGCCTGGCCGCTCGCCGCAGGCGCCCCGGCGCTCGGCGCGATCGGTCTCGCGGGAGCGTGGCCGGCGCTCGCCGGACTCGCTGCTCCCGCCTGGCGCCGCGCGATGCTCGCCGCCACCGGCTGGTTGTGGCTGGCCCTGTTCCGCGGGCCGTACACCTCGTCGATCGACCCGCCCGCCCACCACGTGTTCGCACAGCTGCTCACGGTCGGCACGCTCGCGGGCGCCGCGGTCTGGGCGGTCGCGGCGATCGTGCTCCCGTGGGCGGGAATCCGGCGCTCGCCCGCGCTCGAAGCGGCGCTGCTCGCGGCCTGGGCGGCGGCGCTGGCGCTGGCCACGATCGCGGCGGCCAAGATCGGCGCCTCAGATCTCCGTCTGACCGCAGGGGCGGCGGTTGTCGGCGCCCTCGTCGCTGTGCTTGTGGCGCTTGTCACGAGGCGCACCGGGAGTCGGCTGGGGGGCGCGAGGTGGGCGAAAGATTGCACGCCGACCGCGTAGCATGGAACTCCGGCAAATCCCGCGAAACCCTGCCGGCGACGGGACGTCGCCGCGCACCGATGAGCGTTCTGAAGAGTCTGGAGAACAAGATCGCAGGCCTGGTCGAGGGCACGTTCAGCCGCGCCTTCCGGTCCGAGGTCCGCCCGGTGGAGATCGCCCGCAAGCTCGCCCGCGAGATGGAGGAGCACAAGTCGTTCTCGGTCTCGCGAACGTATGCGCCGAACGAGTACCGCGTGTTCCTGTCCCCGCGCGACCGCGACCGCTTCGCGGGCTACGAGTCAGCGCTAACAGCCGAGCTTGCCGGGTATCTGCTCGAGCATGCGCGCCGGGAGCGGTTGACCTTGCTGTCACGACCCGTGATCGAGTTCGAGACCGACGACCGGCTCGGACTGGGCGAGTTCGGGATCCAGACCCGGGTCGCGCAACCCGACGACGAGTCCGTCAGCGCGCCGCCCGAGCCCCAGTCCGGGCGCACGATGGTCTACAGCAACGCCGAGCGAGTGTCCGAACCGCTCGAGGAGCGAGGACGTGCCCGAGCGCAGAAGGCGCTGCTCCTCCTCGACGGCAAGCGGGTCGTGGTCGGGCCCGCGGGCGCGACGGTCGGACGCGGCCGTCAGTGCGATGTGATCTTGAACGATCCGAACGTGTCGCGCCACCATGCCGAGATCCGGCCCCGCGGGGGGTCGTGGGTGCTCACCGACCTCGGCTCGACGAACGGTTCACAGCTCAACGGTCGTCGCATCGACGGCTCGGAGGTGCTGCGCGCCGGCGACGAGATCGAGCTCGGCGAGTCGGTCATGACGTTCACGCTGGAGTAGCGCCTCGCGATGCTTGCCCCCGTTTCGGTAGGTCTGAAGTTCGGCTTCCTTATCATCCTCTACCTGTTTCTCATGTGGGTGGCGTGGAGCGCGATGCGCGATCTGCGCCGTGGGCGGGGTGGCGCCGTGCGCGGCGAGGAGCCCGCCGCCTACGACGCCACCGGCATGTATTCGGCGTCGAGCGGTCTCGGGGATCTCGGCGCCGACGGCTTCGAGCCGCGCTTGACAGTCGAGCGCGCCCCGGGCCACGAGACCGGCAGCGCGTATGAAATTCCCAACCAGGGCGCTACTCTCGGCCGCGGAGACGTCGAGATCAGGCTCGACGATCCGTTCGCCTCCGCGCACCACGCCCGCATCTCGCGGGAGGGTCACGTCGTCGTGATCGAGGACCTCGGATCCACCAATGGGACCTACCTGAACGAGGAGCCACTGAACGGCCCCCAGCCGCTGCATCCCGGCGACCGGATCCGGATCGGTGACTGCGAGTTCTCTTACGAGCAATGACGATCGAACCTGCCAACGAGTCCGCATGAGCATGCTGCGCGCGGCGGATACAACCTGCAAGACGGACACCGGCCGCCAGCGGCGGGACAATGAGGACAGCGCGTTCGCGCGCGCTCCCGTATTCGTGGTCGCCGATGGGATGGGCGGCGCCCAGGCCGGCGAGGTTGCCTCGCGGATCGCCGTGGAGGCGTTCGAGCAGGGCCTGCCCGACTCCGGCAGCCCGGAGGAGCGTCTGGCCGAGCGGGTACGCGAGGCAAACGCGCAGATCTACGAGCTGTCGCGGGCGGACCGCGGCCGCGCCGGGATGGGGACGACCCTGACCGCCGCCTACGTCGACGACACCCATGTGGCGATCGCTCACGTCGGCGACAGCCGCGCCTACCTGTTCCGCGACGGGTCCCTCCAGCGCCTGACCCAGGACCACTCGCTCGTCGACGAGCTCGTCCGGCGCGGGAAGCTCACCGAAGAGCAGGCGGCCGAGCATCCGCAGCGGTCGATCATCACGCGCGCGCTCGGGCCCGAGCCCGACGTCGAGGTCGACACCTGGACGTATCCGGCGCGCGCCGGCGACGTCATCCTGCTGTGCAGCGACGGGCTCACCTCGATGATCTCCGAGGAGCGGGTCAAGGAGATCCTCGCCGAGCACGACAGTCTCGACGTCGCGGCCGATGCGCTGATCCGCGAGGCGAACGAGGCGGGCGGCCGCGACAACATCACGGTCGTGCTGTTCCGGCTCGAGGAGCTCGGCACAGACGACGCCGGCGGTGAGGAGACGATGGTCGGGGTCGCGGTGCCGCGCGACGCGATCGCCGCCCACAACGAAGAATCGGACCGCTCGGGGGCGACCGTCGTGGCCGTGGCGCCCCCGCCCACGCGCTCGACCGCGCAGCGCATCTCGCCGGCTCCGCCTCCGGGCACGCGCCGCCTCGAGCCCCGGCCGCCCGCGACCGTCAAGCGCGAGCGCCGCTTCGCCACGCCCGTCGCGGCCTTCCTGGCGACGGCGATCGTCCTCGGGCTGATCCTCGCGGGCGGCTACCTGGCCAGTCGCCAGCTCTACTTCCTCGGGACGAATGCCCAGGGAATCGTCACGGTGTACCGGGGGCTGCCGTTCGACCTGCCGTTCGGGGTGCCGCTGTACGAGACGTATTACGTGTCGGGCGTGCCGGCCTCGGTCGTGCCCGCAGCTCGTCGCGGCCAGCTCCTGAACAACGACCTGCGCTCACAGTCGGATGCGACCTCGCTGGTGATGGACCTCGAGCAGGGAAAGATCTCGCCGTGAGGTGTCTAGTTGGGGGCGGGGCGCCGCGAGCCAGAACAGGAGCGCCGCGGTGAGCGCCCGCAACCGAGAGCTCCTCGGCCTGATCCCGGCATCGCTGCTCGTCACCGCGGGCTTCGCCGGCGTGTTCATCCAGCGCTCGAACGCGCTGTCGAACGTGTCGCTGACCTACGGCGCGCTGTTCCTCGGGCTGTGCATCGCCGCCCACGTCTTCGTCCGGATCACGCTCCCGCGCGCGGACCCGTACATGTTCCCCCTGGTGGCGGTGCTGGCCAGCTTCGGGCTCGTGATGATCTACCGGATCGACCCGACGCTGGCTCGCCAGCAGGCGCAGTGGTTCGTGCTCGGGCTGGTCCTGTTCGCGGCCACGATCCTCCTGTTCCGCGACTACCGCAAGCTCGAGCGCTACCGCTACGTGATCGTGTTGGTCTCGCTCGGGCTGTTGGTGCTCCCGCGGCTTCCCGGCATCGGCTACGCCGCGAACGGCGCGTATCTCGGGGTCCGGATCCCCGGACTGTTCGTGTTCCAGCCGGCGGAGTTCGCGAAGATCGGTCTGGTCATCTTCCTCGCCAGCTACCTGCGTGATACGCGGCAGGTGCTGGTCCAGGGCGGCCGGCGCTTTCTCGGGATCACGTTCCCGCCGCTCAAGCAGTTCGGACCGGTGGTCGTCATCTGGGGGCTGGCGATGGCGACGCTGGTCGTGCTGAGCGACACCGGCTCCTCGGTGATGTTCTACGGCGGGTTGCTGGCGATGCTGTACGTCGCCACCAACCGGCTGTCGTTCGTCGTCATCGGCCTGATCGCGGCGGCGGTCGGGTTCTGGTACCTGGGCACCCATATTCCCCACATCCACGCCCGCGTAGAAACCTGGCTGCACCCGCTGAACCCGCGGCTGTACCACGCGCCGCTCGGCAGCTATCAGGTGGCCAACTCGATGTTCGCCCAGGCGGCCGGGGGGATGTTCGGGCAGGGCTTCGGCCAGGCGGCGCTGACCCTGCCGAACGGCGGAGCACTGTTGCCGGCGCCCCAGACCGACATGGTCTACGCCGTCATCACCGACGAGCTCGGACTGTTCGGCGCCGTGGCCGTGCTGATGACCTATCTGCTGTTCGTCGCCCGTGGTTTCAAGACCGCGATGCTGGCGCGGGACTCGTTCTCGACGCTGCTGGCCGTCGGGCTCAGCGCGATGTTCGCGCTGCAGGTGTTCGTGATCGTCGGCGGCGTCACGCGCGTGATCCCGCTGACCGGCGTGACCCTGCCGTTCATCTCCTACGGCGGGTCGTCGATCCTGGCGAACCTGGTATTGCTGGCGCTGCTGCTGCTCGTCTCCGACCGTGCTCGGAGGCCGGAGTGAACGCCCCGATCGTGCGCCTGTTCGGGGTGATCGTGCTGCTGTTCGCGCTGCTCGTCGTGTTCACCTCGCGGTGGACGGTGTTCGAGGCATCCTCACTCAACGACAACTCGCTCAACGTGCGCACGCTGCTCGACGAGCTGAGGATCAAACGCGGGCAGATCCTCGCCGCCGACGGCACCGTGCTCGCCAAGTCGGTGCCCGCGGCCGGCGGAACGTGGAGCCGCACGTATCCGCAAGGGCGCCTGTTCGCCCAGCCGGTCGGATTCTCGATCGCCGCCAAGGGCGAAGCCGCCGGACTCGAGCAGTCCGCCGGTCCCGACCTACGTGGCGTGCAGACCGGCCTGAGCTCGATCTTCGGCCAGCTCAGCCCGCGCCCGGTCGGCGACGACGTGCACACCACGCTCGATCCCAACGGGCAGCGCGCCGCGCAACAGGCGCTCGCGGGGCGAGCGGGCTCGGTGGTCGCGCTCGATCCGAGCACCGGCGCGGTCAAGGTCATGTACTCGAACCCGGGATATGACGACAACGACCCGCCGTCGAAGAACAGCGTCACCGACACCACGTTCAACCGGGCCACCCAGGGCGCCTACGCCCCGGGCTCGACGTTCAAGATCGTTACCGCGACGGCGGCGATCGACAGCGGCAAGTACACCCCCGACTCCCTCATCAACGGGAACTCTCCGATCCTCGTCTCCGGGGTGCCGCTGGCCAACGACGGGAACCAGGACTGGGGGCTGCAGACGCTCACGACCGCGATGACGTTTTCGATCAACACGATCTTCGCTCAGGTCGCCGAGCACGTCGGGCGCCCGACGATGACCGACTACATGAAGCGGTTCGGCTTCTACTCCAAGCCCCCGCTCGACTTCCCCCCGTTCGAGCTGAACACGAGCAAGCCGGTCGCTCCGAACGGACGGCCGTACCCGCCCGGAAGCCCGAATGAGGACATCGGCCGGATCGGGATCGGCGAAGGCGGAATGCAGGTCACCCCGCTGCAGATGGCGATGGTCGCCGCGGCGGTGGCCAACGGCGGCACGCTGATGACACCGCATTTGATCGACCGCGTCGTCGATCAGGACGGCCGCACCGTCAGGACCACCCACCCGTCCGTCTACAGCCACGTGATGAAGCCGTCCACAGCGGCCGAGGTAACCAAGATGATGGAGAAGGTGGTCGAGGAAGGGACCGGCACCGCGGTCCAGCTCGGCGGGATCAGCGTCGCCGGCAAGACCGGAACGGCGGAGATCGGCGCCAGTGGGTCGAACCTGACCCAGCCGGCGTTCGTCGCGTTCGCGCCAGCGGATCACCCGAAGATCGCGATCGCGGTTAATGTCGACATTTCAAATGGCGGCTTCGGCGGCACGGTCGCGGCCCCGATCGCGAAGGCCGTGCTCCAGGCCCTTCTGGTGAACGGTGGGTGATGGCAGGACTCGGCCCGGGCACGATCGTCGACAGCCGGTACAGGCTCGTGTCGCGGCTGGGCGCCGGCGGGATGGCCGACGTGTACCTGGCCGAGGATGAGCAGCTCGGTCGCAAGGTCGCGCTGAAGCTCCTCTACCAGCGATTCGCCGAGGATCCCGGGTTTGTCGAGCGCTTCCGTCGCGAGGCCCAGGCGGCCGCCGGCCTGCAGCACCCCAACGTCGTCAGTGTGTACGACCGCGGGTCGTTCGACGGGACCTACTACATCGCGATGGAGTATCTGCCGGGCCGCTCGCTCAAGCAGGTGATCCGCGAGGAGGCGCCGCTGGATCCGGTCCGCGCGATCGACATCACGATCCAGATCCTGAAGGCCGCACGCTTCGCGCACCGGCGCGGCGTGATCCACCGCGACCTCAAGCCGCACAACGTGATCGTCGACGACGCCGACAACGCCAAGGTCACCGACTTCGGGATCGCGCGGGCGGGGGCGTCGGACATGACCGAGACGGGCTCGATCATGGGGACCGCGCAGTACTTGTCCCCCGAGCAGGCGCAGGGCCATGCCGTCAGCGCCGGCTCGGATCTCTACTCGATCGCGGTCGTCCTGTACGAGATGGTCACCGGGCGCGTGCCGTTCGATGCCGAATCAGCGGTGACGATCGCGCTCAAGCACGTGTCCGAGGCCCCCCCGCCCCCGACGGTCGTCAATCCGAGCGTTCCGCCCGAGCTCGAGCGGGTCGTGATGTGGGGGTTGAACAAGAACCCGGTCGACCGTCCAGCGAACGCCGACCAGTTCATCGATGCGCTCGAACAGGCCAAGGCCGCGATCCTGTCCGGCGCGCGGGGCGAGCGCACGGCGAGCATGCCGGCGCTGGCCGGGGTCGCGGCCGGCCGGTACGCGCAAGCCGCGGCGCTGACGGCTCCGCCGGCGGCCTCTGCGCCGGCCCGGGGCGACACGCTCGGCGGCGTCGTCGTCGGCCCGTTTCCCGACGATGAGCACCCGCCCGAGCGTCGCCGGATCTGGCCGTGGGTGCTGCTGGTCATCGCGCTTCTGTGCCTCGTCGGCGGTGGCGTGGCCGCATACCTGCTCACCCGTCCGACCAAGCTGGTGGTGCCGGCCGTGACCGGGGAGCCGTTCAGCGTCGCCCAGGCGCGGCTCCAGAACGACGGATTCAACGTGAACCAGATCCAGCTCACCAGCCAGAAGAAGGCCGGGACCGTCATCGCTCAAGATCCCGGGGCCGGCGCCAGGGTCAAGAAGGGCGCGACGGTCGCGCTGAACGTCTCGACCGGGCCCGGCAACGCCACAGTCCCATCGGTGGTGGGCGAGTCGCTGAACGAGGCGAAGTCGGCGATCCAGACTGCGAACCTGAAGGTGGGGCGGATCGAGCACCAATCGAGCACGACGGTGAACGAAGGTCAAGTGATCGGGACCAGCCCGCCGGCCGGCGCCAACCCAGGGGTGAACACGCCGGTGACGATCATCGTCTCGACCGGCCTGCCGCCCGTGAACGTGCCCGACGTGACCAGCGAGACCGTCGGTCTGGCGAAGGCGCAGCTGCAGGGGTCGCCGGGTCAGTTCGTGGTCACGATCGCGGAGGAGGTTTCGAGCACGACCGCGCCCGGGACCGTGATCAGTCAGAGCCCGGTCGGCGGCACCTCGGTGAAGCCGGGCTCGACGATCAGCCTCGTCGTGGCCAAGGCCTCGCCGACGGTCGCCGTGCCGAGCGTCGTCGGCAGCCGGCGGGGAGCGGCCGAGGCCGCGCTCGGCGCCGCCGGGTTCCCTGCGACCGTGCAGAGGATGGACGTGACCACCAAGAGCCAGGGCGGAATCGTGCTCAGCGAGAGCCCGAGCGCGGGCACGATGGTCAAGAAGGGCACGACGGTGACGATCGTCGTCGGCCACTATGTAGCGCCCACGCCGACCACTACGACGACCACGACCGCCCCCACGACAAGCACCTCCACGACAGGCACGTCCACTAGCGGCACGACCACCACCAGCACGACGACCACCTCGACACCGTGAAGCCCGTTCGCGTCGCGGTACTCGGAGGGGGCCGCTCCTCCGAGCATGAGGTATCGCTCGCCTCGGCCGCCTCGGTCCGGGAGGGCTTGGTCCAGGCCGGTCACGTGCCGATCGCGATTGAGATCGGCCGCGACGGGGTGTGGCGCAGAGATGGCGCCACTGTGGCGGTCGAGCCGGGCCGCGGCTTCCACGGCGTCGACGTCGTGTTCCCGGTCCTGCACGGACCGTTCGGCGAGGACGGCACCGTTCAAGGCCTGCTCGAGTGCCTGGACGTTCCCTACGTCGGCGCCGGCGTGCTCGCCTCCGCGCTGTGCATGGACAAGGTGATGTTCAAGGAACTCATGGCTCATGCGGGGCTGCCGCAGGTTCAGTACCGCGCGGTCCGGGCCGAGGCGTTCGCGTCCGAGCGCGAACGCGCGCTCGGCGATCTGCGCGCGCTCGGCCTGCCCGTCTTCGTCAAGCCGGCGCGGCTCGGGTCCTCAGTGGGGATCGTCCGCGCCCCCACCGAGGCGGAGGTGCCGGCGGCGCTCGAGACGGCGTTCGACCACGACCCGCTGGCGATCGTCGAGGCGGCGGCGAGCGGCCTCGAGGTCGAGTGCTCGGTGCTCGGCGGCAGCGACCCGATCGCGTCCGAGCCCGGGGAGATCGTGCTCGCGAAAGGGGAGTCGGGCTGGTACGACTACGAGGCCAAGTACTCGCCTGGCGGGATGCAGCTGATCGTTCCCGCCCGCGTGCCCGAGCGCGTCCGGGAACGCATCCAGGAGGTCGCGATCAGCGCGTTCGTGCGGACGGGTTGTTACGGCCTCGCGCGAGTCGACTTCTTCATCGAGGGCGAGCGCGTGCTCCTCAACGAGCTCAACACGATCCCGGGGTTCACCAGCACCAGCGTGTACGCGGCGCTGTTCGAGGCCAGCGGGATCCCGTACGCCGAACTGCTCGACCGGCTCGTCGGGCTGGCGCTCGAGCGCCACGCGGCGGAGCGGCACCTCCGGCACTGAACGGAGCGCGCGGCGGCCACACTGGTCACGCTGCCGCGGATGTCCGAGGTCGAGTCAGTCGCCGTCGTCGGCGCCGGATTCATGGGGACCGGCATCGCCGAGTGCGTCGCGGTCGCGGGGATCCCGGTGATCGTCCGGGGACGTGGACGAGGCCGCGCTCGCCCGCGCCGGCCAGCGGCTCGACGCCTCGCTCGCTCGCGCGGGTTCGCGGGGGGAAGCTGGACGCGGCGGCGGCACAGGCCACGCGCGACCCCTGACCGGGAGCCTGCGATCGCCGAGGCCGTGTCCGACGACGCGACCGTCGCCTCGAACACCTCCTCGATCCCGATCGCTCAGCCCGCGCAGGCGATCCGCAACCCGGACCGGATGCTCGGCCTGCATTTCTTCTCGCCGGTGCCGGCGATGATGCTGGTTCAGGTCGTGGTTGCGCTCGATACGAGCGAGCGAAGCAGTTCGTCGAACGGCTGGGCAGGCGACCGTCGAGACCAAGGACCGCTCGGGCTTCATCGTGAACATGCTGCTGGTCCCGTACCTGATGGCCGCGGTCCGGATGTACGAGGACGGCTTCGCCTCGCGCGACGACATCGACGACGGGATGAAGCTCGGCTGCGGCACCCGATGAGACCGCTGACCCTGTCGGACTTCATCGGGCTGGGCGTGCCGTACGCGATCGGCGCCTCCCTGTACGACGAGTTCAAGCGCGACGAGTGCGCGCCGCCACCACTGCTCAAGCGGATGGTCGCGAGCGGCCGGCATGGTCGTAAGTCCGGGCGCGGCTTCTACGACTACCCGAGCTGAGGCGGTCGGGTCACCCGGACAGCTTGTACAGCACCACCTCGTTGATGTAGGCGATCATCTGGCCGGGGGGCAGCGAGGTGATCCACACGAGGTAGTAGCGGTAGCCGGTCTTGGGCGTCTGGAGCGGGATCGGCTGCTGTCGCTTGACCGACGCGAGCTGCGTGAGCTGGGTCCACCCCCCGGGCCCGGACGTGAACACCGCGGGGTCGGGGGGAGAGTTGCTGCCCCAGATCTGCACGCTCCACCCGGGCGACTGGGTGAAGATCTCGATCTCGCGCGCCTGAACCGATTTGTTCGTGTCCACGTACAGCCCGACGCCGGGCTTGCCGAGCTCGCCCGAGTAGTAGTGCTCGGTCGGCCACGCGGTGTTGAGGTTCCCGTCCACCGCGAGGCCGTCGTCGGCCGGATTCTGCGTCTTGGGCCCGCTCAGCGCATCGGGGTTGTAGTCCTGCGCTCCGGCGAGTCTGATCGGGGTCAGATGGGGGCTCGGCGGCGGCGCGGCCAGCTTCGGAGCGCCGTGATGGGTCCTGGTCGCGATCCACGCGATCACCCCGCCGACCAGCGCCAGCGCGATCACGAGGAGGACCACGGCGCGAACCCGATGGCGGATCTGAAACGGGACGCGACGGCGGGTCTGGGACGGAAGCGTTCGCAGCACGTTCGTGACCTCGCCGGTGGCGCTCCCGGCGCGGGCGGCCTCGATCGCGAGCACATCCTCGAGGTCGGCGATCAGCTCGGCGTCGTCGGCATAGCGGTCCTCGACGCGCTTGGCGGTCGCGGTGTCGACGGTCGCGGCGAGCGCGGAGGACACCTCCGGGCGCTTGGTCTGCACGTCCGGGATCTCTTCGCGGACGTGCTTCATCGCCACCGCCACCTGGTTCTCGCCCCGGAACGGGACCTCGCCGGTGAGCATCTCGTAGAGCACGATGCCGAGTGAGTAGAGGTCCGACTGACCGGTCACGGCGCGGCCGAGGGCCTGCTCGGGCGAGACATAGTCGGTCGTGCCCAGGACCCGCCCGTCCGCCGTGAGCCCCTCCTCGTCGAGCGTGCGGGCGATCCCGAAGTCGGTGACCTTGGCCGAGCCCTCCTCGTCGATGAGGACGTTCTGGGGTTTGACGTCACGGTGGACGATGTGGCGGGCATGCGCCACCCCGAGCGCGCGGGCGATCTCGATCGCGTACGCGACGGCCTCGGTCGTGGGCAGCCGGCCGACGCGGCGGATCCGCTCCTTGAGCGTCTCGCCCTCGACGTACTCGAACACGATGTACGGGCGGCCGTCGTCCTCGCCGTAGTCGATCACCCCGACGATGTGCGGATGGGACAGCTGCGCCACCGCCCGCGCTTCCCGGCGAAAGCGCTCGAGCTGGTCGGAGTCGGTGGCGATCTCGCGGTTCATCAGTTTGATCGCGACCTGGCGCTGCAGCGTCTCGTCGGTAGCGCGGTAGACCGTCGACATCCCGCCTGCACCGATCCGGGCCTCGAGTCGGTAGCGACCGTTGAGCGTGGTGCCGAGCAGCGTGGTCATGGATTGCCCTCTATTTTGCGCGAGATCGCCGTCGTCCACACGTACTACTACACCGATCCGGCCTGTCCGTGGTCCTGGGCGCTGGAGCCCGCCGTCCGCAGGCTCGGCCACGAGCTCGCCGGCAGCCTCAACATCACGTTCGTCATGTGCGGAATGGCGCGCCAATTCGGCGATCCGGCGCCGCTCGCGGCCGAGATGCTGGAGGCGGGCGCCCGGAGCGGGATGCCGGTCGATGCGCGCCTATGGCTGACCACGCCGCCCCGCAGCTCGCACCCGGCGTGCCTTGCGGTCAAGGCCGCCGCCGAGCAGGGCGACCCGGCGCCGTATCTGCGCCGGATCCGCGAGGGCCTGATGTGCCGCCGGCGCAAGCTCGACTCGACCGACGCGCTGCTCGAGGAGGCGCGCGCCGTGGCCGGGCTCGATCTCGACAAGCTCCGGCACGCATTCGGATCGCACGCGATCGTCGAGGCGTTCGGGGCAGACCTCGACCGTGCCGCCGCCGTGCCGGCCGAGCACCACGCGCCCGGAACCGGCCGGGTCAAGATCCCCTCGCTCGAGTTCAGGGGCGCTTCCGATGGAGCGGTCCACGGGGTCTACGGCTTCTCCGATTATGGGTCGCTGCGCGCGGCGGCGATCGCTGCGGGGGCCGAGCCCTCGGCTGGCATGGCGATGGCGGTCGAGGACGCTGTGCGGGTGTTCGGGTCGATCGCGACGGCCGAGGTGGCCGCGATCTGCGACCTCCCGGGGCCGCGCGCGCCGGCGGAGCTGTGGCGGCTGGCGACCGAGTGGCGGGTCCGCGCCGGCCGGGTCGGGGCCGGCGAGCTGTGGATGGTGGCGTAGCGGGCGCACGGGCCGAGTATCTCGCCACTCGACCACGTGCCCTCGTCGAGTGGCGAGATACTCGTGCTAGAGAGCCGATTGAATCGCCGTTCACCTCCCGGGGAGGGGCCGAGTGGCGCGAAACTCGGGGTCAGGGTGGGCGCGGCGGCGCGCGCGGGTCAGCGGCCCGCGATCGTGGGGGTGCGCGGGTCAGCGGCCGGCGGGGGGAGCGTGGGGGTGCGCGGGTCAGCGGCCCGCCGGGAGCGATCGCCGGCGCGTCAGCCGGCGCACGATCAGCCCCGCCAGCGCGATCCGGTACAGCGCGTAGGGCAGCAGCGAGCTGTCCCGCTCGAGCGCCTGGATCAGGCGGGTCGAGCCGAGCGTGGACACGAACGCCGCGCCGGCGCCGGCGGCGAACGGCAGCGCCGACCCCGGCGGCAACCCGCGCGCTCGCAGCCGCACGCCCTTCAGGAGCGTCGCGCCGGCGATGATCGGCAGCGCGGCGTGGCGAGACAGGCGGTTGGCGTCCACCCGGGTGAACCGCCGCCACCTCGCGGCGGCGAGCGTCGCGCCGTTGCGAGACACACCGGGGAACAGCGAGCACGCCTGCGCGATCCCGAGCCACAGCGCATCGAGCGCTCGGGCGTCCGCGCGGGTCCGCTCCTGCGGCGCGCGGTCGGCCAGCGCCATCGCGATCGCGCCCAGGAACAGACCACAAGCGACCGTCGGCGGCGTGCCGAGGTAGCGCTCGATCGGCCGCTCGAACCGGTAGCCGATGAACGCCGGTGGCGCGAACGAGAGCGCGACCATCAGCGCCCGCCGGGGATTCAGCCCGCGGACGGCCTCATCCACCTCGCGGCGGAGGCTGATCAGCAGCGCCGCCGCGGTCCCCGTGTGGAGCGCGACCTCGAACGACTTCCGCAGCTCGTCGTCGAGCCGGGTGTAGTCCCAGCCGGCTAGCCATGGGACGACCGCGATGTGACCCGAGGACGAGATCGGGAGGAGCTCGGCCGGTCCGTGTAGCGCGCCGAGGACGATCGCCTGCCAGACGGGCAGATCGTCTGTGGCCACCCCCGGCTCCTACGCGACGGCCGTCGGATCGTGGCGCCGGCTGCGGGCGATCCGCACGATCAGGTACGCGATCGCCGCCACGACCAGCGCGGCGCCGACATAGTCCACGTACTCGAGGTTGTGGCGCCAGCTCTGCCAGTTGGACCCGACGGCGCGCCCGAGCACGCCGAGGGCGGTGATCCAGATGATCGAGCCGATCGTCGCGAAGGTCGCGAAGCGCACGTACCCCATCCTGGCCACGCCGGCCGCATACGGGAATGCGGCGCGGGCAAACGGGATGCAGCGGGAGACGACGATGACCGGCGCGCCGTAGCGTTCGAACCAGGCGTGTGCCCGATCCAGACGCTGCTTCGAGATGTGAAGCTTGTTCCCATGCCGTTCGACGAGCTCTTCCCGCCCCCAGTAGCCGATCGCGTACGCGATCGAGGCGCCGATCATGTCCCCGAGCACGCCGAACACGATGATCCCGAGCAGACTCAGATTGCCCTCCGACACGTTGAAGCCGGCGAACAGCATCGTCGGCTCGGATCCGGGCGCACCGAACACGCCCGAGGTGAGCGTCAACAGCGCGACGCCGGCCAGGCCCAGGTCGCGGATGATGTGAGTGGCCAGGGTGACGAGCGAGTCGGTCACCGATGCGAGCGCGAGCAGCACCGCGGCTAGGGTAGCGACCGGCGCCGGATCGGCGGTCGGGTGCGAATTAGGGTTTACTCACCGCCCGGCGCCGGATGAGGATCTGGGTTGATCTGACGAACTCACCCCACGTGCTCGTGATGCGACCCGTGATCGCGAACCTGCGGGCCCGGGGCCACGAGGTCGAGGTGACCGCGCGCGACTTCGCGCAGACACTCGGGCTGCTGGATCGGTTCGGGATCGAGCACATGGCAATCGGCCATCACCGCGGCGGCGGCCTGGGGGCCAAGGCACGAGGTCTGGGCGAGCGATCGCTGGCGCTCACGAAATGGGCACGGGGC
>Ga0335079_10001828_pt1 | contig 24351 bp, 21 predicted proteins | sample Lox_Sample_33_FD_206719 | JGI IMG/M metagenome (GOLD analysis project Ga0335079, IMG submission 206719) | Soil microbial communities from Loxahatchee National Wildlife Refuge, Florida, United States - Lox_Sample_3.3 | ecosystem: Environmental > Terrestrial > Soil > Wetlands | place: USA...
GACAGAGTCGGGACTGCAGATCTTCACGAGCCTGGATCCACGCGTACAGGAGCAGGCCGAACACACGCTGCAGACCGAGCTCACGCGCCTGGAGCGCGCGCACCGCCAGAAGGACGCCATGCTCGAAGGCGCCGTCATCGTCACCGCTCCCCAAAGCGGTGAGGTCGCCGCGGTCGTCGGTGGGCGGCAGGTCGGGTATGACGGTTTTGACCGCGCGCTGGATGCCCATCGACCCATCGGCTCGCTGGTGAAGCCGTTCATCTATCTCGCGGCGCTGGAGAGCGGCCGCTACACCCCGGCGACGATCGTCAACGACGCCCCCGTCAGCATCCGGCTCGCCCACGGCAAGCTGTGGCAGCCGGAGAACTTCACGCATCAGGTCTACGGTCCCGTGCCGCTGGTGCGTGCATTGGCCGAGTCACTGAACCTCGCCACAGTGGGCGTCGGCATGGATCTGGGCCTGCCTGTGGTGGCTCATTCGCTGGAGCGCTTCGGACTCGCGGAGCACCCGGCCGAGAATCCGTCGCTTCTTTTGGGAGCCGTCGATCTGACGCCGCTCGATGTGGCGCAGCTGTATACGGGTCTCGCCAACGGCGGCTTTCGCACCTCGCTGCGCGCCGTGCGCGCGGTCATCAGCCCCGACGGCAAGGCGCTCAAGGCCTTTCCACTCGATGTGCAGCCGGTCGCGAAGCCCGATGCGGTCTACAGCGTCGATCGCATGCTGCTGCACGTGCTCGATCACGGCACCGGCCGGCCGGCGCGTGCGGTGCTGCCGGAGAGCCTGATACTGGCCGGCAAGACCGGTACCTCATCGGATCTGCGCGACAGCTGGTTTGCGGGCTTCTCGGGCAGCGATCTGGCGGTGGTGTGGGTCGGCTACGATGACGATCGCGTGACACCGTTTACCGGCTCTGCCGGCGCGCTCGATGTGTGGTCGCACCTGATGGCCGACCTGAACACCCGCAGCTGGAGCGGGGTGATGCCAGAAGGTCTGCAGGACATCGAGATCGACTACGCGAGCGGTGCCGCCGTGCAAAGCGGCTGCAGCGCCGATCCGGTGAGTATCCCCGTGCCACCAGGCACCGTGGTGCCGGCGCCCACCAACTGCGGCTTGCTGCACGGACTGTTCCACTGATCGTTATCATCGCCGGATGATCCGGCTCATCCTGTTGCTGGCGGCGGCGATGCTCGCCTCCTGCTCGCTCACCCGACCGCTCGAGACCTATCCGTCTGCCTCTGGCACCAGCGCCGCACCGGGTACGGTCGTGCCCGAGCCCGGCGCGCCATCCGGTGCGTCACCATCATCGCCAACGCCTGCGGCACCGGGCGGCGCTCCCGCTGCGCCTCATCCGTTCCGGCTCGGTACCGCGAGCGCCGCGCTCGCCGCTCAGGCGCGCACCCAGGCCGCGAGCGGCAATCCGGAGCTTGCGCTCACGACCATGGAGCGCGCGCTGCGAATCGAGCCGGACAACCCGCTGCTGTGGATCGAGTTGGGCTCGCTGCATCAGGAAGCGGGCCGCTACGCGCAGGCGGGCAATATCGGACACAAGGCGCTGCAGCTGGCGACCGGAGATCCCAATGCACAGGCGGGCGCCTGGCGTCTGATCGCCGACGCCGCGCGCGCGCAGGGTCACAACCAGGAAGCGAGCGATGCCGATGCGCACGCGCGGGCGCTTGCAGCGCATTAGCTTTGGAGGCTCGATGAGCGGATCAGGCACGGGGCGGCGGGTGTGGCTGGCGCTGGCGGGTGTCGCGCTCAGCGCGCAGGCGCTGTACGCCATAGCTCAGGAGCCATCCCCGCCGGCTGTGGCCGCGGCCCAGACGGCAGGCAAGACGCTGTATGACAGCCGCTGCGCAGCCTGTCACGAGCATGCGCAGGCGCGCATCCCGCCGCGCAGCGAGCTGCAGAAGAAATCCGCCGACGCCGTGGCGTTGACGCTGACCTCGGGCTCGATGCGGTTGCAGGCGAGCGGTCTTGGGGCGCCCGAGATCGCAGATCTCGCCGCCTATCTCAGCGGCAATCTGCCGCGGGCGCATTTGAGTGCCGCGCCTGAACAGAATCCATGCGCCACGCCCGCGCCGCCGATCGTGCTCGCGGCCGGCGACTGGAATGGCTGGGGACTCGATGCCGCGAACTCGCGCTTCCAGCGCAAGCCGGGCCTCGCCGCAGGCGATGTGCCGCGCTTGAAGGTGAAATGGGCCTTCGGCTATCACGACGTGGGTGTGTACGGTCAACCCAATGTCATCGCGGGCCGCGTCTTCATCTCCAGTATGACCGGCCGGGTCTATGCGCTCGATGCTGCGAGCGGCTGTGTGTACTGGACCTACGATGCCGAAGCGCCCGCGCGCACGGCCATCAGCATCGATGCGCTGCCGGGACCGCCGCCGACACGCTACGCCGCCATCTTCGGCGATGACGGCGCGCACGTGTACGCGCTCGATGCGCGCACCGGCGCACTCATCTGGAAGCGGCGCCTGGATCCGCATCCTTCGGCGCGGGTGACTGCCGCGCCGGCGCTGCATGCGCATCGGCTATATGTGCCCTTGTCCTCGCTCGAGGAGCTCTCCGCGCTCGACCCGAAGTACGAGTGCTGCAAGTTCCGCGGCAGCGTCGTCGCACTCGATGAGGCCACCGGCCAGGTGCTGTGGCGGCGCTACCTCACGGCAACCCCGCGTCCCTATCGCAAGAGCAGCCTCGGCACGCAGCTCTACGGTCCCGCTGGCGTCTCCAGCTGGCACACGCCGCTCGTCGATGCCAAGCGCGGCCTGTTGTATGCGGTGACGGGCAATTCCTACACGACGCAGCCTGCGCCACTGTCGGATGCGCTGATCGCGCTCGATCTGGCAAGCGGCGCGGTCAAATGGGTGCAGCAGGTCGCACACGAGGACAACTATGTCGTCGGCTGCGTGACCCCGCCGGACCAGACTTGTCCCTATGGACCCTCCTGCGCCAAGGCGGGGGAGGCAAACTGTCCGGCGCGCATGGGCCCGGATCATGATTTCGGCGGCGCGCCGATCCTGCGCACGCTCCCCGATGGCCGCGAGCTCATCCTCGCGGCGACGAAGGCCGGCGCCGTGTACGCGTTCGATCCGGATCATGCGGGCCGGATTCTCTGGCAGGCTCAAAGCGGGCAGGGAAGCGATGTCGGCGGCAGCGAATGGGGACCGGCCGCCGATGAGGGCCAGCTCTACGTCGCGGTCTCGGACGTGCATCCGCGGCCCGGCCACAGCCCCGGAGGTCTCACCGCGTACGATCTCGCAAGCGGTGCCGTGCGCTGGCACACCGATCCGCCCCCCGCGCAGTGCAGCTGGGGGAGTGAGCGTTGCAGCAGTGCGCAGTCGCAGGCGCTGAGCGTCATTCCGGGCGTGGTGTTCTCCGGCTCCCAGGATGGGCATCTGCGCGCCTATGCGTCCGCGGACGGCCGGATCATCTGGGACGTCGACACGGCGCAGGCCTTTACGACCGTGAACGGTGTGAGCGCGAGCGGCGGTTCGCTCGATCATGCGGGCCCTGTCATCGCCCAGGGCCGGCTGTTCGTCAATTCGGGCTACGGCAAGATCACGGGCCATACCGGCAACGTGCTCATCGCCTTCTCCATCGACGGCCACTGATGCGATCGCTGCTGCTCGCTGTGGCGGTGCTCGCCGGCGCCGGCGCGCGAGCCGATGAGGTGCCTGCGGCACCGCAGCCGGCGGGCGCCGACAGTCGCTGGCCCGTCATCGTCGGGGCGCAGCTCACCGCGATCGAACAGAACCAGAGCACACTGCACTCACCGTATCGCGGGGCGCTGAGCCTGGATCCGGCGGGCGATACGCAGCCCACCGAGACGGTGGGCCTGTACCTCGCCTGGGCGCCGCTGTCCTTTGTGCAGCTCTACGCTGACACCGAGAAGTTCAACGGCGCGGGGGTGAGCAATGCCACCGGATTGGGTGGACTCACCAATGGCGATGTGGTGCGTGAGGGCTCCGAGAGCCTGCCGAAGACGTTTTATCTGGCGCGAGCCTATGCCCGGGTTCTGATCCCGCTCGGTGAGGAAGGTGACGCGCCGGATACCACCCGTGCCGAGGCGAGCCAGGATCAGATCGGCGGCTGGGAGCCGGCGCACCGCCTGGAGCTCAAGGTCGGCAAGCTCGCAGTGAGCGATGACTTCGACCGCAATCGTTATGCGGGCTCGGCGCGCACCGAATTCCTCAACTGGTCGCTGTGGCAGAACACCGCCTGGGATTACGCGGCCGATACCCGCGGCTACACCAACGGCTTCGTCGTGGGCTTCGTGAGTCCGCGCTGGCAGCTGCGCTACGGCGCCTACCTCATGCCCGAACACGCGAACGGGCAGCAGCTCGAGTCCTCCTTCCGCCGGGCACGCGGTGAGCAGGTGGAGCTCACCCTCACGCCGAAAGAGGCGGGCCCGATCGTGCGTGTGCTCGCCTACCGCAACATCGCGCGGATGGGCAGCTACGAGGAGGCAGTGGCGATCGCAGCGCTGAATCACACGGTGCCGGACGTCGCGGCCAACGATGAGGACGGTCGGCGCAAGTACGGATTCGGGGTGAACGTCGAGCAGGCGCTGGCCGATGACGGCGAGACGGGTGTGTTCGTGCGCGCCGGCTGGAACGATGGCAAGAACGAGAGTTTCGCGTTCACCGAAGTCGACCGGCACCTGAGCGCGGGCGTGCAGATCGATGGCGTGCACTGGGCACGCGCCGCGGACCGGTTAGGCGTCGCGCTGGTGAGCGAGGGACTCGCGCGCGCGCACGCGGACTATCTCGCCGCCGGTGGCAGCGGCTTTCTGCTCGCAGACGGCGCGCTCCACTATGGGCACGAGCAGATTCTCGAGACCTACTACCGCATCGAATGGAGCTGGCCCTTCGGCAGCGTGCCGCAACGGCCACCGCACGCCGCACCGCGCATCCAGCTGTCGCCGGATTTTCAGTTCGTGCGCCGGCCGGGCTACAACGAGGACCGCGGTCCGGTGCACTTCTTCGCGCTACGGCTTCATCTGGAGTACTGAGCCCGACTTGGCAGCGTGGCGCGCCTCGAGCTCTGCCACCACCCGCGGCAGAGAGAGGTTGCGGCTCTTGAGCAGCAGCAGCAGGTGAAAGAGGAGGTCGGCGGCCTCGCCGATCACCTTGTCATCCGTTTCCGCCGCGGCGGCGAGGGCCACTTCGAGCGCCTCTTCGCCCACCTTCTGCGCCAGGCGCTGCGTGCCCTGCGCGTACAGGCGCGCGGTGTAGCTGCCCTCCGGCCGATCCTGGATGCGGCTTTCGATGATGCCTGCCAGGCGTGCCAGGAAGGCGAGCTGCTCGGCCTCGCTGTGCGCGGCATCGCCAAAGCAGGTGCGGGTACCGGTATGGCAGGCCGGGCCGAGCGGCCGCGCGCGCACCAGCAGCGTGTCGGCATCGCAGTCGGCCTCGATCGACTCGAGCTCCAGGTGGTGCCCCGAAGTCTCGCCCTTCTCCCACAGTCGCTGTTTGCTCCTGCTGAAGAAGACGACGCGCCGGCGCTCAAGTGTGGCGCGCAACGCGTCCTGGTTCATGTAGCCCAGCATCAGCACGGCGCCGCTCTCGCCATCCTGCACGATCGCCGGCAGCAGGCCGTCGCCCTTGCCGAAATCCAGGCGGGCAATATCCGCTTCGCTTAAGGCCATGGGCGTACCTCGATACCAGCGGCGCGCAGCTCGCGCTTCAGATCCGCCACCGACAGCGCACCGCTATGAAAAATGCTGGCGGCGAGCGCCGCATCGACCGCGGCTTCGCGGAATGCGTCGCGAAAGTGCTGCGCGGTTCCGGCGCCCCCAGAGGCCACCAGCGGCACCCGGCAGATGTCGCGGACCGCGCGCAGCTGCTCGATGTCGTAACCGGCACGCACACCATCGCTTGCCATGCAGTTGAGGACGATCTCCCCGGCGCCACGTTCCTGCACCTCGCGCACCCACTCCAGGGTGTCGCGTCCGGACTCGCGCGTGCGCTGCGGATCGCCCGTGAACTGGAACGCGCGGTACGTGCCCGCGATGCGCTGACTGTCGATGCCGACGACCACACACTGCGCACCGAAGCGTGCACTCAGTTGATCGATCAGCAGCGGCTCGATGAGCGCGGGTGAGTTGATCGACACCTTCTCGGCTCCCGCATTCAGCACTTCCTCGGCATCGGCAACGCAGCGAATGCCGCCGGCAACGCAGAAGGGAATATCGAGCACGCGCGCCACCCGGCTCACCCAGGCGCGATCGACGGAGCGGCCCTGCGGACTCGCCGTGATGTCATAGAACACCAGCTCATCGGCGCCCTCGTCGCGATAGCGCGCGGCGAGCTCGAGGATGTCGCCCACGACACGATGGTCGCGGAAGCGAACACCCTTTACGACCTGGCCGTCGCGGACGTCGAGGCAGGGGATGATGCGTTTGGCAAGAATGGCCGCAGTTCCTCTTGAGTCATGCGTTCTTCGAGCAGCGCCTTGCCGCTCACCGCGGCCGCGACGCCGAGGCGTGCGAGCGCATTGAGGTCGGCTGCATCGCGGATGCCGCCGGAGGCCTGCCACTGGAGCTCGGGGCAGCGCTTCTGCGCCTCCTCGTAGAGCGCGAGATTGGGACCGACGAGCGCACCGTCGCGCTCGATGTCGGTGCACAGCACGTGGATGAGTCCGTGCGCACGAAACGGTTCGAGCGCTTGCCACAGTGTCAGCGCGCTGTCCTGGGTCCAGCCGCGCGTGCGCACCTGCGGTGTGCCGGCGGCATCGAGGCGCACGTCGAAGGCGAGGCAGATGCGCTCGGCGCCGAAGCGTGCGATCCAGCCGGCGACCTCCACCGCGCGCTCCACGGCCGTGCTGCCCACCACCACGCGCTCGACCCCGTGACGCAGCAGGTCATCGACCGTCTGCGCCGAGCGCACCCCGCCGCCCACCTGCACGTTGACCGCGGGCTGGGAGGCGAGGGCGGTGACGATGGCGCGGTTGGCAAGCACGCCGTCGCGCGCGCCATCCAGATCGACGACGTGCAGCCAGCTCGCGCCGAGCGCGCGGTAGCGCAACAGCAGCTCGTGCGGTCCAAACTCGTAGCGCGTCTCGGCACCGAAGTCGCCCTGGTACAGGCGCACGCACCGTCCCTGGCGCAGATCGATCGCGGGCATCAGGAGCACGGTGGTATCACTCCAGTTGCAGAAAGTTGGCGAGCACGCGGGCACCCGTGCGCGCGGATCGTTCCGGATGAAACTGTGTGCCCCAGAAATTGTTCTGCCGCACGACGGCGGACAGCGGGCCGCCGTAGTCGGTCGTGGCGAGCGTCGCCTCGCCGACCGGGGCGGCAAAGCCGTGTACGAAATAGACGTACTCGCCGGAGCTGATGCCTTCGAGCAGGGGATCGGAGTGCTCGATGGCGAGCTGATTCCAGCCCATGTGCGGCACCGGACGGCCGGGAGCTGCACGCAGGCGCTGCACGCTGTCGTGCAGCACCCCCAGACAATCCGCCGGGCCTTCCTCGGAGTGACGGAACAGGAGCTGCATCCCCAGGCAGATCCCGAGCACGGGCCGCGTGAGGCCTGGCAGACTTTCAGCGAGGCCGCTCGCGCGCAGCCGCTGCATTGCATCGCCGGCGCAGCCCACGCCCGGCAGGATCACGCGCGCCGCGCCGGCCACGCGCTGCGGATCGCTCGTCACTTCGGTGCGGGCGCCAAGGCGCGCCAAAGCATATTCCAGCGACGCCAGATTGGCCCCGCCGCTGTCCACGATCACGACTTCACTCACCGCACCCATGGAGCTAAAGCGTGCCCTTGGTGCTGGGAAGCGTGCTGCCCTCACGCCGGATGGCCTGGCGCAACGCCCTGCCGACCGCCTTGAAGCAGGCCTCGATCATGTGGTGCGTATTCTCGCCGCTGACGCTCACATGGATCGCCGCACCGAGCGCATCGGCGAGCGAGCGGAAGAAGTGCGGCACCAGCTCGCTCGGCAGGCCGCCGACCTGGTCGCGCCCGAAGCGTCCCTCGAACACGGCGAAGCTGCGGCCCGACAGATCGATCGTCGCCTGTGCGCGCGCCTCATCCATCGGCAGCAGAAAGCCATAGCGGGCGATGCCGCGCTTGTCGCCGAGCGCGCGGCGCAGGGCGGCCCCGAGGGCCAGCGCGCAGTCCTCAACCGTATGGTGCTCGTCGATGTGCAGATCGCCTTCGCAGGTGAGTGTCATGGCGAAGCCGCCATGCTTGGCGAGCTGCTCGAGCATGTGATCGAAGAAGCCGATGCCGGTGCGCGCGTGAGGTGAGCTCTCCGCGTCGAGATCCACGCTCACCTTGATGCGGGTCTCGTTGGTGATGCGCTCGATGCTGGCGCGTCGCGCGAGCAGCTCGCGTGTGACCGCCGGCCAACCCTCCGCCGGCGTGCCGTCGCTACGCACACGCAGACCCCGTACGCCCAGATTGCGCGCGAGCTCGAGGTCAGTATCGCGATCGCCGATCACGGCGCTTGCGTCGCGGTCGAACTGACCCTCCGCCAGATAGCCCGTCAGTAATCCGGTGCGCGGCTTGCGGCAGCCGCAGTCCTCGGCGGCGCGGTGCGGACAGATGAGCACCGCCTCGAAGTCGATGCCCTGGGAGCCGAAGGTCTGCAGCACAAAGGCCTGCACTTCATCGAATGCCGCCTGCGGGTAGCTGGCAGTGCCGAGGCCGTCCTGATTGCTCACCATGACCAGGCGAAAGCCCGCGCGCGTCAGTTCCGCAAGCGCGGCGAACACGCCAGGCACGAAACGCAGCTTCGCGAGCGTATCGATCTGCTGATCCGGCGGCTCCTCGATGAGCGTGCCGTCGCGGTCGATGAACAGAATCGCGGGTGCACTGCCCATGGCTACACCGCCTCGGCGCGCACGCGCTGCAGCGCCTGGATCAGCCGGCGGTTCTGCTCCGGCGTGCCGACCGTGATGCGAAGCGCACGCTCGAGCCCGGGGTGCGCACGCACGTCGCGTACCAGAAGACCCGCGGCCCGCGCCTGCGCAAACGCCGCCGAGGCGTCCTCGAATTCAGCGAGCACGAAGTTGGCCTCGCTCGGCCACACCCGCCGCACGCCTGCCGTGCCAGCGAGCGCGCGGGCGAGCTGTGCGCGTTCCGAGCGGATCAGGGCGACGCGCTCGCGCGCGGCGGCAAGATGCGGCGGCTGCAGGCGCTCGCACACCGTCTCGATGGTGGTTTGCGTCAGCGCGTAAGGTGGAATGATCTTGCGCAGCAGCGCCACGATTTCGGGAGCCGCGATCAGGGCACCGCAGCGCGCACCGGCGAGGCCGTGGGCCTTGGAGAGCGTGCGCAGCACCACGAGGAACGCTTGCTGCGCCACCTGCGCGGCGAGGCTCGGTGCGTCGGCGAACTCGATGTAGGCCTCATCGAGGACGACGAGCGCACGGCCGGCCAGGCGTGCGGTGAGCTCGAGGATCGCCTCCGGCGCCATGAGATTGCCGGTCGGATTGTTCGGTGAGCACAGAAAGACGAGTTTGACCTGCGGTGTGCACCGCGCCAGCACCGACTCGACATCGAGCGCGAAGCCGCGCTCGGCGATGAGCGGCACCCGGATCACCGTCGCGCCCTGAATCCGCGCCGCCACGGCGTACATGCCGAAGGTGGGCGGACACACCACCACAGCGTCGCTGCCCGCGCGGCAGAATGCGCGCGTGAGCAGATCGATGCCCTCATCGCTGCCACGCGAGACCAGCACCGCGGCCGGCTCGACGCCGTAGAGTTCCGCGAGCCGCATGACGAGCTCGCGCGGCTGCGGCTCCGGATAGCGATTGAGGCCGGCGTGCGTGGCATCGGCCTGCGCCCGCCAGGGCAGCTCGTTGGCGTGCAGGCGCTCGAGCGAGGGCTCCCAGGCTGCATGCTCGTAGGGTGCGAGCGAGCGGATTTCCGCCCGCGCGAGCTCGAGCGGCGAGGCTGCCGCGCTCACGCGCGGCTCCGCAGTGCCGCGAGCCGCCGCTCGACGGCGCTCGCATGCGCATCCAGTCCCTCCAGGCGCGCGAGCGTAGCCGCCGTCGGCCCCAGCGCCTGCAAGCCGGCCGCCGAGAGCTCCTGCACCGTGATGCGCTTGGTGAAGTCGAGGCTGGACAGGCCGCTGTAGGCGCGTGCATAGCCGTAGGTCGGCAGCACGTGATTGGTGCCCGAGCAGTAGTCCCCGAGCGGCTCGGGCGACCACTCGCCGAGAAATACCGAGCCCGCATTGGTGATGCGCTCCAGCCAGCGGCGCGGCTCACGAACCTCGAGGATCAGATGCTCGGGCGCGTACTCGTTCGCGACCAGCACCGCGGCATCGAGCGAGGCCACGACGATGCAGCGGCTCGCCGCCACCGAATGCTCGAGGATCTGGCGGCGCGACAGGCCGCGCTGCTGCTCCTCGACCGCCGCCTGCACCTGCGCGGCGAGCTCCGCCGACGGCGTGACGAGCACGGCCTGGGACTGCGGATCGTGCTCGGCCTGCGCGAGCAGGTCGGCCGCGACGAATTCAGCGCGCGCGGACTCATCGGCAATCACCATGACCTCGGAAGGGCCCGCGGGCAGATCGCACGCCGCCCCTTCCGGGTCGGAGGCGACCAGCTGCTTCGCCGCCGTCACCCAGGCGTTGCCGGGTCCGAAGATCTTGTCCACTTTCGGGATCGTGCGTGTGCCGTAGGCCATGGCCGCGATCGCCTGCGCGCCGCCCACCTTGTAGATGATCTCGATGCCGCACAGCTCGGCCGCTACGAGGATCGCGGGGTGCGCCGCGCCAGCGGCGCCGGGCGGCGTGCACAGGATGCGCCGCGGGCAGCCGGCAAGGCGTGCCGGCACGGCCAGCATGATCACCGCGGAGGGCAGGGGAGCCGAGCCCGCGGGCACGTACAGCCCGACCGCGCCGATCGGCCGCACCAGCTGCTCGCACAGCACCCCGGGCATGGTCTCGAGCGCCAGCGGCTTGGGCAGCTGCGCGGCGTGGAACGTCTGCACGTTCTCGATCGCCCGTTTCAGGGCCGCGACCTGTGTGGGGGTGAGCTGGGCCCGCGCCGCGGTGAATTCCTGAGCGCTCACCTGCAGGCTTGCGAGCTTCACGCCGTCGAAGCGCGCCGTGAAGTCGCTCAGGGCCGCATCGCCATCGCGGCGCACGGCGCCGATGATCTCGCTCACGCGCGCGATGAGCTCGGAGCGCGATTCCTGCGCCGGGCGCGCCAGGGCCGCGCGGCGTCCGGCGGCATCGAGAGATTCCCACTTCAAGGTGCGCATCGCGGTCAGGCCAGCATCTTCTCGACGGGCAGTACGAGGAGCGCACTCGCGCCGGCGCGCTTCAAACCCTCGAGCGTCTCCCAGAACACGTTCTCCCGGCACACGGCGTGCACGGCCACCTTGTCGGGGTGCCCCTCGAGCGGAATGATGGTGGGGGATTCGCTCCCGGGCAGCAGCCGGCGGATCTCCGGCAGCGCGCTGCGCGGGGCGTGCAGCATGATGTACTTGCTCTCGCGCACCTGCTGCACACCGTCGATGCGCATGAGCAGCCGCTCGACCCATTCATCTTTTTCCGCCGCCAGCTCGAGCGGCGTGCGGATCAGTACCGCGTGGCTCTCGAGCACGGTCTGCACTTCCTGCAGGTGATTCGCCTGCAGCGTGGAGCCGGTGGAAACGAGGTCGCAGATGGCATCGGCGCGCCCGAGCCGCGGTGCGATCTCGACCGCGCCCGAGAGCACGACGATCTGCGCGCTCACGCCGTGATCGCGCAGGAACTTCTCGAGCAGAAACGGATAAGTCGTCGCGATGCGCTTGCCGGCGAGCCAGCCCGGCCCGCTATAGGAGGTGCCGTCGGGTACGGCGAGCGAGAGCCGGCACCGCCCGAAATCCAGCGTGCGCACGGAGGCGAAGCGCGCCGACTGGCCGCGGGAGGCGAGCTCCAGGCGCTTCTCCTCGAGCACGTTGAGACCGACCAGCCCGAGGTCGCAGACATCCTCCTGCACCAGATCCGGGATATCGTCGTCGCGCACGAACAGCACATCGAGCGGCATGTTCTCGCCGTAGCCGAACAGCTGATCCTTGCCGCGCGAGAGCTTCAAGCCGCAGCGCAGGATCAGATCGAGCGAAGGATCGGTCAGGCGGCCGGACTTCTGCACCGCAAGCTTCAGGCGTTGATCGCTATCCATGGCGCGAGCCTTCCGGGCGGCGCGCGCCATCCAGGCGGCGCGCCACCAGCATGTAGCCGCCATTGCCGTTGGCGAGACAGCGCGCCACGCGGGCGATGGTCGTGACACTGACTCCGGTCAGGCGATGAATCTCGCGGTAGGGCACGGCGCGCTGCAGCCACTCGACGACGGCCCAGCGATCGGCCATCGCCTGCAGCTCCGCCGGGGTGCAAAGGTCGCGGAAGAAGGCGCGACATTCCTCGGCCGTGCGCAGCGCGGCGACCGCGGTGCAGAGGTTGCGCTCGGCGAGAGCCTCCTGCCGGGAGGTGACATTGCGATGCGTTTTCATACGGATGCGGTGCGGCCGGTGCGTTCCAATGTAACAGCGTGCTAATACATTAACACAAGCCGCAAACCGCGCCAAATGCGCTTCTTGACGCTGCCGGAGCGCGCCCCTAGACTGCGCGGACTCATCGAGACCGGCTGAGGGAATAGGCCCTTAGACGCCGGGGCAACCGCCAGGCCCAACCAGCCTTGTAAAGGTGCCAACTCCTTCCGCCCGACGCTGTGGGCGGCAGATGAGCGGTCAGCGTAGCCTCCTGCGCCCTCACGGGCCGATGGAGGATGGACGCGAGACATCCCGCCACTTGATTGCGGGCGCTCTGGCAGGAGTTCGCGGTGAGGGAAGTACCGGAACTCGCGGAGACCCGAATGCACACCGACTGCCATCATGACGCGCAAGCCTGACCCGATCACGCAGGCCGTGCGCGCGGGCCTGGAAAGCGATGACGCCACCGGCGCCGTCGTCCCGCCGATTCACCTCTCCTCGACGTTCGCCTTCCGCGGCTTCGGCGAGAAGCGCGAGTATGACTACACGCGCTCGGGCAATCCGACACGCGACCTTCTGGGTGCGGCGCTCGCGGAGCTCGAGGCGGGCGCTGGCGCCGTGATCACGGCGACCGGCATGGCGGCCATCACGCTCATCGGTCATCTGGTGCCGGCCGGCTCGCGCATCGTCGCGCCGCACGATTGCTACGGCGGCACGTACCGGCTGTTCAACGCCTGGGAGAAGCGCGGCCAGATCCGCGTCGACTTCATCGACTTTGGTGACGAGGCGGCACTGCGCGAAGCGCTGTCCCGTCCGGCGGCGATGGTGTGGATCGAGACGCCGAGCAACCCGCTGCTTCGAATCACCGACATCGAGGCTGTGACGGCGCTCGGCCGTGGCTGCGGCGCACTGGTCGTGGTCGACAACACGTTCCTATCGCCACTGTGGCAGCGGCCCATCCCGTTGGGCGCGGACGTGGTGATTCATTCGACCACGAAATACATCAATGGCCACAGCGATGTGGTCGGCGGCGCCGTCATTGCACGTACGCCCGAGCTGCACGAGCAGCTCACCTGGTGGGCCAACTGTCTGGGTGTCACGGGCTCGCCCTTCGACAGTTTCCTGACACTGCGCGGGCTGCGCACGCTGCAGGCACGGCTGGAGCAGCATGGGCGGAACGCGCTGGCGATCGCCGAGTGGCTCACGACCCAGCCGACGGTTTCGCGCGTGTTCTATCCCGGCCTCGCCACGCATCCCGGTCATGCCATCGCACGCCGCCAGCAAAGCGGCTTCGGCGCCGTCGTCACCGCGGAGCTGGCGGGCGGCCATGAAGCGGTGCGTGCCTTTGCATCCGAGCTGCAGTTCTTCTCGCTCGCCGAGTCCCTCGGGGGCGTGGAGAGCCTGATTGCGCACCCGGCCACGATGACTCACGCCGCCATGGATGCCGAGGCGCGTGGCAAGGCGGGTCTCACCGACGGGCTGCTGCGGCTGTCGATCGGTATCGAGGCGCTGGAGGACCTGCGCGCGGATCTCGCCGCGGCACTGGAGCGCGCCCGCCGCGCGACTGCGGCGCCGCGCCTGAAGATCGCGGAAGCCTAGCTCTTGCTCAGAGCCGCTCGAGCACGGCGTCACCCGCCTCGCGCGTGGCGGCGGCGCGCGTGCCAGGCGCCGTGAGATCGGGCGTCAGCGTACCGGCGGCAATGGCAGCGGCGACCGCCTGCTCCACGGCATTCGCCTCGGCGGCGAGCGCCAGGGAGTGACGCAGCAGCAGCGCCACACTGAGGATGGTGCCGTAGGGATTGGCGATGCCACGGCCGGCGATATCCGGCGCTGAGCCGTGGATCGGCTCGTACAGGCCGCGCTTGCCATCGCCCAGCGATGCCGAGGGCAGCAGGCCCAGCGAGCCTGCGAGCATCGAGGCCTCATCGGTGAGGATGTCGCCGAACATGTTCTCCGTGACCAGCACGTCGAAGTCGCGTGGCCGGCGGATCAGATGCATGGCCGCGGCATCAACCAGCATGTGCTCGAGCGTCACGTCGGAGAACTCCTGACGCACGACGCGCTCGCACACTTCACGCCACAGGCGCGAGGTCTCGAGCACGTTCGACTTGTCGATCGAGGTCAGTCGCCGGCGCCGAGTGCGGGCGATGCGGGCGGCTACGCGGACCACGCGCTCCACTTCCGCGACGCTGTAGGAGCACACGTCGACGGCGCCCAGGGCGTCGCGCCGCTTCTCGCCGAAATAGATCCCGCCGGTCAGCTCGCGCACGAAGATCAGATCGACTCCGCTGAGCACCTCGGGCTTGATCGTCGAGGCGCCGAGGAGCGCGGGATGCACGCTCACCGGGCGCAGGTTCGCATACACGCCCAGCGCCTTGCGCAGCGCGAGCAGGCCCTGCTCGGGACGCATCGGGGCAGACGGTGACGACCACTTCGGCCCGCCGATCGCGCCCAGCAGCACGGCATCCGCCGCGAGGCACCCCTCGAGCGTGCTCTGCGGCAGCGGTGCGCCGCAGGTATCGATCGCGATGCCGCCGAAAGGCAGCTCGGTCAGCTCGAACTCATGCCCGAAGCGCATCGCGATGCGCTCCAGGCAGCGCCGTCCCTCGGCGATGACTTCGGGGCCGATGCCATCGCCCCCCAGCACGGCAATGCGCGCCTTCACGCGCGGCGCTCGTACGCTTCGATATCGGTGCGGTGCGAGAGCAGGTAGCCGAGCTCGTCGATCCCGTTCAGCAGGCAGTAGCGCGCGAACGCCTCGAGCGGAAAGCCGACCTTGCGGCCATCGGGCAGGCTGAGCGTGCAGGCGGCGACATCGATCGTGAGCTCGATGCCGGGATGCTCGAGGAGCCAGGCGCTCGTCGGCTCATCCACCAGCACCGGCAGCAAGCCGTTCTTCAGGGCGTTGTTGCGGAAGATATCGGCGATCTCGGTGCTGATCACCGCGCGCACCCCATAGTCAAGCAGCGCCCATGGGGCGTGCTCGCGCGAGGAGCCGCAGCCGAAGTTGCGCCCCGCCACCAGGATCTGAGCGCCACGCGCCGCCGGGGCATTGAGCGCGAACTCGGGCCGCTCGCTGCCATCGGCCGCGTAGCGCCAGTCGGTGAAGAGGTGCTTGCCCAGGCCCGCCCGCGTGGTCGTGGTGAGGAAGCGTGCCGGGATGATCTGATCGGTGTCGATATTGGTCGCCGGCAGCACCACCGTGCGCGAGCGAATGATGGCAATGGGTTCCATGAGGATCTCGCTGCGCGTCAGATCAGATCACGCGGATCGGTGACCCGGCCGCGCACCGCGCAGGCCGCCGCCGTGAGCGGGCTCGCGAGCAGGGTGCGCGCACCCGCGCCCTGGCGGCCCTCGAAATTGCGGTTGCTGGTGCTGACGGAGTACTCCCCGCGCGCGACCGTATCGCCGTTCATGCCGATGCACATCGAGCAGCCCGACTCGCGCCAGTCGGCGCCCGCGTCGATGAAGATGCGATGCAGGCCCTCGGCCTCGGCGGCGGATTTCACCTGCTGCGAGCCGGGCACGATCAGCATGCGCACGCCGCTTGCGATGTGACGGCCGCGCAGCACCCGCGCCGCATCGCGCAGGTCCGACAGCCTGCCGTTGGTGCAGCTGCCGACGAAGACGACGTTGACGGGTTTGTCCTTGAGCGGCGCACCGGCCTCGACGCCCATATAGGCGAGCGCGCGCGCGTAGATCGCATCGCCGTGCCGCTCCGGTACCGCACCCGAGATCGGCATGACCATGCCGGGATGGGTGCCGTAGGTGATCATGGGCTCGATGGCGCTCGCATCGAAATCCACTTCACGGTCGAAGCTCGCACCCGGGTCCGTGGGCAGTGACTTCCAGTCGGCGAGGGCGCGCTCCCACGCTTCCCCGCGCGGGGCACGCGGCCGGCCCTGCAGATAGGCGTAGGTGGTCTCATCGGGCGCAATCATGCCGGCGCGCGCGCCGGCCTCGATCGACATGTTGCACACGGTCATGCGTGCCTCCATATCGAGCGCACGAATCGCCTCGCCCCGGTATTCGAGTACGTGGCCCGTGCCGCCGGCAATACCGATGCGCCCGATGATGGCCAGTATGAGGTCCTTGGCCGTGACACCGTGGCGCAGCGCGCCGCTCACGTTGATCGCGAATGTCTTCGGCCGCCGCTGCAGCAGGCACTGGGTGGCGAGCACGTGACCCACTTCGGTCGTGCCGATGCCGAAGGCGAGGGCGCCCATCGCACCGTGCGTACTCGTGTGGCTGTCGCCGCAGACCACGGTCTTGCCCGGCTGGGTGAGACCGAGCTCCGGGCCGATGACGTGCACGATGCCGCGGTCGGCGTGTTGCAGGTTCAAGAGCTCCACGCCGAAGCGGGTGCAGTTCTTCTCGAGCTCGCGCACCTGATTCGCGGCAGCGGCGATGGTGATGGGCGCGCCGCCGAACACCTGATCCGTGCGCGTCGGCGTCGAGTGGTCCATGGTCGCGAGCGTCAGATCGCGACGGCGCACGCCAAGCCCGCGCGCGGCGAGCTCGGCGAAGGCCTGGGGCGATGTGACCTCGTGCACCAGGTGCAGATCGATGAACAGGATCGCAGGCGTGTCCGCGGTTTCGGCGACGACTTCGTGGCGCTCCCACACCTTTTGCAGGATCGTCTTCGGCATGGTGCGCCTTCAGCCCGTCGCGGCTGCGCGTACGGCGGCGAGCGGCACATAGTCGAGCCAGCCCCAGCGATCCGGAGTCTCGCCGGAGAACAGGCCGAAGAATGCGCGCTGCAGCGCCTCGGTGACGGGGCCGCGGCGACCGCTGCCGACGGGGATGCGGTCGACGGATTTGATCGGCGTGATCTCAACCGCCGTGCCGGTGAAGAACGCCTCATCGGCGATATAGAGTAGCTCGCGCGGCAGGGCGGCCTCGCGCGTCTCGATGCCGTGCTCGCGCGCGAGCTTCAGAACCGTATCGCGCGTGAGCCCGCCGAGCGCGGAATGCGCCAGCGACGGGGTGAGCAGTACGCCGTCCTTCACCAGGAACAGGTTCTCCCCGGAGCCCTCCGAGAGCAGGCCATCGACCGTAAGGCCGATGCCTTCGGCAAAGCCGAGCCGCCGCGCCTCGCGGCCGATCAGCTGACTGGAGAGATAGTTGCCGGCCGCCTTGGCGAGGGCGGGGATCGTATTGGGAGCCACGCGGTTCCAGGACGAGATGCAGGCATCGACGCCCGCAGCTTCGGCCTCGTGGCCCAGATACTTGCCCCAGCGAAATGCCGCCACGGCGACTTCCGTCGGCGGATCCTTGGCCGGCGCGACACCCATCTCGCCGTAGCCACGGAAGGCGATCGGGCGGATATAGCCACCCTGCGTCAGGTCATTCGCGGCGACCACATCCCGGCAAGCCTGCGTCAGCTGCTCGCGCGAATACGGCAGATCGATTTCGTAGATGCGCGCCGAGTCGGCGAGCCGCTGCAGATGATCGGTGAGGCGGAAGATTGCCGGGCCGTGCGCGGTCTCGTAGGCGCGGATGCCCTCGAACACGGCGGAGCCGTAGTGCAGGGCATGCGTCATCACGTGCACGGTCGCATCCGCCCAGGCGGTGAGCCGGCCGTTGAACCAGATGTACTTGGTTGCGGGAATGGGCATGCAGGTCCTCCTAGACCGCCGCCTGCGCTGTGCGCGCAGCTCCGGTACGCTCATCGCGCGTGCGCGCGCCGGAGCGCTGCGACAGCTCGATACGATTGATCACCTCGAGAAACGCACGTGTGGCCGACTCGACGATGTTGGTGCTGACGCTCGAGCCGCGGTACGAGCGCTGGTTGTACTCGACGTACACGACGGCCTCGCCCTGCGCATCCTCGCCGCCGGTGACGCCGCGCACTTCGAACTTGCGCACCTGCACCGTAACGCCGGTTGCGACTTCGATCGCCTTGAACGCCGCATCGACCGGTCCGTCGCCGCTCGAGCGCTGATCGATCGTGCGGCCATCGGCATGCTGCAGCTTCACGACCGCCTCGGCGTTGCCGTGGCTGTCGGCCGTGGTGAGCAGCTCGGCGAGCGTCCAGGGGCCGCTCGCGCTGGAGCTGGCCCGCAGCACCAGCGCCTCGATGTCACCGTCGAACAACTCCTTCTTCTTATCGGCGAGCGCCTTGAATTCCGCGAATACCCGGTTCAACTCGAGCTCATCGAGCTCGAATCCCAGTTGCTGCACGCGTTCGCGAAACGCATGCCGGCCGCTGTGCTTGCCCAGTACCAGCGCGCTGCGCGGCAGCCCGACATCCTCAGGACGCATGATCTCGTAGGTGGAGTGGTGCTTGAGCATGCCGTGCTGGTGAATGCCGGCCTCGTGCGCGAAGGCGTTCTCGCCGACTACCGCCTTGTTACGCGGTACCGGCAGGCCCGTGATGCTCGAGAGCAGCCGCGAGGTCGGATACAGCCGCGTCGTGTGGATCTGCGTGCGCACATTGAAGAAGGTCTCGCGCGTCTTCAGCGCCATGACGACTTCCTCGAGGGAGCAGTTGCCGGCGCGCTCGCCGATGCCGTTGATCGTGCACTCCACCTGGCGCACGCCGGCGACGACGGCCGTCAGGCTGTTGGCGACCGCCATCCCTAAGTCGTTGTGACAGTGAACCGACAGGCGCACGCGCTCGATGCCGCGTACGTTCTTTCTCAAGTAGCGGAACAGCTCGGCAAATTCATCCGGTACGGTGTAGCCCACCGTATCGGGAATATTGACCGTGCTGGCGCCGGCCTCGATCACCGCCTCCACCACCTGGGCCAGGAACTCGAGCTCGGTACGCGAGGCATCCTCGGGCGAGAACTCGACATCCTCGGCGAACTCACGCGCGATCTTCACCGCCTCGACGGCGGCGCGAACGATCTCTTCCTGCGCCATATTGAGCTTGTACTGCCGGTGGATGGCGCTGGTGGCGAGGAACACGTGAATGCGGCGCCGCTGCGCATCCTGCAGCGCCTTGGCCGCAAGCTCGATGTCTTCGCGGTTGCAGCGTGCCAGTCCGCAGATGATCGGACCGTGGATCTCGCGCGCCACGGCCTGCACGCTTTCCCAGTCGCCGCGCGAGGCTGCAGGAAAGCCTGCCTCGATCACATCCACGCCGAGCTCGGCGAGCGCCCGGGCCATACGAAGCTTCTCCGGCTGAGTCATGCTGCAGCCGGGCGACTGCTCGCCATCGCGCAGCGTGGTGTCGAAGATGATGACGCGTTCTGGATCGGCGCTCATGGTTGAGTCTCCTCAGGCTCGACGCTCATTCAGCCAGGGCATGCGGGCGCGCAGCCGGGCGCCGACGCGCTCGATCTGGCGGTTCATGTCGGCCTTGAGCATCTTCTTGTACTTGCGCTGACCGGTGGCGTTCTCCTTGATCCACTGGCGCGCGAATTTGCCCTGCTGGATTTCCTTCAGGATCTTGCGCATCTCGGCCTTGACGCGCGAGTTGATGACGCGCGGGCCGCGCGTGAGATCGCCGTACTTGGCGGTCTCGCTGATGAACTCGTGCATCTTGCTGATGCCGCCCTCGTGCAGCAGGTCGACGATGAGCTTCAACTCGTGCAGACACTCGTAATACGCGACTTCCGGCTGATAGCCCGCCTCGACCAGCGTCTCGAAACCCTTGACGACGAGCTCGGTGGCCCCGCCGCACAGCACCGCCTGCTCACCGAACAGGTCGGTCTCAGTCTCCTCGCCGAAAGTGGTCTCGAGCACGCCGCCGCGCGTGCCGCCGATGCCGTGGGCATAGGCCAGCGCACGCTCATGCGCGGTGCCGGTCGCATCCTGCGCCACCGCGATCAGGCATGGCACGCCCCGGCCCTGCTGATACTGGCGGCGCACCAGATCGCCCGGACCCTTGGGCGCGATCAGCACCACATCGAGGTCCTTGCGCGGACGTATCTGACGGAAGTGGATATTGAAACCGTGAGCGAAGAGCAGGGCGGCGCCGCGCTTCATCCGCTTGGCGATCGCGGCGTACAGGTCGTGCTGCGCCAGGTCGGGTACCAGCATCGCAACCAGATCCGCGCCGGCCACGGCATCCACCGGCTCTGCGACCGCAAGTCCGTCGCGCCGCGCCTTCTTCCAGCTGGCGCCGCCCTTGCGCACGCCAACGATCACGTCGTGCCCGCTGTCCTTCAGGTTCAGCGCATGCGCGCGCCCCTGACTGCCATAGCCCAGTACGGCAATGCGTGCGTTGCGCAACGCTTTGCGGTTCACGTCTTTCTGCGAATAAAGCCTCATCAGTTTCGCTCCCATTAACTCCATCGGCGCATAAAAAACCCCGCACCCGCCCTTCTATCGGGGCCGGTGCGGGGTTTTTGTGGTGTTCGCGGCTTGCTGTCTGTAACTCTAGCTGCGCGCGCGTGACCCGCACCGGCCGCTCCTAAGAAGGAGCAGGCTGATCGCAAGCAGTACGAGCGGCTCCGCGGAGTGCGGAACTTCGGCGCCCAGCATGCTGCAATCGTGGCGAATCATCGCACCCGATGTGAGCACACTCCCGCAGAGCTTGTCAATTCAAGGCCGAAATTCGCTAAGCTGCGCTCCCCTTGGACGACTTACTACTCAGCTGCGGCCGCGACGCCCGGCCGCTCTCGCTCATCACCGAAGCGGGCCTGCCGGCGTGGCTCGCCGCGCAGCCAGCGGCGCTCGCGGCCTGGGTGCGTGCCAACGCCTTTGCAGCGGAAAAGCATCGCGTGCTCGCCCTGCCGGCTGAGAGCGGGGATGTGGCTGGCGCGCTCGTGGGTCTGGGGCCGCTGCGTGAGCCTTCCGAGCTCACGCTCTGGCACGCCGCGGGACTCACCGATCGGCTTCCGCCGGGCGAGTACCGCCTCGAGACCTCTTTGAATGCGACCGCCGCGACGCATTTCGCTCTGGGGTGGCTCACCGGCGCCTACCGTCTGCAGCGCTACCGCAGCGCGCCCACGCAGCGGCGCGCGGCACTCGTCGCGCCTCCGGGGACCGATCTCGAGTACGTTCGCGCCGCGAACAACGCCTGCGCTCTGGCGCGCGATCTGATCAACACGCCGGCGAATGACCTGGGACCCGCGGAGCTCGCCGCCGCCGCGGCGACGCTCGCGCGCACCACCGGCGGGGATTATCGCGAGATCGCCGGCGCGGAGCTCGCGGCCGGGGGCTTCGGGCTCATCGCCGCCGTGGGCGCGGGCAGTCCGCGCGCGCCACGGCTGGTCGATGTGCGCTGGAGCGGCGGGCACGGTCCGCGCCTGACGCTCATCGGCAAGGGCGTCTGCTTCGACAGCGGCGGTCTCGACATCAAGCCCTCGGCCGGCATGCTGCTCATGAAAAAGGATATGGGTGGCGCGGCCTGCGCGCTCGCGCTCGCGAGCCTGCTCGTGACCTTGAAGGCGCCGGTGCAGCTGCGGCTGCTGCTTCCGTGCGTCGAGAACAGCGTCGATGGACTCGCCTACCGGCCCGGCGATGTGATCCGCTCGCGCAAAGGGCTCACCGTTGAGATCGGCAATACCGATGCCGAGGGGCGTTTGATCCTCGCCGATGCACTGGCCGAGGCCGATGCCGAGAAGCCCGATCTGCTGATCGATCTGGCGACACTCACGGGAGCTGCGCGCGTGGCGCTCGGTCCGGAGCTTCCGGCCGCCTACAGCACCGACGAGTCGCTGCTCGCGGAGCTGCGCCGCGTAGGCGAAACGGAAGCCGACCCCATCTGGCCGATGCCGCTGTGGGCCGGATATGACGAGGAGCTCGTGAGCAAGGTGGCCGATCTCGGCAACGTCTCCGGCACGGCCTTCGCAGGCTCGATCATCGCGGCGCTGTTCCTGAAGCGCTTCGTCACCGCGACCCCGACCTGGCTGCATGTGGATCTGTATGGCTGGAATTCAAAGGAGCGCCCGGGCCGGCCCGTGGCCGCCGAGGCACAGTGCGTGCGCGCGCTGTATCGTCTGATCCGAACCCGATTTGGCTGATCATCTCGAAGAGAACGACATGGCAAAGAAGAGCTCCTCCGGTATCGATCCCCGTCAGTACTCACGCCGCGTCGTTGACGGTGCGAGTCAGGCTCCGGCGCGCGCCATGCTGCGTGCGGTCGGGTTCGCAGATGCCGACTTCGCCAAGCCGCAGGTCGGTATCGCCTCGACCTGGGCGAACGTGACCCCGTGCAACATGCACATCGGCGAGCTTGCGCGTGCGGCGTCGGAGGGTGCCGATACCGCGGGGGCCAAGAGCCTCATCTTCAATACCATCACGGTGTCCGATGGCATCTCCATGGGCACACCCGGCATGCGCTACTCGCTGGTGTCGCGCGAGCTGATCGCCGACTCCATCGAGACGGTCGCCGGCGCGGAAGGCTTCGATGGTTTCGTTGCCATCGGCGGCTGCGACAAGAACATCCCGGGCTGCGCCATGGCGATGGCGCGGCTCAATCGACCGTCGGTGTTCGTCTATGGCGGCACGATCCGCCCGGGCGCCGGCCGGCGCGACATCGTCACGGTGTTCGAGGCGGTGGGAGCGCACGCCGCCGGCAAGATCTCCGATGGCGAGCTCACCGAGATCGAGCGCACCTCGATCCCGGGGGCCGGCAGCTGCGGCGGGATGTATACGGCGAACACCATGGCCTCGGCGATCGAGGCACTCGGCCTGTCGCTGCCGAACAGTTCGGCGCAGGAGGCGGTGAGCGAGGTCAAGCGCGAGGACTCCCGCCGTGCGGGCGCTGCGGTCGTGGCCCTCATCCGGGCCGGCATCCGGCCGCGCGATATCCTCTCGCGCAAGTCGTTCGAGAATGCGATCACCGTGACGATCGCACTCGGCGGCTCGACCAATGCCGTGTTGCATCTGCTCGCGATCGCACACGAAGCGGGCGTGAAGCTCTCGCTCGATGACTTCTCACGCATCGGCCGGCGGGTGCCGGTGCTTGCCGACGTGCGCCCGAGCGGGCGCTATCTGATGTCCGAGCTGGTCGCGATCGGCGGCATCCAGCCGCTGATGCGGCGTCTGCTCGAGGCGGGGATGCTGCATGGCGAGTGTCTGACCGTCACGGGTCGCAGCCTGCGAGAGAATCTCGCGAGCGTCGCCGACTATCCGCCCGGGCAGGACATCGTGCGACCGCTGTCCGCGCCCATTAAAAAGGACAGTCACCTGGTCGTGCTGCGCGGCAATCTTGCGCCGGAAGGCGCTGTCGCGAAGATCAGCGGCAAGGAAGGTCTGGCGTTCACCGGCCGGGCGCGGGTGTTCGACGGCGAGGAGCGCGCCACCGCTGCGATCCTCGGCGGCGCCGTGCGGGCCGGTGAGGTCGTCGTGATCCGTCACGAAGGCCCGAAGGGCGGCCCGGGCATGCGCGAGATGCTAAGTCCCACGAGCGCGATCATGGGTGCGGGCCTTGGCGGCAAAGTTGCGCTCATCACCGATGGCCGCTTCTCGGGTGGCAGTCATGGTTTCGTCGTTGGACATATCGCACCGGAGGCCGCGGTCGGCGGCCCGATCGGTCTGTTACGCAACGGCGATGAGATCACGATCGATGCAGTGAAACGCACACTCACGGTGCAGGCCTCGGCGGCGGAGCTGAAGCGCCGGCGCGCGGCCTGGCGCCCGCGCAGCACGGCCATCGGGGCCGGCGTGCTCGGGAAATACTCCCACCTCGTCGGAAGTGCTTCCGCCGGCGCAGTCACAAGTGCAGCACCGTCGCGCCGCAGCGCGGGAAGAGCTTGAACTGAGGTTGTCAGTCCGGGATTCAGCGGTTAGAGTGCGATCGGCGTTCGCCGGACCAGCCTGCGCGCCCAAGAGCGCGCGGCGCAGCACGCCGCAGCAACATCTAGTATTCAAGGGGAGTTCCGAATCGCAAATGCGCCGGCCCCATCGGGGGACGCCGCGCGTTTAAGAGTCTAGTACCTGTCGCTGGACGCCAGCAGCGCCGTCGCTTCCGTCGTGTCGAGCTTGCACGGAGCGCAAAACGTCGTTACTTTTCGGCGGTTGTCC
>Ga0335079_10001831_pt1 | contig 24332 bp, 19 predicted proteins | sample Lox_Sample_33_FD_206719 | JGI IMG/M metagenome (GOLD analysis project Ga0335079, IMG submission 206719) | Soil microbial communities from Loxahatchee National Wildlife Refuge, Florida, United States - Lox_Sample_3.3 | ecosystem: Environmental > Terrestrial > Soil > Wetlands | place: USA...
CGAGCGGCTCGGGCGTGTGGCTGTTCTTTCGAAATCGCAGGCGTTGGACGTCCAGGTCATTGCCGAGCTCCACGTGAAGATCATAAAGGCCGATCTTCACCGAGCGAATCACGGCGCTTTCGCCGGGCCTGACGTAGATTGCGCGACGAGTAGTCCGATCACTTACCACCCTTACGAGGGCTTCGAGGTTGGTCTGATTGGCCACTCGCAGATAGCCAGGCCTCCCTGCGCGGCCGGCGTCGATCAACTCCGTGCCGTTGGCGAGCTGTACAGGCTGGGATTGCGCGACGGGGTGCGACTGACTCCTCGCGCCGACACTGGGAGTCTTACGTATTTCAGCCATGGGCTGCGACGGAACCGCCGCGGGCGATTCCACCCTATTTCCGAATGCCTCCAAGCTTGCCGGGGTGCACCGCCAAAGGTCGATAACATCGCCGCGTGCCCATTCCGTTATCATGTTCGCGGCCACGCGTACGTCGCTCGATGGATCGATAATCCGCATGGGCGCCAGGATGTCGGGTTTCAGGGCTCGCTCGGCAATGATCTGTGCATCCACCACCGGAGCACGGAGGAGTCTTACGAGTTGAACAGCCATCAAGAAGGGAATCGCGCACAAGAGACCGATTAGTGCAGTGCGCGCCGCGGGCCCTGTAATTGCGTAGGGAAATTGGACAGATCGGCGGCGGGCCTGCGGCCAGCCAGGCGGCGAAGTCCACGTGGGCCCTTGCGAACCCGGCGCGTCTTCGGTCACGCTTGCTGCACGGTCGGTTGCTCGCCGTGCTTGCTCCCTGTCCGGGGCGGGCGAGTAATTCTTCAACCCGCTGTAGGCTTCGTTGATTTCGCGAAGGCGCTCCTGGGCAATCTGCTGCAGGCGCGATTCGGATTGGAATCGGTCGGGGTGCCAGACACGGACGAGATCCTGGTAGGCCTGGCGGATCTGATCGGGTGATGCATTGGGGGTAACACCCAGAACCCGTAGACAATCGCCTACGTTCATAACTGGGGCTCGACAGTCCGAGCATCACATGCAGGGAATGTCAAAACAAGTACCATATCTACCGCTAACGTTTGTGCGCCGAAAACTGCCCCCAGCGGCAGGTTGTCCGCCACAGATGGTACTGCATCACCGAGCGTTAACTTGTTGAGCATACAGCTCTAATGTTGCAATCGGCGCATGAGATCGCGCACGCTTCAGATACCCTGTTTCGGTATAGCTATCCTTCTCGTGATTCCACCGGCCTTCGCACAGACGGCTCCGGTGATCTCCAGGGTCACGCCCGTGCCCAGCGTCGGTTTTGGCCTGTCTGACTCGGTGGCTCTCACTCCCGGCAGCGCCGCCGCCATCTACGGTACGGATTTGGCGAACATAACGGTGTCGGCTGCCGCACCGGGCCAACCGCAACTCGGCGGCGTGGAAATCCATCTCGTGGATACCTCTTGCCAGAACGCCGCCTGCGAACTGGTCGCTAACCTGTTGCGCACAAGCCCTACGCGCATCGACTTCACGGCGCCGGCTATCCCGGACATCACCAGGGTCTGGAAGACTCGCGTGGTCATGGTGAAGAACGGCCAGCGCTACGACAACCTGACCGCCGCCGATGGTGTGCTCCTCGACGCCGTGTTTCTGGAAGCCGGCCCCAACCCCGCGCTCACCGGCCAGCCTGTGACGTTCAAAGCGCGCGTCCCGGCGATGCAGGGCATACCCGGATCGCCGTACTATCTGCGGGTGGGAACGGTCACATTCATGGATGGTGATATCGCGCTTGCTGTGGTGGACCTCTCCAACGTCATTACCTACACCGACGCGCCGCCGCTGCGGCTATACGACGTATCGTTCACCACGTCGAAGCTGACGCCGGGCACTCACACCATCCGCGCGGACTACAGCGGCGACTACACCAACAACCCCAAGTCTTCCGGCACGCTTTCCCAGGCCGTCTCGGTGCCCGAAATCAGCCTGTTTTCGACGCCGGATCCCTCGATCTTCGGCGATACGGTGTCAATCGTCGCCACGTTAAATCCTGCCACCTGCACGGGAACGGTTGAGTTCTACGATCTTTCCGCCCCAAATACCTGGGTCCTCCCGCCAACGAGCCCACTTATTAGTGAGTCCGGCAGGATCGGAACCGCGATAGTCGATCGTGGAAGGGCGCTGATGTCTACCGCCGCATTCATGGTCGGCAACCATCCGATCACGGTGAAGTATAGCGGTGACAGCCAATGCGGCGCGATCACATTCGGTCCGGGAAACGACTACCCATACCGGACGATCAGCCAAACTGTATTGCCCCGCTGAAGTCGCGGATCCATCTCGAACTCCACGAACACAGCCGCGCGGCGAGTGCTCAGGTGGCCGGCTCACGAATCACGCACGCAAAAAAGCCGTCCCCCGGATCGCGCCCCGGCAGGCGCCGCAACACCTGCCCGGCGGACGCGATCAGGTCGTTTTCTTCCGGTTCCAGCGAACATGTGGCGTAAACTAACAGACCGCCGGGTGCCAGGACCGCTCGGGCCTGCCGGAGGAGGGCCGCCTGCCGGCGAGCCAGATCTTCGAGATCGCCGGGCGTGAGCCGCCACTTGATCTCCGGATTGCGTGCCAGCGTGCCGGTGCCGGAGCACGGCGCGTCCACCAGGATGCGGTCGAAGCGACGGCCGAAGGGAAGAGGCTGGGTCGCGTCGAGAGCCACTAGGTTCGGCGTGACCCCCTTCACCTGCGCCAGGCGATGAAAGTGGAGATCGCAGGCGATGACGTGGACCCCGGATTCGAGCGCCTGCGCGGTCTTGTTGCCGGGTGCCGCGCAAAGATCGAGCAAGAGTTGGCCGGGCCGGAGATCGAGCAGAGGGACGATCGACTGCGCGCCGATATCCTGCACGCGGCCGCCGCGCATGTAGCGCACCGGCTCTTCGAGAGCGGCCAGTGCGATGGTCCGCGCGGTGTCGGCACCGTAAGCCTGCTCCCAGCGGACCAGTAGCCACTTGGGACAGGAGAGCTCAGTGGCGCGGTCGGGCCAACTCACAGCAGCACGGTCGACCTTCCGGAGAACGGCGTTCACAAAACCGGCGGCGGAGGTCTTGCGGGCGCGCCGCACAATCGTGACCGCTTCGGCGACGGCGGCGTGAGGCGGAATCCGCTCCAGGTACCGGAGTTGGTAGATGCCCATGCGCAGGGCGGTGCGCACCTCGGTGTCGAGCTTGCCGGCGCGGCCGGAGTAGTGCCCGATCAGGTAATCGAGCTGCGCCCGGTAGCGCAGCACGCCGAACACGATCTCGTGAGTGAGGGCGGCATCGCGGGCATCCAGGCCGGCAGCGCGAGAATGGAGAAGTTCTCCGGCATATCCTCCGGATTCGACGAGCTGGAGGATGTCAAACGCAAGCGCGCGCGCGGCTGAGAGTGCCATGAGCTACTATCGGGTTTCCTTCCGCCGAGACCGGGAAGATCGCGTTCTTCTCTGGATGCTTCACTGAGCAAAGCCCGGCTCGGGGCCGGGCCTTCCAATCGAAGCCGAAAGGAGGACCAGCTTATGGTCCACGTGCTGGTAAAAGTCGTCCTTCCCTGGGTGGGACGAATCACGGTACTGATCCATTAGCCTCGTAGGAGGAAACGGTAAGAACCGTGGCGGGGCCGGAGTTCGCAGCTCCGGTTCCCGCTACCAGCATTATATGCCGAAATCCCTCCGCCGCTATAATTGTCTCAGTGGATCTCGAAAAGGCACTTCTGCGCAAGGTGGGGGAAGCAATCCAGCGCTTCAAAATGATTCGCGACGGCGATCGTGTGGCCGTGGCGCTCTCCGGCGGCAAGGACTCTGCCACCCTGCTGGAAGCTCTGCTGCTGCTGCAAAAACGTGCGCCGATCGAATTCAGCGTCTGCGCGTTCACGGTCGAGCAGGGCAAGTTCCTTCGGCCCATCGAGCCCCTGGGCGAATACCTCAAGCAGCGCGGCGTGGCCTGGACCTACTTCCGCGACACCCCCTCCCTCAAACTCCTGGAAGACCAGCCCGATCACGGATGCGATCTCTGCAGCCGGTACCGCCGCCGCGCCGTCTACGAGATCGCGCACGGCCTGAGCGCCAACGTGATCGCCTTCGGCCACACCGCCGACGACTTTTGCGAAGCCCTGCTGCGCAACACCCTGTTCACCGGAAAGCTCAGCGCCCTGCCGCCGGTCACGCATTCGCGCGACAAAGAGTACCGCCTGATCCGGCCGCTGGTGTTCGTGACCGAAGACATCACGCGCGCTTACGCCGAGGCCCGCGGAGTGCCGGTAGTGCCCTGCGGATGTTCTCAACGCACGGGAACCGTCCGCCGATCCCTGCGCGGCCTGTTCGCCGAACTGGAGCACGAATACCCGCACCTCAAGGAGAACATCCTCTCCGCGATGGGCAACGTCGATACCGGCCGCCTGCTTGATACGCGCTACCTGAAGTTGGATGGCGAAGAGCAGAAGGAAGCATCGGTGGAAGAGCTCTTTCCCATCGTTACCGAACCGTAATCTTCGGTTGACCATCCCCCTGCCAGCGGTTACCATGAGCTTCTCTCTTGCAACACCCTCAATATGAGACTGTTACCCCGCGAAGAGAAGTTCTACAACCTGTTTCTCAAACAGGTGGACATCATTTCGGAGGCGTCGCGCTTGCAGTTGGAGGGAGTTCGCACCGGTAACGCGCGGATGTCCGCCACGGCCACCGAAATCAACGTGCTGGAGCATAAAGGCGACGAGGTGATTCACGAGCTGTTCCAGCGCCTCAACTCTACCTTCATCACTCCGCTCGATCCGGAGGACATTCACCAGATTTCCTCCGCGCTCGACAACGTGCTCGACGGCATCGAAGATACCGTGCACCGCATCGTCTCCTACGGCATCGAGCCGATTCCGGCAACCATGGTCACCCTGTCGGAGATCGTGGCCCGGTGTGCCACCGAGATGAAAGCAGCCTTTGTCGCTCTGGAGAAGAACGGCCCCATCCTCGAGCATTGCATCGAAATCAACCGCCTGGAAAACGAGGCCGACCTGATCGGGCGCAGCGCGGTGGTCGATCTGTTTCACAAAGAGAAGGACGCGATTGCGCTGATCAAGCTGAAGGAGGTCTACGACTTCTTCGAGGAAACGATCGACGCCTGCGAGGATGTGGCGGACATGCTGCAGAACGTGGTTGTAAAGAACAGCTAGCATGTCGATTCTCGCGCTTACGGTACTCATCATCGGCATCGCCCTGCTCTTCGATTACATCAACGGCTTTCACGACGCCGCAAACTCGATCGCGACCATCGTGGCCACGCGCGTCCTGACCCCGTTTCAGGCGGTCGCTTGGGCGGCCTTCTTCAATTTCGTGGCGGTGTTTCTGTTCGGCACCGCTGTGGCGAAGACCATCGGCAAAGGCTTCGTCGACCTCGCCCTCGTCACACCGTGGGTAATTATGGCCGGCCTGATGGGCGCGATCATTTGGGACCTGATCACTTGGTGGCTGGGTCTTCCGACCAGTTCTTCGCACGCGTTGATCGGAGGATATGCGGGAGCGGCCATGGCCCGGGTGACCCTGATGCGTGGGTTCGGGCATACGCTGGAAGCGCTGAACCTCGGGCCGAAAGGTGAATGGCCGTTCACGCTGAAAATGATCGTGGGCGCGCCCTTGATCGGGCTCGTCTCGGCGTACGTGCTCATGGTCGTGGTTTATTGGCTGTTCCGCAATTCGACTCCATCGAAAATGGACCGCTACTTCCGCAGGCTGCAACTCCTCTCCGCGGCCGCCTTTAGCCTGTCACATGGTTCGAACGATGCGCAGAAAACCATGGGCATCGTGACCGGCGTGCTCTTCGCCTCGAACTACATTCGGAACTTCGAGGTTCCCATCTGGGTGCTCTTTGCCTGTCACGCGGCCATCGCGCTGGGCACTCTGAGCGGCGGTTGGCGCATTGTGCGCACCATGGGCAGCCGGCTGACGCGCCTCAAACCCCGCAGCGGATTCTGCGCCGAGACCGGCGCCGCAGCCAGCGTGCTGCTTTCCACTTACCTGGGGACGCCGGTATCGACCACGCACGCCATCGCGGGTGCAATCGCCGGCGTGGGAAGCATCCAGCGCCTCAAAGCCGTGCGCTGGGGCATCGCGACCAACATCGTGTGGGCATGGGTGCTCACCATCCCGGCTTCGGCGACCATCGCCTGGCTGGCATACACCGCAATCCACATCACGACCGGCCATTAGACGCAGGCTGATCCATAACCCATTCCGTCAGCAGGCCGGCGGCTGCCGGGCATGCCGGAGGGACCGACCGCGTGACCGCATACACAAAGTCCGCGATGCAAGGGAGGTGCAGGTTGGCAGGCGGGGGCACGCTCTCCGCGCCGCGGGGCGAAACGAGCTCCGGGCCGTTGAGCGGGCTGAGATCCAGCTCGCCTCGGCTGCCGCGAATCCGGAACTCGTCGCGCGTGACGCGAGAGTGCCACCGCACGTCGACCACCCCGCGGACCCCGGAATCGTACTCGATGAGCGCGGTGGCGTTGTCTTCCACCGCGAACGAATGAACCAGGTTGGAGCTGTAGACCGTGGCTCGCGTCGGGCGGCCGAACAGGTAGTTCATCAGGTCGATGCGGTGCGAGCCGATGTCGCGCAGCGGGCCGCCTCCGCTGAGCGCCGGGTCGGCCAGCCACTCCCTTGGCGTGCCGAGCGGATTGTACCAGTCATGCGCCGTCGCCTCGGCGAAAACCGGCCGGCCGATCGCGCCTGCCTCAATCAATTGGCGGGCCCGCTCCACCTTCGGATATTTCCGGCGGTAATAGGCGATAGCCAGCGTGCGCCCGGTCTCGTCGGCCGCGCGCAACATGGTCTCTGCTTCCTCGTAATGGAGCGCCATGGGCTTCTCGCAAAGCACGTGGCGGCCGGCCCGCAGCGCTTCGATGCTCTGCGGCGCGTGCAGGAAAACCGGCGTAGCGATGTACACCGCCTGCGCATCGGTCTGCCTCAACGCCTCTTCGAGCGTGAGGAATCCAGGCACGCCATAGGCCTCCGCTTTTGCCGGGTCGCGGGTGACGATGCCGGCCAGGGTGCTGTTGGGCTCTGCCAGGATCGCGGGCAGGACGCGTTTGCGGGAGATGTCGCCGACGCCGGCGACCAGCCAGGAGAGCATAAGCGCAAGTGTCGGTTAGTGCCCGTTACGGCCTTTGGCGCCGTTGCCGCCCTTGTTCATGCTATCGATGAACGCGCGCAGAGTGGTCTCCGTCTTCTTCTGCGACGCCGCAAGGTCCTTCTGCGCGGCGGCAAGATCCTTCTGCGCGGCAGCGAGCTGCTTCTGCGCCTCGGCCAGCTTGTTGAGCTGCCGCATGCCGATTTGGACGAGCTTGGTGAGACCGTCGATGCGCCTCATCATGCGGGCATCGTTTTCGGCAAGCTTGCCGATCTGAACGGCGGTCGTCGCCTGAGACTCCAGGATGAACTCGATCGTGCGCTCTACATCCACGATCCAAGCGTAGCATGGTCACTGCTGCCAACCGGCCGGGTTGGCCCGCTACCTGGTCAACATCGTCCCGCGCCCCAAAATGCCCGCCGGATCGAGCCGCCGTTTCACGGCGCGCATCGCTTCCAAATGCTCGGAGGTGTATTGCAGCTCGAGCAGGTGCGCCTTGCGCTTGCCCACGCCGTGCTCCGCCGATACCGTACCGCCCAACTCGACCGCGCGGCGGGCCAGCTCCTTGAGCACGGCGGTGGCGCGAGCCGGATCCGCGGGGTCGCTGAACAGGTTCACGTGCACATGGGCGTCGCCGATATGTCCGAAGATGACGTATCGCCCGGGAAACTCGCGTTCCAGCACCCGCCGATAGCTGGCCAGCATCTCGCGATTGGCCGCCAGCGGGACGGCAAAATCCGTGTTCATCTTCATCGCGCCGCTGCGGCGCACCGTATCGTTGACCAGCTCCGGCAGCGTGTGCCGGAATTTCCGGAAGCGCTCGCGGTCGGCGGGCGTGGTCGCGAACCAGGACGCCTCCACCAGCGCGCCCGCGGACTCGACCCGCTCCAGCCATGCATCGATTTCCGGATCGTCGTCCGATTCCAGCTCCTGATCGAAAAGAATCGCCGCGCGTGCTTCGGCCGGAATCTCGGGATGACGCGTTCGCAGCAGGCCAAGGGACGGCTCGTCAAAATACTCGAGCATGCGCGGTGTAGCAGTTGCACGCCAGTTCTCCACGGCGTTTACCGCGGCATCGTCGCCCGGGAAGAAGACCACGCCGGCCAACACCGCCTTGGGCGCGGGAATCAGCCGCAGCGTGGCCTCGACAATGACTCCCAGCGTGCCTTCGCTGCCGATGAAAAGATCGAGCCAGTCCATGCCCGCCCGCAAGACATAGCCGGCGGTATTCTTGGTGACCGCCGGACGCGGCACGCTGCCGGGGTCGAAATCGATGGCATCGCCGCGGCCCACGTCGAGCACCCGGCCATCGGCCCGCACCACCCGAAGGCGCTCCACCCAGCGCCCCGTGGGCCCGTACCGGAAGCTCCGCGACCCGCTGGCGTTGCACGCGATGTTGCCGCCGATCGAGGCGCCGGTCTCGGTCGGGTCGGGGGGATAGAGCTGGCCGGTGCTCTGCGCCGCGGCCTGGACATCGCGCAGCAGCACGCCCGCGCCGGCCGCGGCGCGGCCGGGGGAAACATCCAGCGTCGTGAATTTCTCGAGCGACAGCACCCATCCGCCGAACGGGACGCGTCCGCCGGTGACCCCGGTGCCGGCGCCGGCGATGGTCACGGGCACGCCGGCGGCCGCGGCATCACGGAGAGCCGAGATCACACCGGCTTCGTCGTAAGGCACGATCAACCGGTCGGCGTAGCCTGTCAATCCCGACGCGTCTTCAAGGTACACGCCCGGCACCGGCCCCTGGCCCCCGGCCCCCGGCCCCCGTTCTAGACCTCCAGAATCACCGGCATGATCAGCGGGCGCCGCGACGTCTCGCGCGCGATGTGCCGCTTCAGGTCCACGCGGATCTTCTCCTTCATGACTCCCCAATCCGTCTTCTCCTCCTGGTTCGAACCCTCCAGCGTCTTGGCCACAATCTGCCGCGCCGTGTCCACGAACTCCGTGCCTTCGCCGGCCAGCGCGAAACCCCGGCTGACAATCTCCGGCAGGCCCTCAATGCGGCCTGAGTGGCGGTCGATGGCGATAATCGGGAGCACGATGCCGTCTTCGGAGAGGTGGCGGCGGTCGCGAATCACCATCTCCTGCACTACGTCGTCCACGCTGCCGGAATCGATGCACACGCGGCCGGTGGGTACCGTGCCGGCCTTGCGCGCGCCGTGATGGTCGATTTCCAGAATCTCGCCGGAGTCCATGATGAAGGTCTCTTCCAGGCCTGCCGAGCGCAGGTGCTCCGCCAGTCGCGCGTGCTTGGAAAGCTGGCGAAACTCGCCGTGGATGGGCATGAAGTAGCGGGGCCGCACCAGGTTCAGCACCAGTTTCTGCTCCTCGATGCTGGCGTGGCCGGAAACGTGCAGCGGCGGGTTCATGCTGCCATAAAGCACGTCTGCCCCGCGCCGCGCCATGTGGTCGATCATGCGGAAAATCGACTTCTCGTTCCCCGGAATGATGCGCGCGCTCAGCACCACGGTGTCGCCCGCCTCGACCGATACATTCTTGTGATTGTCCACCGCCACGCGAGCCAGCGCCGACATCGGCTCGCCCTGCGTCCCGGAAATCAGCACCGCTACCTTCGAGGGTGGCGCTTCCATGATGTCCTGCGGCCGGAGCAGAATGCCGTCCGGAATGTCCAGCAGGCCCAGGCCATGTGCGATCTCGGTGACCGCGACCATGCTGCGCCCCACGATGGCCACCCGCCGGCCGCATTCGGCTGCGAGGTCGAGCACGAGCTGAATACGGTGAATCGACGAGCTGAAGCACGACACCACCACGCGCCGCTCCGAGCGGTAGAAGACCTCCTCCATACGTGGACGCACCGCGCGCTCGCTCTCGGTGTAGCCCGGGCGGTCCGCGTTGGTGGAATCGGAGAGCAGCAGCAGGACGCCGCGTTTTCCGTAGTCGGCAACCGTGTGCAGATCGAAGAGCTCGTTATCCGTCGGGGTCGGGTCGACTTTAAAATCACCGGTGTGCAGGATTACGCCCAGCGGAGTGGTAATCGCCAGCGCCACACTACTCACAATCGAGTGCGTGACGTGAATGAACTCGATTTTGAAGGGTCCGATCTCGACAATCTGCTTCGGTTTGACCTTGATGAAGGTGGGCTCCTGGTCGAGCTCATATTCTTCGAGGCGGCGCTCCACCAGCGCCAGCGTGAACGCCGTCCCGTACACGGGCACGTCGATCTCCGACAGAAAATACGGCACGGCGCCGATGTGGTCTTCGTGACCGTGCGTGAGAATGATGGCGCGAACATGCTCCTGGTTGTCCTTGAGGAACGTTAGGTCCGGCATCACCAGGTCGACGCCGAGAAGCTCGGCATCCGGGAACATCATGCCTGCGTCGATGACGACGATGTCGTCGCCGTAGCGGACGGCGGTCATATTCATGCCGAACTCGCCCAGTCCGCCGAGAGGAATCACCTGCAACTTCGAATCAGTCATGTCTGGCTACGCTGTGTAGGGGCTGTGGAAAACTTGTGGGAAACCAACCGCGGCCGCCGGCAGGCGAACGCTCCCGATCCTCCATGTTCTCATGAACCGCCCGGATTCTGCGCGGGATTCTGCGGGGCCAGCCGGCCAGCTTCGCGAAACACTCCCAGATAAACAGCCAACCGCCGCTTTTCCTGAAACATACAGGCACTTATGAAGCTAAAACATGAAGCTATCCAAAGAAAAATGCTCACCCCGAAGGGTGAGCATTTTCGATCCCCTGTTCTACCAGGGTGATGTTCGATGGGAGAATCAGTTTCAACGGAATCGCAACCGTCAAAACTTTGTAGTTGGATCTTATTTCCTTACGGCTCTTGAGTCAAGCGAAAATCCGCCCGAAAATTTTTGGTCGTAAGCTGCTCTCAGGGGGCAACTTGCGAGCCCCCCCGACTTTTCCACAATCGGCCGAAAACCGTCAAATGCCCCCTTCTACACCCATAGTTATCAGTCTAAGGCGAACAAAACCGGCAGCTTATGGTTTGGGCGGGTACTGGTCGATGTGCAGGGTGAGCAGCGCGTCGGCCTCTTCCCCGCCCCGGCCGCGCCGCCTGAGCGCGCGGAATCCGCCCAATGCAAACCCCGACACGACCGAGAACGCCAACAGTATCCCAATGAGCTCAAAGGCGTTAATGACCAGGTTCCCGATGTTGTCCCGGTGGGTTGGAACGTACTCGTCGCGCGTGACATTGGCCGCGAACCGGACTTGGGCAAGCAGGCGCTCGGCGGCGTCGGCGTCCGGAGCCGAGAGCACGACCGCCACCAGGGGTCCGCTCCGCTTCACCATCGCGCCAGGAACCTTCCCGAATTCACCCTCCTTCTGCATCGCGATCTGGTGGGTCGGGTAGTTGAAAATCGCCATCGGCATGTCGCCTTTGGCGGTGTGAAAAATGCCCATCTGGGCTTCGGCGCCGAAATGAAAACCGGCCACGGAAGGCGGTATGGCGGGTGCGAATTTCTGCAACGCGCTCGGACCGGTGATGTAGCGCTCGCTGTTGGCCACCAGCTCCTGTGTCGGGAGATAGCCCGCAAGCGGCGGCAGCACCGTGTCATCCACGTTACGAAGGTTCTCGTAAAGGTTCGCCAGATCGGCCGGCTCCGGCTTCCGCCCCTGGAAAGACAGCAGGTAGTTTCCGTGCACGAGGAGCGTAGATTCGGGCGCTACGGAAGCCAGAGGTGCCAGGCTGGACGGCACCGCCTTCGGTTGCCGCTGCCACTGGTAGGCCGCCATTGCGCCTGTGGTGTCCTGCAGGCGGTAGCCGGTGACGGCGAAAGCGTCGGCGCCGTTTTCGTAGCGCGCGGACTCCGATTCCTTGAGGCCGTATTCGTCCCAGATCGGGCGATCCTGCAGGGAAACCGGAGTGACGGCAGTGCGATGGTACGGGCCGATAGTGTCCGGCCAGATCGCCGCGCCGAGCAAGCCGGGCAGGAGAAAGAGCGAAGGTAGGAGTTTCATTCCTGCTTATATAGACGACACAACCGGTGCCGCGGCGTCAAGCACGGGGTGGAACGGAAACCTGCCGCGTCCGGGCGGTGTCTAAGCACCATGCTGTCCTGGGCTTCTGACTTCATCATCGACATCCGGCACGCGCTGCGCGGTGTGGCGCGGAATCCGGGATTCACTCTCACCGGAGTGCTGGCGGCCGCACTCGGAATCGGCGCGTCCTCGGCGGTGTTCAGCGCGGTCGACCGGATCCTGTTCCGCCCCCTGCCCTACCGCGACGAAGCACGCCTGGCGTCGGTGGGGATCATGGCGCCACTGGACACCAACGAGTTTCTCTTCGCGTCGGGCTACACCGACCTGCGCCGGAATCCCGGACCGTTCGAATCCGTCACCGCATTTCAAGCGGGAGCCGCAGCCTGCGATTTGACCGAGCAGAACCCGGTCCGTCTGCTTTGCGTGCGCCTGGAATCCAATTTCCTGGAGACGTTCGGCGTGCGCCCTCTGGTTGGCCGTTCGTTCACCCGCGACGAAGACCGCCCCAACGGCCGGCACGTGGCCATGATCTCGTTCGGCCTCTGGCAAAGCCGCTTCGCCGGCGACCCGCGAGCGATCGGACACACCCTCCTGCTGGACGGCGCGCCGACTGAGATCACCGGTGTTCTGCCGCCGGATTTTCTGATGCCGACCCTCACGCCCGCCGACATCCTGCTGCCGCTGGCCATCGATGAATCGCGTGAACGCGCCGGACGTGCGTTTCGCGCGTTCGGCCGGCTAAAGCCTGGTGTGACGGTTTCCCAGGCGCAAAAAACCCTCGAGCCGTACTTCGCGCGCGTGCTGGCGGATGTTCCTCCGCAGTTCCGCAAGGAGGTCAGCCTGCGCCTTCGGCTCGTGCGGGACCGCCAGGTCGGCGATGCGCGGCTGGCGTCGATGGCGCTTCTGGGGGCGGTGCTGGCGGTGCTGCTCATTGCCTGCGCGAACCTCGCAAACCTGCTGCTGGCACGGGCTACCGGGCGCGAACGGGAGATGGCCGTGCGCGCGGCACTGGGAGCTTCGCGCGCGCGGCTGGCGCGGCAAGTGCTTACCGAGAGCCTGCTCCTGGGACTGATGGGCGGAGCGGCAGGTTGCGGACTTGCCTTTGCGGCGCTGCGAGCCCTCCGGACCATCGGCAGCGGTGCCCTGCCGCGGCTGGAAGAGGCCGCGATCGATCTGCGCGTACTCGCCTTTGCGGTGGCGGCTGCGCTGGTCTCCGGTCTCGCCGCCGGAGCCGCCTGGGCGTGGCGGCCGATGGGCGCTGGCGGGCTCGGGGGCTCTCGTGCAACCTCGCCGGTACGGGGTTGGCTGCGCGGCACGCTGGTCAGCGCGCAAATCGCGGTATCCATGGTCCTGCTGGCCGGCGCCGGCCTGCTGTTGCGGAGCTTGTGGAATCTGGAGCGCGTGCCGCTGGGCCTCCAAAGCGATCGCGTCATCACAGCATCGTTCGTGCTCGGCCGGCAGAACTACGGAAACGGACCGCGGCAAATCGCATTCTTCGATGAGTTGGAGCGTCGGCTGCGCGCGCTGCCCGGCGTGGAGGCCGCGGCCATCAGCGACTCCATCCCGCCCCTGGGAGGCACCCGCGGACGGCCGCTGTCAACCATCGAAATCGAGGGCCAGCCGCGGCGCCCGGAAGGTACCGGCGGCATGGTCGCCTGGCGCTACGTCACGCCCGAATACTTCCCGGCACTGGGAATCTCCATCCGGCGCGGGCGCGGATTCTCCGAAGAGGATCGCGGCGCCAACGTCTTCAGCATCGTGCTGAGCGAAACCCTGGCCCGCCAGATGTTCCCCAATCAGGACGCAGTCGGCCACCGCGTTCTGCGCGGGCCCAACGGCGAGTGGTTCACCGTGGTGGGCGTAGCGGCCGACGTGCACAATCGGGGCCCGGCCAAGGGATCGGAGCCGGAATACTACGTGGTACGGAAAGCCGTGCCCGATCTGACCTGGGCCAACCAGGAGCCGCCCATGGGATGGGCCTCGGCCTTCGCTGTCGTGCGCACCGCTATCGACCCGCGCTTTGCCACGTCCCAGGTGCGGCAGGCTTTCGCGGGCCTCGACTCGACATTGCCGGTCGAGCTGAATACCATGCGCGCCCGCGTGGACGGAACCACCGACCGGCCGCGGTTCTACGCGACATTGCTCGCCGTATTCGCCGGTGTCGGGGTCGTGCTCGCCGCCATCGGCCTGTTCGGCGTCATGAGTTTCCTGGTGGCGCAGCGCCGGCGTGAGATCGGTGTGCGGATGGCGCTGGGAGCGGCCCCGCACGAGGTGGTTGGGCACGTGCTCGGGTTTGCGGCGCGTTGGACCGCATCGGGACTGGTGGCGGGCGCTTTCGGTGCCGTCGCGGCCACCCGCTGGCTTCGGACCCTGCTCTTTCAGGTGGAACCCGCCGACGTGCGCGTATTTTCAGGCGCCGTCATCGTGCTGGCGGCCGTGGTTCTGGCGTCCGCCGCCACTCCGGCCTGGCGTGCTTCCACGGTCGATCCGGCCGAGACGCTGCGCGAAGAATGAAGCTACGGGTGCGTGTCGAGCAGGTTGACTTTGCCCGTGTCCAGAGCGTAATCCGCGGCGATTACTTTCAGGCCTTTCTTCTCCACGGCTTCCTTCAAAACCGGCTCCGATTCTCGGATCTGCGCCGCCACCCGGCGCACGTTGGCCACGACGCAGTTGTGAATCCTGTCTCCGGGATCGTTTCGCGTCGCGTCAACCGAAGGTTGGATCGCCGCTACCAGCGCCTTCAGGTGCCCGGGAGCATTTCCGCCCTCTACGGCGGCCGAGACTGCGCCGCATTTCTCGTGCCCGAGCACCACGATCAGCTTTGTGTCCAGGTGCTCCACCGCATACTCGATGCTGCCGAGAATCGCGTCGTCCACGACGTTGCCCGCAACGCGGACCACGAAGAGATCGCCCAGGCCTTGGTCGAACAGCAGTTCCGGCGAGACGCGCGAATCGGCGCAGCCGAGAATCACCGCGAAGGGATGCTGCCCGGCCTCGAGTTCCTTCCGGCGCGCCATGGACTCGTCCGGGTGCTGTTCCCTGTGACGCATGTAGCGCTGATTACCGGACATCAGTTCGGCGAGCGCCTGATCGGCAGGTAGGCCCTGTGCTGGCTCTTGCGCCAACGCGCACGCGGCCGCCCCAAGCAGCAGGCAGAAATTCAGGCACTTCATCTCCTTCACAGTATAAGTGGATGTGCGCTCCATATTCTGCCGTCCGAAATTCTGTAGAATATTCAACCATCATGCGTTCATTCCGCATTTGGTGCGCTTCCCTGCTCTTCCTCGGTCTCGCCGCAGCCCAGGAAATCACCTCGCCTGAGAAATTCTTCGGATTCCAGCTCGGCGCCGACAAGAAAATGGCCCGCTGGGACAAGATCGTCGAGTACTTCGGCGTTCTCGAAAAACAAAGCGGCGGCCGCATGAAAGTGGTCAACATGGGCCCGACTTCCGAGGGCAACCCGTTCCTCGAGGTCTTCATCACCGCTCCCGCCAACATGGCCAGGCTCGACCGCTACCGCGAAGTCAACGCGCGCATCAGCGATCCGCGCGGGCTCACCGAAACGCAGGCCCGCGCGCTGGTGGATGAGGGCAAGGCCGTCATCGTGCAATCGATGAGCATGCACGCCACCGAGATCGGCGGCACCCAGATGGCTCCCGAGCTGGCCTACGACCTGCTCGCGCGCAAAGACGAAGAAACGCGACGCATCCTGGAAAACGTCATCTTCATCGAAGTGCCCTGCTTCAATCCCGACGGGCAGATCATGGTCACCGATTGGTACAACAAGCAGCTCGGCACGCCCTACGAAGGCACCAATCCGCCCTGGCTCTATCAGAAGTACGCCGGCCACGACAACAATCGCGATGCCTTCATGACCAATATCCCGGACTCGCAGTACATGGCGCGCATCCTGTTCACCGAGTGGAAGCCCGAGGCCTACGTGGATCACCACCATATGGGCGGCAACGGCGCGCGCATCTTTTTGCCGCCCTATGCCGAACCCATCCGGCCCGGTGCCGACCCCATCCTCTGGCGCGAGCTGAGCTGGTACGGCGCGCACATGGCATATAAAGAGGAAGAGGCCGGGCTCTCGGGCGCCATCAACGAAGCCATCTATTCCGGCTGGGGGCACTTCGGATTCCACTGGATCACGCCGTTCCACAACATCGCGGGCATGCTGACGGAATCGGCCAGCGCCCGGCTCGCCTCGCCGCTCTTCCTGCATCCCGACCAGTTGCGCGGCAACACCCGCAATCTGCCGGTGTACGAGGCCGAGACCATCTTCCCCAACCCGTGGCCGGGTGGATGGTGGCACCTGCGCGACATCGTGGAGCGGCAGAAAGTATCGGCTTGGGCCACGCTCGATCTCGCCGCGCGCAATCGCGAAACCGTGCTCTGGAATGCGTACCTGAAAGGCAAACGCCAGACCGAGCGCGGCGCGGCCGGCAAGCCCGCGGCATACCTCATCTCCACGCTGCAGCACGATCCGCTCACCGCGATGAAGATGGTGAACAAGCTGCTCGGTCAGGGCATCGAGGTGCAGCGGGCTCTGAAGCCGTTCGCCACCGCGTCCGGCATGAGCTACCCGCAGGGATCGTTCGTCGTCTCGATGGCGCAGCCGAAGATGGGCCTGATCCGCTATCTGCTGGGGCGCACCTTCTATCCCGATAACGAATGGACCCGCGACCGCGACGGAGCCCCGATCCGCCCCTACGATATGGCCACCGACACCCTGTTCGAATACATGGGGGTGCGGGTCGACCCGCTCGACGAGATCGCGGAAATCCAGGGCGCGCCGCTGGAAAAAGTGGACGCTCCCGTTGCGCCGGCAGGCAAGGTCACGCGGGGACCGAACGGCTATTGGCTGGATGGTCGGCTGAACGACAGCTTCCGCGCTGTGAATCTGCTGTTCGACAAGAACATCGCGGTGCGGCGCGTCGACAAGGCGTCCGGAGGAATCCGCCCCGGCGATTTCCTGGTGCCGGCCGGCTCCGAAGCTGCGCTCGAGGCCATCGCGCGCCAGACCGGTGTGGATTTCACGCCGCTGCGCGCCGCCGTCTCCTCCGGTGTCCACGATACCAGGCGGCTAAGAATCTCCATGTACCAGCGCTACGGCGGCGGGAATATCGATGAAGGCTGGACCCGCCTGCTGCTGGAGCAGTTCCACTTCCCGTATACTTCGATTTTCGATCCGGAGATCAAAAAGGGCGGGCTCACCGATAAGTACGACGTGCTGATCCTGCCCAACGATTCGACTGCGACCATCACGGGCGAGGCGCCTGCCGCCGGCGCCGCCGGAGGCCGCGGCGGACGCGGAGGCGGTGGCTTTGGAGGCGGTGAAGGCGGACGCGGCAACACGCCGCCGGAATATCGCACGGGTCTCGGGACCGAAGGCGTCAATGCCATCCGCGACTTCGTGCAGAAGGGTGGAACGCTGGTGGCGCTCAACGGCGCGACGGCGTTCCCGGTCGACCGCCTCGGCATCGGGGTGCGCAACGTGCTCACGGGCAAGTCGACCCAGGAGTTCTGGTGCCCGGGGTCCACCCTGAAGGTGGAGGTCGAGAACACCAATCCGATCGGGTACGGAATGCCGGCTCAGGCGCTGGCCCTCCACTTGAACAGCCCGGCGTTCGAGGTGACGGCGCAGAATTCGGAGAACTACCAGGTGGTCGTGCGGTACGCGCCTCGCGAGCTGTTGCAGAGCGGATGGCTGCTGGGCGAAGAGAATCTCGCCCGGCGCGCCGCGGTCGTCACGGCGAAGGTGGGACAGGGCAAAGTAGTGTTGATCGGGTTCCCCGCGCAGCACCGGGCACAGACCCACGGCACCTACAAACTGCTGTTCAACGCGCTCATGCAGTAGCGTAGTGGCGCGGACCATCGTCTTGCGTCGTCCGATCTCTACTGCGCGACACTCAACCGTCCGGTCACCATCGCGCCCGGATCTGTCTCGATCGCCAGGATCTCCTGGCCGCCGTTCACCAGCAGCCCCCGCATGTCGAGCCACTGCTCGCGCTCGGCCGCATCCAGCACGATCAGGTTGAACTGGACGGTGCAGTCGGAATCGACTTGGAAGCTGCCGTTGCGCGCCACATCCACCGTGCCGCGGGCGGAGACGGTCTGGCGCCGGTCGCCTTCCTGCATCGGCGTAGTGCTGCCGGAGACCGAGTAGGTGTAGCGCGCACGCAGGTCCTGGGCGGTGCACTTGCCGCCGGATTTCACCATCACACCGCGCTCCGGGGCGCCGGGATCCGTCTGGCGGAACTGGCCCCGGACCAGGTCGGGCGCGATCGTCCCCGCGAAATTCTGATAGGCCCCGGAATCGTCCTGTAGCTTCCAGGTGAGAGAGCAGTCGGCGCCGGCCTCGTAGGAGCCGGTCACGGGATTCGCCAGCAGGAATCCGCTGAACATGGTCGAGGAAATGCCGCTGAGTTTGCCCTGGCCGTCGAATACCACGCGGGCGAGGCTGGTGGCGGGCTTTTCGACGCCGGAGATGGTTGTGGTCCCGGATAATTGCAGCGCATAGGTGCCGGCGAACTTGGCCGGATCGCACACTTGTGCCGCGGCGGATGCCGAGAGCAAAAGCCATAGCAGTGGCTGGCGGCTGATCATATTTGGATAGAGTCGCACGGAGGCAGCCAGTGTGAGAAGCGGCACTCTCATTCGGGCACCGTAACCGTCACACTGCCGCCGGCTCCGACCGTGACCCTCACCCAGGAATCCGTCCGGCCAAGCGGGCCTTTCTCGGTCTGGGCCTTCATGGCTTTCCCGTTCACCAGCAGATTGTCGTGCGAACCCGGAAAGGCCGCGTGCCAGATCAGCGCGGGCCCATGGAGATTTGTGAACGTGGTCTTGCGGGTCCCCTCGTGGCGGACCGTAACTTCGTTGGCGCGAATCGGCAGGTTCCGCAATTCGGCCCACGCGATGTTCGCGCCCAACCCGGAAAGCGTCTTCACCGCGGCCTCCACCCAGTAGCCCTCCACGCTCGACAAGAGCGCCGACGCCGTCTCCAGGTTGATTCCCATCGTGCCGTTCGCCACCGTGCTGATGATCGAGTACGGAACCTCCGGATACTCCATGCGGCTGCGCCCCGGCGTCATCGCGTCGAGCAGGCGCTCGCGCGCGGCATCCGGGTCTCCATAGCGGTAATAGCTCTCCAGGTAGTGCGGGTTGGCCATCGCGCTTTTCAGCTTCGGACCATCGTCCACCACGCCCCAGTAGACCAGGTTGCCGCCGCCGCGGCCTTCCAGGTTGTGGCCCTTGCCCACCCGCAGGTAAAAGCTCTGCTCCTTCTCGTTCCACCATGTGGTATTTACCAGGGACCGCACATCGGCGGCCTTCTTCAAATAGCTCCGTGCCAGATCGGCGTTCCCGCGAACCTCCTGGATATGGGCATACGCCATGTACGCCGCATATTGGGTGGCCAACACGTCGCCGCCGAGGGTGTACTCGTGGTTGCCTTCGTCGTAGCCCGGAATGCCGCGCGCGGATTGGAACTTCCGGTTGCCCGGGATGCCGCGGATGTTGAGCAGGCGCGGCCGCGTCATCGCCTGCTCCAGCCCGAGGCCCCAGCGCTCCACGTAGTCGCTCACCGTACGGTCGTAGAAATTCAGGAACACGGGGTCGCGCACGTAGGTCTGGTCGCCCGACCAGAGGTACATCCGATGGCAGGCGTCCAGGATGTCGAAGTTCGCCGGAAGGTTGTACCAGAACAGGGCATCGCTCTGGTAGTCGACCGGCGCGGGCCGGTTGAACCGATCGATCTCCCACAGGCTGCACCAGTCGCGGGAGTCCGAGATGTTCTCCGCGAAACGCCGCAGCATGTTGAGATTGTGGCGGGCCAGGCCGAGAGCTTGGGCGCCCATCGCCTGGTGGGCCACGTCGCGCATACAAAAGGCTTCGCGCCCCGGCTCGGCGGCCTCGTACCATGGGCCGACCGGGTCGCCCTCGAACACGTACGCCATCGCCTGCCGCTTGGCCCGGTGAAAGCCCTCCACCAGGCGAGCGTCGGAGGAATCCAGTTCCAGGCGCGATTGGGCCGCCCCGGCCGCCTGCTTTACCTCGCTGGCGCCGGTAATCGACGCGCCCACAACCCGATAGCCGCTCTCGCCGGTCTGAGCCGTTGCCGTCCAAATCAGTAAGGCCGCCGCCAGGACGATCGGGAACCTGATAGTGTCCATAATCGCCTACCTTCTGGGATACCATCATTATGGTTCCAACGATCGACGGAGGGGTCAGAGCCAATGGACCGGCTGAAAGGCAAAAACGCGCTCATCACGGGCGGCACCACCGGCATCGGCCTGGAGACCGCCCGCCAATTTGTGCAGGAAGGCGCACGCGTGGCCGTGACAGGCACTAACCCGGCGACGCTCGAAGCCGCACGTCGGCAACTGGGAAGCAGCGTCATGGTCATCCCCTCGGACGCTGGTGACGTGTCTGCCCAGGAGAAACTTGCGCATATCGTAGGTGAGGCTTTCGGTCGTCTCGATGTCCTGTTCGTGAATGCGGGAATTGTCGACATGCGGCCCGCCGGCAAGTGGGACGAAGCCGCCTTCGACCGCTCCATCAACATCAACTTCAAGGGGCCGTTCTTCCTGATCCAGGCCCTGCTGGGTCGGTTTGCCAATCCGGCATCCATCGTCCTGAATGCTTCCGTGAACGCACACATCGGGATGCCGAACACGGCAGTCTATGGAGCGTCCAAGGCGGCCCTTCTGTCGCTGGCCCGAACGCTCTCCGGAGAGCTGATCTCGCGAGGCATCCGGGTCAATGCGGTAAGTCCCGGGCCGGTCTCGACGCCGCTCTACGGGAAGCTCGGATTGGCGGAAGCCGACCTCAAGACCGTGGCGGCGTCGATTCAAAACCAGGTCCCCGCAGGCCGGTTCGGTAACCCGGCGGAAATCGCCAAGGCGGTCGTCTTTCTCGCCTCCGATGAGGCTTCGTTCACGGTTGGCAGCGAGCTGCTGATCGACGGCGGCATGAGCACTCTCTGATTTGGCAGTCCTGGCGCGGCACAGCTTTTGTTGCGATCGACAACAACCGCGATGTAAATCCCAACATCAGATCTAAGTATCTGAAACTAGTTTGGATGATTGCATTTCTCGACAGCACCCCGTCGAAAACTTCAACGTGAGAGACTTCAGCGCTCGGAGCCGGCCTTGCAACTGCGTCATTCCACAACGGATATAGTTGGAAAAATCGCCGCCTTTTGGCACTCTCCGTGCCCTATATAGAGCCGGAAAGAATGGAGGAAGGCAATGACAGTCATACTGGTTCTCGCAACGTTCCTGGTTTTCATCGTTCTGGATTACGCTCTCAATCGACGCAAAGCAATCGCCACCGTTCCGGCGGCGTCGCATGTGGTCCCGGCCCCGGCGGGCGGCGACTACGTAGACGGATTCCTGGTTCCGGACTCGGTTTCTTATCATGCCGGCCACAGTTGGCTGCTCCGCGAGCGGAAGAACGTCGTGCGCGTCGGCGCCGATGAGTTCGCAGCCGCTCTGGCAGGGAAAATCGAGCATGTGGAGCTTCCCAAACCCGGGCAGTGGATCCGCCAGGGACAGCGGGTAGTCGCGTTCGTTCGCGACGGGCAAAAGACCGAAATGGTATCGCCGACCGAAGGCGAAGTCATGGAGATCAACTCCGAAGTGCTGGGAAATCCCGCATTGATGCGGCAAGACCCTTATGGCAAAGGCTGGCTGATGAGTGTCCATGTTCCGGATGAGGAGAACACCAGCCGAAATCTCGTGCCGAAAATGCTGGTTCGCGAATGGATGGCCGAGGCAGTGTCCCGGCTGTATTCGCGGCAACCGCAGTTGGCCGGCGCAGTGGCCGCCGACGGCGGCCGTCCGGCAGAGGATCTCCTTTCGGCTCTTCCAGATGCGGACTGGCGGCAGGTGACCGGCGAGTTCTTCCTCACGGTGTAAGCCGCGGACCAGGGCCCGCGCAGCGCCCTCTGTAAATTTTTTCTACACAAAGCCTTGAATATCTGTTAAAAAGGATTTGAGGGTCTTTATATGTCGAAGGCCATTTTATACGACAGTACCCTCTGCATCGGTTGCAAAGCCTGCGAAGGAGCGTGTGCCGAACGTTGGGGGATCCCCTACAACGATAAAATTGCCTCGGAAGAGCATATTTCCGCACACAAGCTGACCGCTGTCGAGACTCATGGAGAACATTTCAGCCGCCGATTGTGCATGAACTGCCAGCAACCGGCGTGCGCCAGCGTCTGCCCGGTGGGGGCGTTGCAGAAAACTTCGCTGGGGCCCGTCGTCTATGATGCCGAAAAATGCATGGGCTGCCGGTATTGCATGCAGGCCTGCCCGTTCCAGGTCCCCTCTTACGAGTGGGACAAGCGCCTGCCGAAGATGCGCAAGTGCAACATGTGCTACGAGCGGCAAAGCCAGGGCAAACCCACGGCATGCACCGAGGCCTGTCCGGTAGGCGCGACCATCGGCGGCGAGCGGGACGATTTGATCGCCGAGGCGCGCAAGCGGCTGGCCGAAAAACCAGGCTCCTACTACCAGAAGATCTACGGGATTCAGGAGGCGGGCGGCACCAGCGTTTTCTACCTTTCCGCCGTGCCGTTCGAGCAGATCGGGCTTCGCACCAATGTGCCCATGGAACCCCTGCCGGATACGACCTGGCGGGTTCTGGAACTGGTGCCGGACGTGGTTTCCACCGGCACGGTGTTGTTGGGAGGAATCTGGTGGATCACCAACCGTCGGGCGGAAGTCGCCAAGAAGGAGGGGCGGCGATGATCCGCCTGTTCGGAAAGATCACGGTCTGGCGCGCCATTTTCGCGGCCATTCTGCTGAGCGGTCTTTATGCCACGTACCTGCGCGTGATGTATGGGCTGGGTGGTTCGACCAACCTCAGCGACAAGTTTCCCTGGGGTATCTGGATCGGCTTCGACGTCATGTGCGGAGTCGGATTGGCAGCCGGCGGCTTCACGCTCGTGGCCATCGTGCACATCTTCAATATCGAGCGATATAAACCCGTATTGCGGCCCGCGGTGCTCACGGCATTCCTCGGTTACGTGCTGGTGGTGGTCGGATTGATCTACGACCTCGGCCGCCCGGATCGCCTGTGGCATCCGCTGGTGATGTGGAATCCGCACTCGGTGATGTTCGAGGTGGCGTGGTGCGTCACGCTTTACACCACCGTCCTGTTCCTGGAATTCCTGCCCATAGTCTTCGAGAAATTCGGCTGGCACAAGCCGCTCGAGTGGATCCACCGCATCTCGGTCCCGCTGATGATCCTCGGGGTGCTGCTCTCCACCCTGCACCAGAGCTCGCTGGGATCGCTGTTCCTGATTGTGCCTTCCAAACTCTACCCGCTCTGGTACACGCCGATTCTTCCCCTGCTGTTCTACATCTCCGCGATCGCGGTGGGGCTGGCCATGACCATATTCGAATCGTGGCACAGCAGCCGGGCATTCGGGCGGGCTTTGGAGCTGCCGCTCTTGGCGAGCATGGCGCGCGTGCTGGCGGTCATCCTGAGCGTCTACCTCTGGATCCGCTTCCTGGATCTCAGCCACCGCCACGCTTTCGGACTGCTGACGCAGAACCGCATCGAGACCTGGCTGTTCCTGCTGGAGATCGCGCTGATGGCCGTCCCCATGGTGCTGCTGTACCAACCGGGCGTGCGCATGCGGCCGGGCGCGCTGTATGCGTGCGCCGTGATGGTCGTGTTCGGATTCATCACCAACCGCTTGAACGTCGGCACGGCCGGGCTGGAAGCGGGCGCCGGCACGCACTATCTGCCCAAGTGGAGCGAAATCGCGGTGACGCTCTCGATCGTGGCCGCAGGGTTCGCGATCTTCCGCGCTATCGCGCAATATTTCCCCGTGTTCGAAGAGGAACACCACGAACCGGCGCCGGCCGAGGCAGTCGGTGCAACCGAGGAAACCAGCCGGGCGGACCGCGAGGTCTGCCCCACATGACATGATCGGATTCCGGACAATCCGGTTGGGACTGGCCGCCAAGCTGGCCATCTGCGTAGTCGCAAGTACAGCGGCCTTTTTCGCTTTGTTCGGGTACATCAACCTCCGCGCCGAGCGCAGCCACTCCGAGCGGTTGATCGAGCAGTCCGCCGTACGCATCACGGATATCATCCTCGGCAGCACACGCTACCAGATGCTGCACAACGACCGGCAGGCGCTGTACGCGATGGTGCAGGACCTGGGCCGCGAGCCCGGGCTGCATCGCATCCGCGTGTTCAATCCGGACGGGCGGATCGCCTTCTCCACCGAT
>Ga0335079_10001832_pt1 | contig 24331 bp, 19 predicted proteins | sample Lox_Sample_33_FD_206719 | JGI IMG/M metagenome (GOLD analysis project Ga0335079, IMG submission 206719) | Soil microbial communities from Loxahatchee National Wildlife Refuge, Florida, United States - Lox_Sample_3.3 | ecosystem: Environmental > Terrestrial > Soil > Wetlands | place: USA...
GGCGTAACCTGCCCAGGTTTGCATGGCACCCACGACATCGGGATCGCCGCGTCGCCACCGCTCTCGCAAGTTGCTGTGGAACACCTCGGTGCCTTCGCTGAGTGACGTCCGGTAAGCCACATAGACGTTTCGGAGAAGACCGGGGTCCATGTGCTCATAATTGCCGTATCCACGCGATTCGAGCAGGTCGCGGGAAAAATCCATGTAGACCAAGCCCTGGTAAGCTTGTACCACCCGGTCCTGTAGTCCCGCGGGCACGTTGAGTTCCCCGGTCTCCGTTTCCAGCACAAGGTTAGCCTGGATTGGCAGTGGAATATCCAGTTTGTAGTATCGGCACAGGGCACGGAGGGCGGCAGTAATGATAGCCGACGACCCTCCAAGGCCGAGCCTCTGGGGCACGCTGGAATCGTATTCCAGGGTGAAGTTGCGGTCGGGCAAGTCAATGCCCTGCTGGCGGCAGTAATCGATGAGGCGAACGATCAGCGCCTGAATGATGCGGATGCCACCGTAATAACCCCGCCAGCGGGTAATCCGGTAAAGGTCATCGAGGTTCTCGAAAACGGGGAGATCAACCTTCGATGGCTTGATCTCCAGGCGCCCGCTGGGATAGAGTAGCACCCTTGCCCGAAAATTAGACATGGCGAAGGCCAGCGTCTTGCCGAAATAACCGTCACTCGGGTTCCCGAGGAGTCCTGCGCGCGCGTAGCCGTAGGTTTCAATCATGGATTTGACCGGTCAGCGGAATCCAACAGTATAGTTACCGGGCCCTGATTGACCAGTTGGACCTCCATCATAGCCTGAAATATGCCGGTTTCGACCGGGACCGGACCACGTCGAAGCGTATCCACAAAGTAATTGTAAAGGGCCTGTGCGCGCTCCGGCGGTGCGGCCTGGTCGAAGCTTGGGCGGCGGCCCTTGCGGCAGTCGGCATATAGGGTGAATTGTGAGATTATCAGGAGTGCGCCTTGGGCTTGCGCGATATTCCGGTTCATTTTTCCGAAGTCATCAGGGAAGATCCGGAGCCCTAGAAGTTTGTCAGCGAGATAGTCTGCATCGGCAGTGTCGTCTGACTTCGCGATGCCGACAAGAACGACTAAGCCGGTACGTATAGCCCCGGCGGTACTATCACCGACTATTACCGATGCCTCAGAAACTCGTTGGATAATCAGCCTCATGGTTCTAGCCAGAATGGGACTTTGATTCGTTTCAATTGATCATTGCACATAAGATGAGGCGTCATGCTATAGTAACCATGGGTGAACACATGCCTAGAGGCAGAAACATAGACGACGCCACTACACTCCAAATGGCCTTGGTCGGCTACCAGATAGAGAAGGAGAAGATCGAGGACAAGATCCGCGCCATCCAATCTCAGTTAAAAGGCAAACGGATGCCTTTATCTTCAAATTCCGGCCCCGCTCCGGCGGCACCGAAGCGCGTTCTGAGCCCCGCGGCTCGGAGGCGAATCGCCCTGGCGCAGAAGAAGCGCTGGGCGGAGCATCGCAAGCGCGCCGCGGCTGCGGCGAAGGCGGCGAAGGCAGCCAAGCAGGATTAACACATACCCCGGAAGCCGCTATCTTCAGGGTCGCTGTAACGCGGCCCTGACTGTCGCTGTTATTGCCGCAGATTACCATTCCACCCAAAGCGCTCCACGAGTTCGCTTACTGTGCCTTCGCCGGCAATCTTGCCTTTCTCGAAAAAAACCGCGCGCGTACACAATGCTTGCGCGAAAGGCATATCATGCGTGATGAGAATCTTAGCCTGCGGGAGTCCGCCCAACACGGAGATCAAGGCTTGCTGAGCGGGAGGGTCGAGAAACGTGGTCGGCTCGTCCAATACCAGGATTGACGGCTGCATCGCCAGGACTCCTGCGATCGCGACGCGCTTCTTTTCGCCGGCACTGAGGTGATAAGGAGCTTTACCCGCGGCGGAGGCCATGCCCACGCGCTCCAGCGCGGCCAGTGCGCGTTCGGCTGCTTCTCGCGGATCCAGGCCCTGATTGAGTGGCCCGAAGGATACGTCGTCAATCACGGTCGGCATGAATAGCTGGCTATCGGAATCCTGGAAGACCAATCCGATCTTACGGCGGATCACAACAGCATTTTCCTTATTGACTTCGAGACCGCATACTTTCACACTTCCGCGGCCCCGGAGCAGGCCGTTGAGGTGCAATGCGAACGTGGTCTTACCGCTGCCATTAGGACCGAGTAATGCGACGGCCTCGCCCTCTGCCAACTGGAAGTCGATGCCGCCAAGCGCGGCGGTCCCGTCTTCGTAATGGTAATGAAGGTCGTGTACTTCGATCACGGGCGCCATCAGACAAACCTCTCCAAGGCGATACGCAGAATGACTGGCGCGGACGATGCGCAAACCAGAAAAGCCGCATCCGCGGCGTGAAAATGAGGCGCCGACAGAGGGCGGAAGCGGCCTTGAAACCCGCGGGCCAGCATGGCGTTGTGTATCTCACCGGCCTGTTTGTAGGATCTGGCGAAGAGCACGGCGAGAGCGCCTGCCGCGGCCCGGAAACTTCCGCCGCGCGAAACCGCAGCCTTGCGCATATGTTGGGCCTCCTCCGAAATCACAAAGAGGTACCGGTAGAGAAACTGGGTCACCATAAGCAGAAATCGCGGCGCGCCCAGCAGTTCGATTCCGCGCAGTAATAGCGGCATCGGCGTCGTAGAGACCACGAGCAAGACCGCAAGGGCAGAAAGGTAACTCTTCATGACCAGCGCTTCGGCGCGCGCGGGGTCTCCCGCGATCCAACTGACCACTGCGAATACCAGGGTGAACGGCAACACCAGGCAGGCGCGCGCCAGAACGTCTGCCAGCGGCACTCGCGCCCAGAGCAGCGCGCCGCAGAGCATGGCGAAGAGTCCCGCGGATATCGCGGGCAGGAGGCGGTTGGCGGTCGCGAGCACGACCAGAAATATCAGCAACGGGATGATCTTGGAGCGTGGATCCCTGCGGTGCAGCGGGCTCGCCCGGCGGCTCCACTGGTCCAGAACCACGTGGTGCACGGCCGGGTCCTAGCGCCTGCGCCCGATCATCAGGCACACGCCGTAGACCAGCCCGAGGCCGAGCAGGCCGGCGCCCGCCTTGGGCAGCCAGCCGCTGCCCAGCCCGGCGATCCCGTAGCCGCTGAAGGGGGTCGAGAGCAGGGTCCGCGCCTGCCCGAGTTTCTCGATTCCGTCCGGTGAGGTGGAGGTAAGTAGCACGCCGCCGGTGACGAGCAGCACCGCGGCAATCGCTACCGCGCCGAGAGCGTACGAGCGCCCGGCCGCGGGCTGGCGAATGAACTCAGGCTGGATTCTTTCGAGCGCCCCGATCACGGCCAGTGTGATAGCGCCTTCGGCCAGCGCGGAGACGGCAAAGAGTCCGACAGAGATTCCCAGCACTCCACCGGGCATGCGAACGCCGGAGAGGAGCAACTCGCTCAGAGCCATCACGGCGCTGATGAGCACGGAGAGTGCGCCGCCGGCGAAGATCGCCGCGCGCCGGGCGCGGGTGCGGCCCCAGAAATGGTACGGCAGGTAACCGGCGAGCACGCCGAGCACCGCCATGTTGAGCACGTTCGCGCCGAGCGCGAGGATCCCGCCATCCTGGAACACCAGCGCCTGGATCGCGACGATCGCGGTCAAAACCACCGAGGCCGCCGCAGGGCCAAGGGTATACGCGAGCAGCGCGCCGCCAACCAGATGGCCGCTCGTGCCGGGGCCGACCGGAAAGTTGATCATCTGGGCGGCGAAGACGAAAGCCCCCATCACGCCGAGCAGCGGGACCTTGCCTTCGTCGAACGTGCGCTGCGCCCGGCGCGCGATCACGGCTACCGCCGGAGCGCCGGCCATATCGAGTGCGGCCCAAACGGGCGTGGACAAAAATCCATCGGGTATGTGCACTTTCGTCTCCAAAGTATCACGATTCTGAGAATCGTGCCACCGCAGGGCCGCCATTTTCGCCGGTGCTACTATGTGTACGCATGAGCGGGCTCAGCCGGATTGGAGTGGCGATCGACAGCGAGCTTCTCGACAAGTTTGACCGCCTGATCGGCCAGCGCGGCTACACCAATCGCAGCGAAGCGTTCCGCGACCTGATCCGCGACGAACTGGTGGAGAAAACCTGGGAATCGCCGGAGAGCAACGTCGTGGGCACGGTGACGCTGGTATACGACCACCACGTGCGCCTGCTGAATGAGAAGCTCACCAGCATCCAGCACGATCATCATCACGCGATCCTTTCGACCCTGCACGTGCATCTGGACCACGACAACTGCCTGGAGGTGCTGGTGGTGCGTGGGCGTTCCGCGGAGGTGCGCAAGGTGGCCGATTCGCTGATCAGCACCAAGGGAGTAAAGCACGGCCGGCTGACCATCACGACCTCCGGTGCGGAGCTGAAATGATCGTCGGCACGGGCGTGGACCTCGCGGAGGTGCGCCGCATTCGGGCCTCCATCGAGCGCTTCGGTGTGAGGTTCACGGAGCGTGTCTATACCCCCGGCGAGATCGCGTACGTGGACCGCAAGGCCAACCGCTTTGAACGTTACGCGGCTCGATTCGCGGCCAAGGAGGCGGGGATGAAGGCGATCGGAACGGGCTGGAAGCGAGGCGTCCGCTGGCAGGATTTCGAAGTGGCGAACCTGCCGACGGGCAAGCCGACGCTGCTCCTCCACGGCGTGGCCGCCCAGGTCGCGCTGCGGCTCGGGGTGAAGAATATTTCGCTCTCGATGACTCATACCGCCGAGCTCGGCATGGCGCACGTGATTCTGGAAGATTGAGTTCGCCAGCGCTACAGCCGGTGAAACGCCTTGAGGATCTCGCGGGTGGAGTAGTGCATCGCGATGGGGCGGCCGTGGGGGCAGCTCATGGGGCAATCGGTGGCGGCGAGTGCGCGCAGGAGCCATTCCATCTTGGCAAAATCGAGGCGCATATTGATCTTGATCGCGGCACGGCAGGCGATGGAGGCGCAGATGTTGCGGCGGAGATCGTCGAGCGAGGCGCCGCGCAGCTCGGTATCGGCGATCTCCAGGATCTCGTAGAGAACGCGCTCCAGATCGGGTGCGCTGACTGCGGCGGGCGCGGCCTTCACCGCGATGGTACGGTTGCCGAAGGGCTCGGTTTCGAAGCCGGAGGCATGGAGCTCATCGGCGATGCGCGCGTAGTCGATCTGCTGCTCGGGCGTGAGCTGCAGGATCAGCGGCATCAGCAGACGCTGGGTCTCGACGCGGCCGGCGGCGCGCTGCTTCAGTACCTGCTCGAAGAGGATGCGCTCATGTGCGACGTGCTGGTCGATGATCCACAAGCCGTCGCGGCCGGCGGCGATGATGAAGCTCTCGTGAATCTGGCCGAGCGGACGCAGCTCACTAAGCACGGAGAGGGACATCTCGGGCGCTGGGATAGCGTCCGGCGGAAATTCGCCGTGCATGTCCAGGCGGCGCGTCTGCAGCTTGCCGGAGGGCGGCGGACCGGGCGCGACCTCGATGGGCGGGGCACTGAAATCGAGGCGCGGCACGGGCCGGGGTGTCGCACGGAGCGTGAACTCGGGTATGGCGGGCTCGTACACTGCGGGTTCGGGTTGAGGCTCGGGAGGGACGGCCTCTACCATCGCCGCCGCTACAGGGGCCTCGTTCTCCAGCATCTGGCTGAATTCGGAATAGGGCAATTGGGCAGCCGGCTGGGCGGGCGGCATACGCCCCGGCGAAAAGGTCGGCGCTGGACGGCTCTCCATCAGGCGCTCACGGATGGTGTCGCGAACGAAATCGTGCACGAACGAGCCGTGGCGGAACCGGACTTCGGTCTTGGATGGGTGGACGTTGACATCGACCTCTTCGGGTTCGCACTCGAGAAAGAGCAGCGCGAACGGGTAAGCGGAGGGCGGCATGAGGTTGTGATACGCCGAGGTCAGGGCGTGCATCACCAGCCGGTCGCGGATGAGGCGGTGATTCACGAAGATGAAGATGGAATTGCGATTGCCCTTCTGCACCTGCGGGCGCGAGAAATAGCCGCTGAGGCGGAAACGGCGCACGGGCGGCTCGTCGGGTTCGCTGCGGTACCCGGCGATCGCCTGCGCGGGCGGCACGCTGGGTGGCGGTAGAAAGAGGTCGCGCTCCCGCGTGCCGATGTCCACCAGCTCATCCAGAATCTGGCTGCCGAAGACCTGGTAGACGCGCTCCTTGAGCGTGGCAACAGGCGTCACGGCGAGCAGCTCGTTAGCGCCGGCCGTGAGGCGGAAGCTCTTGTCCGGGTGCGCAAGGCTGTAGTGCGTCACCAGCGCGGCGATGTGCGCGAGCTCGGTCTGCTCGGAGCGCAGGAATTTCTTGCGCGCGGGCACGTTGAAAAAGAGATCGCGCACGGTGATGGAGGTGCCGGCACCGAGCGCGGCTTCCTCGCACACCAGCATCTTGCCGCCCGCGATTTCGATGCGCGTGCCGGTGGGTTCTTCCAGCGAGTGCGTCTCCAGCAGCAGCCGCGAGACCGACGCGATCGACGGCAGCGCTTCGCCGCGGAAGCCAAGCGTGGCGATGGAGAGCAGGTCTTTGACGTCGCGGAGCTTGCTGGTGGCGTGGCGCTCGAAGGCCAGAAGGGCATCGTCGCGCAGCATGCCGCTGCCGTCGTCGACGATACGGATGAGGCGGCGGCCGCCGGATTCGACCTCGATACTGAGACCGCGCGCGCCGGCGTCCAGCGAATTTTCGAGGAGCTCCTTCACGACCGACGCAGGGCGCTCCACGACCTCTCCGGCGGCGATCTTGTTGGCGACCTGGTCGGGTAGGATGCGGATGCGGCCCATGCGTAAGCATCAACTATAGCGCGGGTCGCGCTTTGATTTAGTCGATGCGCAGGGCTTCGACCGGCGACACATTCGTGGCCCGGCGCGCGGGAACATACGCGGCCAGGAGGGCCGCGGCGATCAGGATCAGCGGAACGCCGAAATACGTGACCGGATCGAGCGGGCTCACCTCGAACAGCAGCGCCTTCATGAGGCGCGTAAGCGCGGCTGCCGCGGCAAGACCGCACACCGTGCCTACCAGAGCCAGGCGGAAACCATACCCGAGAAACATGCGGCGGACGTTGGTTTGCGGCGCCCCAAGCGCGATGCGGATGCCGATCTCGCGCGTGCGCTGCGAGACCGAGTAGGAAAGCACGCCGTAGATCCCGATCAGGCCCAGCAGCAGTGCCATGCTGCCGGCGATGCCGACAATCGCCAGCGTAAAGGAGGTGCGCGCCATGGAGCGGTCGTAGATGGTTCGCATGCTGCGTGGGTTGGAGATCGGTAGATCGGGATTCACGCTCCAGATAGCTTCGCTCACCTCTCTCAGAAAGGACGGCGTCCCGGTGCGCGGGCTGCGAATGGCGAACGCCACGTAGCGCTCTCCGACCTCCGGCAGGCTCCAGAAGTTGGTGCGGTAGAGAGGCCAGTAGACCACCTTGGACGCCGGCCGGTCCACACCGTCGTCGCGATCGTTTCCGGTGACGCCGACGATCTCGCGCCACACGCCCTTGGGATTCTCGCGCACGCGCTTGCCTAATGCGGCGGCTGGCGATCCCCACAGCTCGCGGGCGAGGTTGTCGCTTACCAGCACGACCTTCCGCGCTTCGAAGATGTCCGTCCAGGTCAGATCGCGCCCCGCCAGGATCGGGTTGCCCATAGTCTTCAGGTAGTCCGGCGAGACCGACTTATAGCGGCGGAGGGTGGGCAACTCTCCTTCCGCGTAAACGCGGCCCTCGACGAAGATCGGGTCGTTATCGATGTTCCCGTCCATGGTCACCGAATTGGTGAGCGCCGCGGAAGCCACCTGCGGCAGGGCCTCGATCCTACGCTTGATTTCGGCCTCCATCCGGATCGCGTCGAGCGCGCTGGAAACCTGCGCTTCGGGGATGGAGATCCGCAGAGTGAGGATTTCCTCGGGGCGTGTAAAACCGGGCGACACGTGGCGCATTGCCACGAACGTGCGGATCATGAGTCCCGAACCGACCAGCAGTACCAGTGCCAACGCCACCTGGGCCGCCACCAGAACACTGCGCGCGCGATGCCGTTCGCGTCCTTCACTGGCACCTCTGCCGCCATCGCGCAGGGAGCCGGCGAGCCGCGGCCCGGCGTACTTCCACACCGGGACCAGTCCGAACAGCAGGCCGCACACCAGCGACACCGCGAACGCGAACAGGAGCACGGGAAAATCGATGGTCAAATCGTGCAGGCGCGGCAGGTTTGCCGGACCGTAAGCCACCAGGGCGCGCACCGCGGAATCGGCCAGCAAAGCTCCCAGCGCGCCGCCGAGAAGCGCCAGGGTCACGCTTTCCGTAAGAAGATCGGCGGCGATGCGCCGGCGCCCCGCGCCCAAAGCGGCGCGGATGGCGAGCTCGTGTTGCCGCCCTTCGGCCCGGACCAGCAGCAAATTGGCCACGTTGGCCGACGCGATGAAGAGCACCAGACCGACGCTGCCCATCAGGACCCAGAGCACCTTGCCGGTATCGCCCACCACGTCGTCTTTGAGCGGGATCACGCGCGGCGCCATGCGCGAGTCCGCAAACACGCGCACGCTCATTCCGGGCGCGGGGGGAAACTTTGAGAGCGTCAGCGGCAGCACGCGCGCCACATCGGTATTGGCCGCGGCCAGGCTGATACCGGGCTTGAGCCGTGCTACCGCATCCCACGAGAAGTTGCCGACGAACGCGGCGGCGCGGTCGAGCTGGAGCGGGACAAACATGGCCGCATCCGTGTCCAGGAAACGGAAATCACGCGGCATCACGCCGACGATCTCGCATTGGCGCGCGTCCACCACGATATCGCGGCCGATCACCGACGCGTCGCCGCCGAATCGCCGCTGCCAGTATCCCCAGCTCAGGAGGGCTTTTTGCGGAGCGCGCGGCGCATCCTCTTCGCGAGTGAACCAGCGGCCGAGAATTGGGCGCACACCCAACGTGGGCAGCACGCCATCGGTCATTACGACGACGGGCACGCGCTCGGGATCGCCGCGTCCCGTGATGTTGACGGATCGCGAGGCCCAGATGCCGATGTCTTCGAAAGCGCGCGCTTCTTCGCGGATGGTGAAGTAGGTGGCCGGCGATTGCGGGATATCTTTAAGGCCGACGCCCAATGCGCTGAGCCGCACCGAGACAAGGTGTGCGGCATCGGGAAACGCCAGGGGCTTGAGGAGAACGCCGCTCACCACGCTGAAGATCGCGGTGTTGGCGCCGATGCCGATAGCCAGCGTCAGGAGCGTGAGGCCAGTGAACACCGGCGACTTCACAAGACGGCGGAAGACTAGTTTGAGCGGACTGAGGCTCGGATTCATCGGGATGGCCTCCGGAACAGAGGTGGATTGTGCAATCGGGTTGCCGCGACGAAAAACGCGGGTTTGCCTCTTGAAAGAACACGGCGCAGAGAGGAAATCCCGGTTGCGGGCCGTTTCCGGCTGCCCCACAAGCGGACAGCGCGTCTCAAAAGCGGACACCCGGAAGCCTCAAGAGCTTCGTTTCCAGAGAGATTGGTGGAAACGGAATTGCACCTCGGGGCTGGTTATTCTATGCGACAAATTGTGACCCTTTTCGTGGTGTCGGCGGGCGCGATGTTCGCTCAGTCGTTCACCGCCTCCGAGGCGGCGATCCAGACGCCGAAACCGAACAAGTATTTCGGCCCGGTTCTCAAGCCCTTCCATCTGGAAAAGCGGGTAGTGCCCCCGGTCAGGCTGGCGAACACGGCGCGGCTCGAATCGCTGGTGCGCGGCGGCAACCTGTACCTTTCGGCGCAGGACGTGATTGCGCTCGTGCTGGAGAACAACTTGGACATCGCGGTGCAGCGCTACAGCCCGCTGCTGGCGCGCGAAGTGTTGCGGCGCGCCGAAGGCGGCGGCTTCCTGCGGCAGGTTGACACCCCGGTGGCCGCGGGACCGACGAGCGTGAGCACGGCGGGCATCAACACGGCGAGCAACGGACTCGCCGGCGGATCGGGGATCGGCGGCGGGGGTGGAATTGTGAGCCAGATCGGGCCGGTCCCACCCACTCTCGATCCGAACCTGTTTATCAACGTTCAGGCGGGTCACCTCACGCAGCCGCAGACCATCACGCTGCTCACCAACACGACGTCGCTCACGCAGGATTACCGATCTTTCTATTTTCAGTATTCGCAGCAATTCATTACCGGTACCAGCGCGGCGTTTTCGTGGGCCAGCGGCCGGAACTACCTGAACAGCAGTTCACCGCTGCTCAATCCTGCCCTCTCCGGATACTTCGATCTCACCGTAAACCAGAGCCTGCTCCAGGGCTTGAATATCGGAGTGAATAACCGAAACATTCGCGTCGCCAAGAACAACATGAAGGTCAGCAACCTTCAGGTGAAGTTGCAAGTGGCCACTACGGTATCGGCAGCGCTCAATCTGTATTGGGACCTGGTGAGCTTCAACGAGGCGGTGCGCATCAAGGAGCAGGCACTGGGGACGGCGCAGAGCCTGTACGAGGGCAACCGCAAACAGGTGGAGATCGGCGCGCTTCCAGCCATCGAAGTGACGCGTGCCGCAGCCGAGGTTTCGTCCAGCAAAGAAGATCTGCTCATCGCGCAGACGAATGTGGCGCAGCAGGAAATCGTGCTCAAGAACGCCATCAGCCGCAACGGAATTGAAACGCCGTGGCTCGACGAGGTACACATCATTCCGCTGGATCACATTGAAGTTCCCCAAACGGACGAGGTGCGGCCCGTGCAGGATCTGGTCAACGACGCCATCGAGAACCGCGTCGAGGTGGAGACCAAGAAGATCAACGTGGACAGCCAGAAGATCCTGCTCCAGGGTACGAAGAACGGTTTGCTGCCGTCTCTCTCCGCGTTCGCGGAATTCACCAATCACGGCCTGGCGGGACCGCCAAACGCGCTCCAGCCTGGGGTGGTCGCCGATCCGTTCTTTGTCGGCGGACTGGGGACGGTCCTCACCCAGCTTTTCCATCGCAATTTTCCGGATTACTCCGCCGGCGTCTCCCTGAACATCCCGTTCCGCAACCGGGCGGCGCAAGCGGACTTCGTCACCGACCAGCTGCAGCTCCGCCAAAGCGAGCTCCAGTTGCAGCGGGTGCTCAACCAGGTGCGGGTGGACGTGAAGACGGCACTGATCGGTCTCGAGCAGGCGCGCGCGCGCTACCAGACCGCGGTGGACGCGCGGGTGCTCGCGGAAAAGAGCCTGGTGGCGGAGCAGAAGCGCTTTCAATCGGGCGTGTCCACGGTGGCGCTGGTCATTCAGGCACAGCGTGACCTCAGCACCAACCAGGATGCCGAAGTGCAGGCCACGGCTAACTACACGCACGCGCGTATCGCCTTCGATATGGCCCTGGGGCGCACGTTGGAAACCAATCACATCGTGATGGAGGAGGCGCTGTCGGGCCTCGTGCAGCGCGAATCGGTGCTGCCGCCGAACGTGCCGCCCGCGGCGGGAAAGGGGGTATCGAAGTGAAGAGGGTCTTGCTTGCGCTGTTGATGACCAACTGGTGCCTGGCGCAGGACCAGCCTTACCAGATCCAACGGCCTTCTCTCCCGATTCCGTTCCGCTCGTATGCGCCTCAGACCGTGCCAACCGTCAGGCTTACGAATTCGGAGCGCCTGCATGCGCTGATCCGCGGAGGCAACCTCTACCTATCGGTGCAGGACGCGCTGGCGCTGGCGATCGAAAACAACCTGAACCTGGAGGTCGACCGCTACGGCCCGCTGCTCGCCGATTCCGCGCTGGAGCGCGCCAAGGCGGGCGGTCCCATTCGCGGCGTCCCCAGCGCCAGCGCGCAGGTGTCGAGCGTGAACAGCGGCGTCGGTGTGAACGGCGCGGCGGCCAGCGCGGGCGTGAGCAGCGGGAACTTTTCCAGCGGCGGCAGCGGTTCGACCGGCGGCGCGGTGATCCAGCAGGTGGGCGCGGTGACGCGCGTGCTCGACCCCAGTTGGCAGAGCACCAGCACGTTTTCCCATCTGACGCAGCCGCAGGCCAACACCGTGCTCAGCCAGACCAATGCCCTGGTGCAGAGCATTCGCACATACAACAACGTCTTCCAGGAGGGGCTGCTCAGCGGCGGCGTGATCCAGTTCCGCAGTTACCAGCAGTATTTGAGCGAGAACGGGCCCGACCTGATCAATCCGGTCGCGGCCCCGCACATGGACCTGCTGATCCGCCACGACCTGCTGCAGAACTTCGGCATCAAGTTGAATAACCGCGGCATCCGCATCGCGCAGATCAACGTCACGGGCGCGCGCGAGGTATTCCGCTCGCAGCTCTTCGACCTCTCGGTCAGCGTCCTCAACATGTACTGGGACCTGGTGAGCGCCCGCGATCAGCTCCGGGTGCAGGAGCGCGTGCTGGATATCACGCGCAAGTTCGTCGCCGACACGCGCTACGAGATTTCCATCGGCGCGATTCCCGCGGTGGAGATCTCGCGCGCGGAAGCCGAAGAGGCCACGCGCAAGCAAGACCTGACCATCGCCCGGGTGAACTTGCGGCAGCGCTCCGACCTGCTGAAGGAAGCCTTGAGCCACACGGCGGACCCGCTGCTGGAAGCCGCCGAGATCATCCCGCTGGATCACATGGAGGTGCCTGAAACCGAAGAACTGGCCCCCGTTCGCGACCTGCTGAAGAGCGCACTGGAGAAGCGCCCGGACGTAGCGGTCTCGAAAATGCGCGACCAGACTTCGGAGATCAACCTGGCGGGCACTACCAATCCTTTGCTGCCCAGCCTGCAGGTAGTGGCGCAGACCTACAATCGCGGCCTCGCCGGCACTCCGCAGAGCAGTGACGCCGACCCCTACTTTTACGGCGGCTACGGGACTGCGCTCAAGCAGATCTTCCGCCGCAATTTTCCGAACAACCAGGTGAGCGTTTCCTTTTCGGCCATGCTTCGCAACCGGCAGGCGCAGGGGGACTATGGAATCGACCAGTTGCAGTACCGCCAGCAGCAGGTTCAGGGGCAGAAGGACGACAACCAGATCCTGGTGGACATCTCGAGCCAGGCGAACGCTCTGCGGCAGGCCCGTTCGCGATACACGACGGCAAAGAACACGCGCATCCTGCAGGAGCAGTTGCTGGAGGCGGAGCAGAAGCGCGCTGCCGGTATCGCGACGCTGAACGTGGTCATGGCCGACCAGCGGGCGCTGTTCGCCGCGCAACTTTCCGAAGTGAACGCGCTGGCGAGCTACGCGCGTGCCCGCATCTCGCTCGACCAAGTGCTCGGGGAGACGCTGGAGAAGAACGGCATTACCCTGGATGAAGGCCTCAGCGGACGGGTGAAGCGGGAATCCCACCTGCCGGACGTGGTGCCGCAGGGTGCGCCGGCCCAGCAGGGGCAGCCGCATGCTCCTGTTGACATCCAAAAGAAATAGCGTTAAGTTCCTCTTGGATGTCTACAAGAGAAGTCAACATTCTGCAAGGCACGCTCGACCTGATGGTGCTGCGGACTTTGCAGACTATGGGCCCGCAGCATGGCTTTGGGCTGGCGAAGCGGATCCAGCAGATCTCCGGCGGCGCGCTCGATCTCAACCAGGGCACGCTGTATCCCGCGCTACTGCGGCTGGAGCAGCGCGGATGGATCTCGTCGAAGTGGGGCAGCAGCGAGGCCAACCGCAAGGCTAAGTTCTATGAGCTGACGCGCGCCGGACGCCGGCAGGTAGAGCGCGAAACCGAAGACTGGGCGCGCACGGTGGAGATCATGGCGCGGTTTCTGCGACCCGCCGAATAGGAGCATGCGATGCGCACACTGTGGCAGCGCGTCCTGGCTTTCCTCCGCGGCCGCCGGTTGGAAAGCGACCTGAGCGCCGAGATCGAGGCGCACCTGGAAATGCAGGAGGCGGAGTTTCGCGAGCGAGGCATGGATGCCGCGGCCGCGCGTGCCGCCGCGCTCCGGGACTTCGGCGGCGTTGCGCAGGCCATGGAGGACTATCGCGAGCGCAGGGGCCTGCCCTGGCTGGAAGCTCTGGGGCGCGATATCCATTACGGGCTTCGCGGGCTGCGGCGGAATCCGGGATTCACAGCGGCGGCCGTGATCTCGCTGGCGCTGGGCATCGGGGCCAACACGGCGATCTTCTCCCTGTTCCACGCGGTGATGCTCCGGCTGCTGCCGGTCGAGCGGCCACAGGAGTTGGTGAGCTTGTATCGGACCGGGGGGTGGAGCCGCGGGTTTGTGTCGTACCCGCTGTATCGGGAAATTGCGGCGCGGACCGATCTATTCAGCGCGGTGTTTGCGCGCACGGGCGTCGCGAAGGTAGGGTTCAATCCGCGCCCCGGAGGGCGTGGCCAGTTCTGTCAGCGGGAGCTTGTTACGGGTAACTACTTTCAGGCCCTTGGTGTGGGAGCGGCGATGGGTCGCGTATTTACTGATGAGGACAACCGCGTTCCCGGCGGGCATCCGGTCGCCGTAATCGGGTACGACCTGTGGCGGGATCAATTCGGGGCCGATCCCGGAATTCTCGGCGCGAAGATCCTGGTCGATGAACAGCCGTTGACCGTGATCGGCGTAGCCGCGCCGGGTTTTCACGGCGTCGAGGTCGAGAGGCGCGCCGAGGTATGGGTTCCGGCGATGATGGCCGAGATGCAGTTTCAGAATCCGCGGAATTGGTGGATTCTGGTCATGGCGCGTCGCAGGCCGGAGGTGTCGGAGCGCCAGGTGCAGGCGGCCATGAACGTGCTGATGGCGCAGCACCTGCGCGCCATTTACCCGACCAACTACAACGCCGCGTTCCGTCAGAGGGCTCTTGGCCAGCGACTGGAGGTGCGCGATGCCGGCATTGGCATGTCCAGCTTGCGTGAGGATTTCGGCAAGCCGCTGACGGTCTTGATGGCGGCCGTGGGGCTGGTGCTGCTGGCGGCGTGCGCCAACGTTGCGAATCTGCTGCTGGCGCGTGGGGCGGCGCGGCGGAAGGAGACCGCGCTGCGGATGTCGCTGGGCGCGACGCGGTCGCGTCTGGTCCGCCAATCACTGACAGAATGCGTGCTGCTGGCGATTGGCGGCGGAGCGCTCGGGGTTGCGTTATCGGCATGGGGCCGGCGGGTGCTACTGAGTTTTCTGCCGGATCGGGCCGGCGACCCGTTCAGCGCCGGGCCGGATAACGCGGCTCTGTTCTTCACAATGGCGATCGCGGCGTTTTCGCTGGCGCTGTTCGGCGTTGGCCCGGCGCTGCGCTCGACGGCGGTGGATCCTGCGGCGGGATTGCGCGCCGGATCGGCGGGGCGAGGGGGAAGGCCTGTGCTGCGGCGGGCGCTGGTCGCGGCACAGGTCGCGTTCAGCGTGGTGCTGGTGGCGCTGGCGGCGTTGTTCGGACACAATCTCTTTGCGCTGCGTAGCGTGGATTTGGGGTTCCGGAATGATAGTGTGATTGCATTTTCCCTGGACTTCCCGCGCAGGCTGCGGTCGGATTACGACGCCTCTATCCGGCAGCTCGCCGGGCAGCTCGAACAACTGCCGGGAGTATCGTCAGTGAGCTACGGATTTCCCGGGCCGTTTCTGATGGGCACTTCCAGCGCCAGCATTCGCGTGCCGGGATCGGAGCGGACCGCGCGTGAGCCGGCGGACGTGGACACCGCGCAGATCGCACCACGGTACTTCGAAACGATCGGCACGCCCGTGTTGCTGGGCCGTGAGTTCGACTCGAGAAATCTGAATGCTTCCCGCAAAATCGCCGTGGTCAATGAAGCGTTCGTACGCGAGTTTCTGCCCGGAGAGAAGCATCCCGATTCGCGGTGGCTCAGTTTCGACGACAGCAAGCCGGAAGGCGGCGAGCCGACCTACATCGTGGGAGTCGTGCGCGACGTCCGCCATACCGGCATTCAGAAGCCGCCCAGGCCGACGGTGTATTCGCCGCCTGGCCAGGGTCCGAGCCGGGGTCAGCCGACGATCGTGATGCGCACCCAGGCGCCCGTAACGGCGCTCCTCGGACCGCTGTATCGCGAACTGAGCAAGGTTGGCCGGGGGATCTCCTTCGCGAGCATCGGCACGCTGCGCCACCAGGTGGACGAGTCCATCTATGAGCAGCGCATGTTGGCCGCCCTCGGCGGATTTTTCGGTACGCTGGCACTCGTGCTGGCCGCGGTCGGGCTCTACGGAGTAGTGGCGTACGGAACGGCGCGGCGGACAAGTGAAATCGGTATCCGGATCGCGCTGGGAGCACGGCGGGGCCAGGTGATCTGGATGGTGTTGCGCGATTCGCTGGTGCTGGTGTTGGTGGGACTTGCCGCCGGCTTGCCCGCGGCGCTGGCGGCCGCGCGGGCTGTAGAGAGCGTCCTGTTTGGCATCCGCTCCTCTGATCCTGCGACCTTTGCGGCGACCACGGCGATCCTGGCGGCGATCGGAATCGCGGCCGCCCTTCTACCCGCCCGTCGCGCCGCGGGACTCGAGCCTGGACGGGTATTGCGGCACGAGTGACCGTTCTCTGCCGCACTCCAAGCTTGGAGAATTTACTTGTGTTTTGCAAGTGATCTGGTAATCTGGACGAGTGCCGGGAACGCCCAAACAACGCCGGTCGGGTTGCCCGGTGAGTATCGCGCTCGAGGTTTTCGGAGACCGCTGGTCCCTGCTCATTGTCCGCGACCTGATGGTGCGCGGGTTGCGCACGTTCACGGAATTTCTGGAATCGGGCGAGGGAATCGCGACCAATATTCTCGCGAACCGTCTGGAGAAACTGGAGGCGGCGCGGATCATCGCGAGAGAACCCGAGGAGTCAGATGGTCGTAAGGTCAATTACCGGCTGACCGAGAGGGGAATCGACCTCGCGCCGGTAATGCTGGAGTTGTTGATCTGGGGGGCGCGGCACGAGGAGGCGGGGCTGCCGTGCTCGGTCATTGCACGGATGGCGAAGGATCGCGAGGCGGTTCTGGCCGAAGTGCGCCGGAGGTGGCGGGACCGGGACACCACGCCCCTGCTGCCCCGCGACATCGCTGAGTAAATCGTAGGAGGGGAATCAAGTGAAGACAAGTCATGTACTCATAGGCGCGGTGCTCATTGGCACCGCTGGATTCGGACAGACATTGACGCAGGCCGACCGGGACAAAGGCGTGAAATATCTGGAGAAGACCCGGGACGGCGTAATCGCGTCGGTCAAGGGGCTTTCGGAAGCGCAGATGACGTTCAAGCCGGCTCCGGAACGGTGGAGCGTCGCGGAAGTGCTGGAACACATCGCGACCGCAGAGGAGTACATCTTCGGCATGGTATCGGAGAAGATCATGAAGGCGCCGGCGGGTCCGGCGGGCCGCGACCTGGTCAAGATCGACGGAATGGTGCTGGCCATGATACCGGACCGGAGCGTGAAAGCCGAGGCGCCGCCGCCGCTGGTGCCCAAGAACCGCTGGGCGCCGGCGGAAACCCTGGATCACTTCGTGAAAAGCCGCGCGAATACCATCGCTTATATGAAGACCACGCCGGACCTGCGGGAACATGCCGTGGATAGCCCGCTGGGGCAGCCCCTGGACGGGTACGAATGGCTGCTGTTCATCGGCGCGCACAGTGAGCGGCATACCAAACAGATCCTGGAAGTGAAGGCGGACCCGAATTTTCCCAAAATGTAGGGCCGTGGGTGTCGATTTCGCGGCGGCTAAAACGACGTAATGTTGTAGGACAGGTTCGAGCCTGTCCCGCCGCCGCCGGACAGGCACAAGCCTGTCCCACAAAGGAGCGAGGAATGAGCAGAGTGAGAGTCCTGGTGGGAACGCGCAAGGGGGCGTTCATTCTGGAGTCGGATGGGAAGCGGGAGAAGTGGGACATCAGCGGCCCGCACTTCGCGGGCTGGGAGTTGTACCACATCAAGGGGTCGCCCGCGGACCCGAACCGGCTGTACGCGTCGCAGTCGAGCGGCTGGTACGGCCAGTTGATCCAGCGCTCCAGCGACGGGGGAAAGACGTGGGAGCCGGTAGGCAACAAGTTTGTCTATGACGGGGTGCCGGGCACGCACCAGTGGTACGACGGGACGCCGCACCCGTGGGAGTTCAAGCGAGTGTGGCATCTGGAACCTTCGCTCACGGATCCGGAGACGGTGTACGCGGGAATAGAAGATGCGGCGATCTTCCGCTCCACAGACGCCGGCCAGACGTGGACGGAGCTTCCGGGTCTGCGCGGCCACGGGTCCGGGCCCCGCTGGCAGCCCGGCGCAGGCGGGATGTGCCTGCACACGATCATCCTCGATCCAAGTAATCCGGCGCGGATGTACATCGCCATCTCCGCGGCAGGCGCCTTCCGTACCGACGACGGCGGAGTTACGTGGAAGCCGATTAACAAAGGCCTGCACTCGCAGTACATTCCCGATCCAAACGCTGAAGTGGGACACTGCGTACACCATGTGGCGATGCATCCGTCGCGCCCGGATGTGCTGTTCATGCAGAAGCACTGGGACGTGATGCGCAGCGACGACGCGGGCGAATCGTGGCAGGAGGTGAGCGGCAACCTGCCGACGGACTTCGGGTTCGTGATCGACGTACACGCGCACGAGCCGGAAACCATCTACGTGGTGCCGATCAAGAGCGACTCGGAGCACTTCCCGATGGACGGCAAGCTGCGCGTATACCGCAGCCGGACGGGGGGTAACGATTGGGAGGAGCTGGCGAAGGGGCTTCCCGAGAAGGACTGCTACGCGAACGTGCTGCGCGACGCTATGTCGGTGGATTCGCTCGACCGGTGCGGCGTCTACTTCGGCACGACCGGCGGGCAGGTGTTCGCCTCGGCGGACGCCGGGGATAGTTGGGCTCCAATCGCGCGCCATCTTCCGGCGGTGCTTTCGGTCGAGGCGCAGACGCTGGCATGATCCGGGTAGTCCTGCCGGCGCATCTGCGGAACCTCGCGCGCACCGGCAGCGAAATAAGGGTGGAAGTTACAGGGGCTGTAACGCAGCGCAGCGTGCTGGACGCGCTGGAGGCACAATATCCCATGCTGAGCGGGACGCTGCGCGATCACGTCACTCATCAGCGGCGGCCGTTCGTGCGGTTCTTCGCGTGCGGAGAGGATCTGTCGCACGAATCGCCGGACGCGCCGCTGCCCGAAGCAGTTGCGTCGGGAGCGGAGCCGTTTCTGGTGGTGGGGGCAATAGCAGGGGGACAGTAGGAGGAGGAGATGCTGAGAGATTTTCCGCGCGAGTTGAAGCTGGCCATTCGCTCGCTGGTGCGAACCAAGGGGCTGGCGCTCACAGTGATTTTCACGCTGGCTTTGGGCATCGGGGCCAACGCCGCCATCTTTACGCTGGTGCGCGGCGTCCTGATGCGGCCGCTGGTGAACCGCGATGAAGACCGTCTGATTTACATCCGGCAGAGTGCGCCGGGCCTGGGAATCGAGAACGCCACATTCAGCGTGCCGGAGATTCAGGATCTGCGCGCGAGCGTGAAAACCATCAGCGCGTGGGGCGATTTTTCGACCATTGGCTTCACTATGGTCGGGCTGGGCGAGCCGCGCGAGGTGCGCGCCGGAGTGGTCGGCGGCTCGTACTTCGAGGTGATGGGTCTGCACCCGGTGTTCGGGCGGCTTCTGGACATGCGTGACGACGGTCCGAGCGCGGCCGGAGCCATGGTGCTGACCTATCGCTTCTGGGCTAACACGCTCAAGAGCGATCCGACGGTGATCGGCCGGAACGTCCGGCTCGGGAGAAGGCCGGCGACCATCGTGGGTGTGCTCGAACCCTCGGTGCCGTATCCGGCGGAGACCGAAATCATTGCCAACGTGGTGACCAGTCCGCATCACCTCTCGGCCACGATGGTGACCGGTCGGGTGCATCGCATGACCGAGCTGTTCGGACGCCTCGCGCCGGGAACGACCCTCGATCAGGCGCGTGCCGAGTTGCGCACCGCGTACGGATCCATGGTCCAAGCGCACCCGGAAGCTTACAGCATCAAGGGAAAATCGGAGATCAGCGCGGTGAAGCTGCGCGACCAGATTACGTCGAAGGCGAGGACCGTGCTGGTAGTGCTGATGGCGGCGGCAATCCTGGTTTTCGTGATCGCATGCTCGAACGTGGCCAACCTGATCCTGGCGCGGACGGTGCGGCGTGAGGGCGAATTGACTATCCGCGCTGCGCTGGGGGCGAGCACGGGCGGCCTGCGGCGGACGCTGCTCGCTGAAAGCCTCCTGCTGTGTGGCGCGGGTGCGGCGCTCGGGGTGCTGAGCGCGCGGCCGATGGTGTCGATTCTGGCGCGCTACGCGTCGCGGTTCTCGGTGCGCGCCCTCGATTTGACCGTGGACGCCGGCATGCTCTGGGTGGGCGCGGGATTAGCGGTGACCGCGGCGGTGCTGCTTGCGTTCGTGCCGCGGCTGCCGTCGGCCGAGCGGTCGCATGGGCTCAACCTCACCACCCTGCGCGTCACCGGCAGCGCCAACCGGCGGCTGCGGATCTTCGCCGTGACCCAGATTGCGGCGTCGTTTGTGCTGCTCACCGGCGCGGTCACCCTGGTCAAGACGCTGCTCGCGCTGCAATCCGCTCAGACCGGCTTCGACACGCGGCACGTGCTCGCGATCAACGTGCCGGTGATGTCTTACGGACGAACTCCCGAACAGGTGCTTGGCTTCTACAAGGAGGCGCTGCGGCGCATCGGCGAGATACCGGGAGTGGCGCGCGTGGCGGTGGGAACGACGGTTCCCTGGCGCGACGCAGGCAATTTCGGACCCGGCTTCCAGTTTTCCGCGGACGGGCATGTGCGCGGGCCAGGTGAGGAGGATCCGCGCGCGCAGTTCCGGACGGTCTCGCCCGGTTTTTTCGCCGCGCTCGGAGTGCCGATTCTCGCCGGCCGCGATTTCAACGACGCGGACCGGTCGAATGGCGAGAGCGTGGTGATCGTGAGCCAGAGCCTGGCGCAGCGTATGTTCCCGAACCAGGACGCGGTCAACCGCCACCTCATGTGGACCGATCCGGTGATGAAGTTTATCGATGTCAGCACCGCGCCGCGGCGGATTGTCGGTGTAGCTGCGGATCTCGACGACGAGCACGTGGTGCCGGGCCCGATGGCGGCCGTGTACCATCCGATGGATCAGGGCTTCGGCGGCGGGCGGCTGTTCGTGCACGCCAAAGGAAATCCGTACGCGCTGGTAACGCCGATCACCCGCATCATCCGGGAGATGAGCGTGGACCAGGTGGTGGAGCGGGCGGCGACGCTGGAAGATATCCGCGCCGAGGTGCTGACGCCTGACCGGCTGAACACGTTGGTTTTCGGAGGATTCGCCGTGGTGGCGCTGGCGATCGCGCTGGTGGGCGTGGCGGGCGTGCTGGCCTTCTCGGTAAGCGGGCGGATGCGCGAGTTCGGCATCCGGCTGGCCATCGGATCGCAGCCGCGGCACCTTCTGACCCGCGTGATCGGGGAGGGTTTGCTCATGGCCACCTTGGGCGTAGCCACCGGAGTAGTATGCGGGTACGGGATTGCCAGCCTGGTGAGCAGCTACTTCGCCGACATGCGCATGCCGGGTGCCGCACCCGTGGTGGGATCTGTATTTGTGCTGCTGGCCGCGGCGGTGGGCGCGTCGGTGCTGCCGGCCGCGCGCGCGGCACGGGTGGACGTGGTGCAGGCGTTGCGGTCGGAATAGCCTCTCTCCGGAACTGCGCGACTGCTAACGGTGTCCAATGCTCACCGTCGTATAGGGAGACGGGACACCCCATGATGCGAGTCTGTGCGTATGCGTGTCTTCCGGCGCTCTTTTCTTTTGGGGCGTTCGGCCAATCCACCGAAACCGCGGCCGCGTTTACCGTAGCCGATGTACACAACAGCCCCCATGCGACGCAGCCCTTCGTGCGCGGCCCGTTTTACACCAGCGGCCGGTACGAGCTGCGGTTCGCGAGCATGCTGGACCTCATCGCGATGGCGCACCACGTCGATCCTGAAAAGATCTCCGGAGGGCCGTCCTGGCTGGAGATGGACCGTTTCGACGTGTTCGCACTCGTGCCCTCAGGTTCCAGCGCCGAATCGCGAAGGGTCATGCTGAAATCGTTGCTCGCGGACCGGTTCCGGCTCGTGACTCACGAGGACAGCAAGCCGATGCCGGCATACGTGCTGACGGCGGGAAAGCATCCGCAGCTCAAGGAATCCGACGGGTCTGGGGGCGGATGCGATTTTAACGTTCTGAATGCCCCTACGGGCCCCCCGGCCGGTGGCGGGCCGATCACTCTGCCCACTATCGTATATACCTGCAAGAACACCAGCATGGCAGCGTTCGCCGGAGGCATGCTCAACATTCCGGGGTCGCAGCAGTATTTCAACAATACCCTGGTGGTTGACCGGACCGACCTGAAGGCAAACTGGGACTTCAGCTTTCGATTTACCCCGAAGGTTCCGGCCGGGATCCAGACCACGGGCGAGAGCATTCCGCTTTTCGATGCCGTGGAAAAACAACTGGGGCTGAAACTGGATCTATCCACGGTCCCGATGCCGGTGATTGTGGTGGACACTGTGAGCCAGAAGCCCACCGAGAACTCTGCCGAGGCGATGAAGAGCTTCCCGCCGCTTCCGACGGAATTCGAAGTGGCCTCGGTCAAGCCAACTCCGCCCGACGCGAACGGAGGGCGTGGTGGCGGCGCCCGTCCTGACATCAAGAACGGGCGGCTCTATCTGCCGGGAATCTCGGTGAAGAACCTGATTTCGATCGCCTGGGACCTGAACGGCGACGAAATGATGGTGGGCGCGCCGAAGTGGCTGAACGACGACCGCTACGATATTCTCGCGAAGGCGCCGGCGGGCGTGGCGATCGGCGACCTCACGCCGCAACGGACGAGCGTGCCGGTAAATATCGACGCGCTGCGCCCGATGATCCGCTCGCTGGTGACGGAGCGCTTCCAGATGGTGGCGCACATGGAAGAGCGGCCGATCGACGCCTACACGCTGGTGGCCGTGAAGCCGAAACTCAAAAAGGCGGATCCCACTTCGAGGACGAGATGGCAGGAGGGGGCACTTCCGGATTCCAAGGCCGGCAAGAACGCGAACCCGGCGCTAGGGAGACTGGTCACGTGCCAGAACGTGACCATGGCGCAATTCGCGGAACTGCTCCCGGGAATTGCTCCGGGCTACCTGCACACCGAAGTAGCAGACGCTACCGGCCTGGCGGGCGGCTGGGACTTTACGTTCAGCTTCAGCCCGGTTGGCGTGCTCAGATTGAATCGCAGCCAGGGCACGGATGGAAGCACACCCGACGAGGCCTCGGATCCGAACGGCGCGATCTCGCTGTTCGATGCCGTGGCGAAGCAGCTCGGCTTGAAGCTGGAGCAGCACAAGCGTCCGGTGCCGGTGCTGGTGATCGAGCACATCGAGCGGAAGGCGATGGAGAACTGACAAGCGCCCTTCCAGACCGTTGAAGCCCGCCCTTCACTACGCTGTTATCCTAAGCCAGTGACGCAACGCCGCACCGCGAAGTGGGCCATCGTTCTTGTTGTCGCCGGCGTCGGACTGTTGCTCTGGCTCGTGTACGCGCAGCTCTCCGACCGGTCGTTCGACTGGCAGTTGGCGGCGAACAGCTTCGTCCGGCTCGACTGGCGCTGGGTGCTGCTCTCCGTCGCGCCCATCTTCGGCACGTATTATGGGCGGGCGCTGCGCTGGGCTGTGTTTCTCAAGCCGCTGAAGGAACACCCGTCGCTGAAGAATCTTCTTTCGGCGACCGTGACAGGCTTCACGGCCGTGACGCTCTTCGGGCGTCCGGGAGAATTTGTGCGGCCCTACCTGATCGCGCGCAAAGAGAAGGTGCCGCTGACCTCGCAGTTTTCGGCCTGGGCGCTGGAGCGGATCTTCGACCTGCTGATGGCGCTCCTGGTATTCGCCTTCGCGTTGACGCGGGTTCAGAATTCGGGAGTGAAGGTGGGGCCAAATCTGCAATGGGTGCTGACGTTCGGCGGCCGGATTGTCGGCGGGCTCGGGGTCGCAGTGCTGGTGATTCTCCTTTCCCTGCGCCATTTCGCCGAGCCGGCGCGGGTGCGGATTCTCCGTGCGCTCCACCGCATTCCCAAGCGGCACGTCGCGCGCGCCGAGAGGCTGGTCAACGCGCTCTTTCAAGGCGTGGAATCGACGCGCAGCGATGCTGCGCTGTTCGTGGTCTTTCTCTACTCGGTCGGGGAGTGGGTCCTGATTTGCGCCTGTTACTGGTGCCTGGCGCGGTCGTTTGCCGGTATAGTGAATTTGAGCCTGCTGGATGTGCTGATTCTGGCTGGGTTCGTTTCGTTCGGTTCGGTGGTACAGATTCCAGGGGTGGGGGGTGGGACACAGGTCGTTTCGGTGTTGGTGCTGACGGAGTTGTTCGGCGTGCGCCTGGAGCTGGCATCGGCCTTCGCGGTTTGCCTTTGGATTCTTACATTTGTAGCAATTGTGCCGGTGGGCTTGCTGATAGCACTCAAGGAGGGGCTGGATTGGCATAGCCTGCGCCGGATCGGGCGCGAGGTGGCGG